>Ga0163145_1000094_pt1 | contig 39617 bp, 36 predicted proteins | sample OliLakLV9_FD_161683 | JGI IMG/M metagenome (GOLD analysis project Ga0163145, IMG submission 161683) | Freshwater microbial mat bacterial communities from Lake Vanda, McMurdo Dry Valleys, Antarctica - Oligotrophic Lake LV.9 | ecosystem: Environmental > Aquatic > Freshwater > Lake > Microbial mats... | reverse complement strand
CTGCCCGTTGGACATCATTTTCAATACTTCTGCCTTAAATTCCGCGTCGTATTTGCGACGCTGCTTTTTTTCTTTCATAATGCCTAAGTTAAGCAAGTTTTTTGTCTCGCTTTTTTAGACCATCTCAATCCTGAAATTGTATGGAGTCGGCAGGGAATGACGGCTGTAGAAATTCAGAAACGGGTGGGCGATGAGCCTTGGCATTTGCTGGTATTGGATACCGTACCGAATTATGTGGACATGGAGCTGCTGCCGCCGTCGGGGCAAAGTGTGGTGTGGCAATATCGGATTATCTATCACTTCAAGGATGAGCGCGTGGGGCTGTGGAGTGATGTGGTGACGATAACGGTGACGGGTTAAACGGTTGGAAAAGACGGGTTGGGATTTGAAAAACTGCCCGTTTTTTCTATTAGAAAAGCCCTGCTATTTGCTATTCGCCACCTACCAAGATGCGACATCCCTTTGTTTAAAAATCAATCTTTTCTTCCCTGCTTTATCGTTTTCTTGTCCGCCAGTTGGCAATCTAACAATTCAATACTAAGTTGATGTGCTAATTTGCTAATCCCACCACTCGGCGAGGACGAGTTACGCTAATTTGCTTTTAATCAGCGACTTACTTAAAAAATAAACTAAACTGATTTTGTACTTATACTTAAAATGTAAAAGTGTGTACCTTTGTGGCAACCTGAACTCATAAACATGAAAAATATTCTGACTGTATTTTTGGCGGCTGCTTTTCTGTGTGGCTGCGGTGATTCCAAAGATCAAAAAAACCTGCCGACACCCGAGCGCATCGCTTTGAATTTGGCGTTGGGTAATCCGAGTAATGCCAAAAATGACCCTACCTCCGAAGAAAATTATTTGATTCAATTACCACAATATAGCCTTTCGTATAGCCGTAGCAAAGGTATTCCAAACTGGGTGAGTTGGCATTTGAGTGAAGACTGGATTGGTAGCACCGCTCGGCAAGAATTTTTTCAGGCATATACCGCGTTGCCTACCGGCTGGTATCAAGTGCAAGCGGATGATTACGCTTTTGTAGCGAATGGTTTTGACCGAGGACATAACTGCCCTTCTGCTGACCGCACGTTGACCGTGGAAGATAACACCGCCACTTTCAACATGATAAATATAATGCCACAAGCGCCAATGCAAAATCAAGGCGTGTGGGCAAATTTGGAAAATTATTGTCGGAAGCTGGTGAATGAAGGGAAGGAATTGTACATTATTTCCGGCAATTATGGCGTGGGCGGCACGAGTAATAAAGGCTACCGCGAGAAACTGGCGAATGGTAAAATCACGGTGCCGCGTCATTTGTGGAAAGTGATTGTGGTGTTGCCATACGGCGAAGATGATGTGAGTCGGATAGATGAAAAAACGCGCGTGATAGCCGTGAGTATTCAAAATAAAGACAGCTTGGGCGACGAGCATTGGGGAGATTATCGCGTGTCGGTCAATGAAATAGAAGCGGCGACGGGGTATGATTTGTTGTCGGTATTGTCCAATAGTATTGAATCGGTGATAGAGGCGGGCGTGGATGAGGAGCAGATTCCTTAGGGAAGGATAGGAGGATAGGAGGATGGGAGGATAGGAGGATGGGAATTTAGAGAGTAGCCTTTTGAAAAATACTGTTTTACAGAATAATGTTAGTAAATATTCTAACTTTACAAATCTGTTATTCTAATACTCATAACTTATTAAATTTCAATTAATTATGTGAATTATGCGAGCGCTTCGCATCCTATCCTCCTATCCTCCCTTCCTCCCTTCCTCCAACTTTAACAAAATTCCTTACCTACAATTCAAATCCTATTCTATATTTGCGCAGGTGAGAATCGCTTTACAACGTAAAAACATCCCATGACGTAAATAGAAAACGTCGAAACGCTACTTGTGTTTGAACTCTCTTATGCGCTATGACAACGCGATTTCCCACGCTTTCGACGATTTGTTCATCAACTCAAATTTGGGAAAACTGTGGATTTATCAGAACCTTTACACCAACTCAAAAGACAATTCGAAAAACTAAAAAACGCAAAATTCTTCACGCTTCGCACACTCGGCACTTCTGCATTGGCTATCGGCAGCCTCGTTTATTGGTTTTCGGATGTTCCTGCTACCTCGTATTTTAGTGCTTCTTTGTTTCCAAGCAAACCGAAAGAAGTCACGATCGGCTCCTTTCCAGTACACATTCCAACGGTGAAATACGGCTTTGCACTCGACACGTTTCAAGTATTTGAAAACAAAATCAGACCGGGACAAATCATTGCGGATATGCTCATGGCGCATCAGGTGGATTATCCTTCGGTTCAGCAAATTGTGACGAATGCAAGAGGAATTTTTAGTGTCAATGAACTCCGTTCAGGCAATTTATTTACCATTCTGACCAAAGACAGCACCAGTCGTGCCGATTACATGGTGTATGAACCGAATAAGTACGAGTACCTGATTTTCCACTTGAAAGATGATTTGAAGGTAGAACGTATCAAGCGCCCGACGACCACGGAGCTAAAAGCCGCTGGAGGTAAAATAGAAGGCTCGCTTTGGCAAGCCATGACGGACGCGGGCATGGGCAACGAACTCGCCGACAAAATGGAAGATGCCTTGCAATGGTCGGTAGATTTTCACCATTTTCAAAAAGGTGATGAATTTAAATTGGTGTACGACCAACATTATGTGGAAGGCAAGGACGCAGGCGTGGGCAGGGTCTACGCCGCTTATTACAAAAGTGAGAAAAAAGAGCACCACGCCATTTATTATGAAGGTGGAAAATATAAAGGTTATTATGATTTGAAGGGTCGCCCGATGCGCAATGCGTTTTTGAAAGCACCGCTACGTGCCTCGCGGATTTCTTCTTATTTTAATTTGCAACGTTTTCATCCAATTTTACGAAGAGTGCGTCCGCATTTTGGAACGGATTATGCAGCACCACATGGTACGCCGATTATGTCCATCGGGGATGGCACTGTTTTGAAAGCTTCTTACACAGGTGGCAATGGCAATTTTGTAAAAATCAGGCACAATAAAACTTATGAATCGCAATATTTGCACATGAGTCGTTTTGCGAAAGGGATTCGTCCGGGTTCGCACGTGAGTCAGGGTCAAGTGATTGGGTATGTGGGTTCTACGGGCTTGGCGACGGGACCGCATGTGTGTTTCCGCTTTTGGATGAATGGCAAACAGGTGAATCATTTAAAATTGAATCTGCCAGACCCCGACCCGCTACCGGCTTCGGAAATGGAGCAGTTTAAAGTCATTCGGGATAAATATCTGGAGCAGTTGACAGCAGCGCAATTACATTCTAAAACGGCGGATAAAGCATTGACTAATCTGTAACTTTTTTTAATAAATTGGATTACATTTATAGCCTCTAATTGTAAAAATTGGAGGCTATAGATTTTTAAAGTAGTCCTTTTTTCCGAACCAATCAAGATTGGTCACTACGTTTGACGATGAAATACATACACCTATCTAAATAGTTGCGATGACCATAGATGAACAACTAATTTCGAGACTGGAACAATTAGCGCGTTTGGAATTATCTGGCGAAGAGAAAACGCGATTGACAGGCGATTTAAATAATATCCTGACGATGGTAGAAAAATTGCAGGAACTGGATACAACTGGCGTAGAGCCATTGATTTATATTAATGAAACCGTCAATGTGCTGCGCGAAGATGAAGTAAAAAATCAGGTAAGCCGCGAAGAAGCCCTCAAAAATGCGCCTAAAAGTGATGGCACGTATTTTAAAGTTCCGAAAGTAATTGATTTGAAATAAAAAGTGGAGAAGGTTGAGGAAGTTGAATAGGTTAAGCTCCACTCAATCTCAACCTTCTAAACCCTATCCACTCTCTTAACTTTAAACCTTGAATATTAAACCTTAAACAATTAGCATGGAGCCAATGATTGCAGTAAAAGACCTCAGAAAGACCTACATCATGGGTGATACGCAAGTAAATGCCTTGCAATCTATTTCGTTGGATATTCGAAAAAATGAATATGTGGCACTGATGGGACCTTCCGGTTCTGGCAAATCCACTTTGATGAATTTACTGGGCTGCTTGGATTCTCCAACTGAGGGTGTCTATTTTTTGAATAGTACCAACGTGAGTACGATGACCGATAGCGAACTGGCAGAGGTGCGGAATAAAGAGATTGGTTTCGTATTTCAGACTTTCAACTTGTTGCCACGCTTGTCGGCGTTGGAAAACGTAGCCTTGCCTTTGGTATATGCCGGCATCAGCAAATCCAAACGCACGGAGCGAGCAGAAGAGGTGTTGCGTTCCGTTGGTTTGGGCGATAGAATGGACCACAAGCCCAATGAATTATCGGGTGGACAGCGACAAAGGGTCGCCATCGCACGCGCGTTGGTCAACAGCCCTTCTATCATTTTGGCGGATGAACCGACGGGTAATTTGGACTCTAAAACTTCTGTGGAAATTATGGGTATTTTGGGTCAATTGCATCAGTTGGGCAACACGATTATTCTGGTCACGCACGAGCCAGACATCGCTGAGTACGCGCACCGCGTGGTACGTATGCGCGACGGTTTAATAGAAAGCGATGTGACAAAAGAAGTGGTGATACACTAATTACGATATTGAGAAATTATTATATTTTTTAAAGCCTCTTTCGGGAGGCTTTTTTTGTTATAAATCTTATCGTTCCTATTAAGTTCTGAGCGTTCGTAATAAGAGTTATAATAAAAGACGTTTTAATTGTTACAAAAAATCATAAATTATAAAAATGGCAACAAAAATTTATACCAAAACCGGCGATACTGGCGAAACCGCGCTGTTTGGCGGAAAACGCCTCCCAAAAAGTCATGTGCGCATCGAAGCGTACGGCACAGTAGATGAGTTGAACTCGTGGATTGGCGTACTGCGAGATTTGACGGATGTGTCCGAAACAAAAGAGTTATTGAAAGCAATTCAAGACCGATTATTTACCTTAGGTTCAAATCTCGCCAGCGACCCGGATAAAGATATGCTCACGCCTGACCTTACTGAAAATGACATCCAACAATTGGAGCGCGCGATAGATGTAATGAATGAAACACTGCCACCTTTGAAAAATTTTATTCTACCGGGTGGGCATACGACCGTTTCGTTTTGTCATGTGGCGCGTTGCGTGTGCAGGCGAGCAGAACGGCAGGTGGTGGCATTATCCTTACACGAGCCGGTAGAAGGATTGATCATTCAGTATTTAAATCGCTTGTCGGATTACTTATTTGTGCTGGCGCGCAAGCTGGCAAAGGATTTGAAGGTGGAGGAAGTGATTTGGCAAACGCGAAGCAAGTAGGCAGCGGGCGGTAGGCGGTAGGCAGTTGCACTTGTTTCTTAACCCTGAAGTAGCTTTAATTACTTACATTTGCAGTATAAAAAGTTAAATACTATTGGATTAAAAAGGAATTATATATAAATATGCGAATATCGGGTTAACCCCGAAGGGGTGATATATTTATAGACAATTGACAATCAACGGGTTTTGAACCCCGACGGGGTGACACATTATACGTAAATAGTGTCACCCCGTCGGGGTTCAAAGTAAATTTTGTCGGTTTTTTTATAAATATGCCACCCCGTCGGGGTTAATTCCATTCATTTGAAGGGGTTTTTGACCATTTTTAACCCGATATTCGCATAAATATGCGAATATCGGGTTAACCCCGAAGGGGTGATATATTTATAGACAATTGACAATCAACGGGTTTTGAACCCCCACAGGGTGACACATTATACGTAAATAGTGTCACCCCGCTGGGGTTCAAAGTAAATTTTGTCGGTTTTTTTATAAATATGCCACCCCGTCGGGGTTAATTCCATTCATTTGAAGGGGTTTTTGACCATTTTTAACCCGATATTCGCATATAAATACAAGTTTGTAGTGTTGTGTAAAACTGCTTACTGTAAACTGCCTACTGCAAACTGCTTACTGCAAACTGCAAACTAAATATGAGTCGGTCGAAATTATTTTTATCAAAATTTGCTAAGTTCTTTCCCTACCTGCTGGTGTTGGGGGTAGTGGCTTCTATTAGTTTTTTATTTCCGGATAATTTGACGTTTAAATATCAATTTGAAAAAGGGAAAACATGGCGATATGAGGATTTGGTCGCGCCGTTTGATTTTGCGATTCAGAAAACGGAAGCGGAACTGAACGCTGAAACCAAGCAAATCAAAGCAGACTTTTCTCCATACTACGAATTGAATCCAGATATTCTCAAGCAGCAGAAAAAATTCTTCGCCGATGAATTTCAGCAACAATTAGAGTTGATTAAAAGTGATAATCAATTTCGAGAAGTGATGGGTCGCCCAGAGCGATATTCAAATTATGGAAATGGTTTTTTAGAGCGCATTTATCAGCAGGGTATTATTAAATTAGCCTCAGAACATCAGGGTAGGGGACAGGATTTTGTTATCAATGTGGTGGAAGGCAACACCACGCAGCAGCAAACGTTGGAATACTTTTTTTCGGTCGAATCTGCAAAGGTTTTAATGACAGACTCCCTGCCCTACAGCAATTTACAAGAACCAGATTTTTTATATCCGTTGTTGGAAAGCGCCATTGCACCCAATGTTTTTTACAGCCCGAAAATCACAAATAAGTTTTTAGGAAGTGTGTTGACATCCGTTTCCGCCACCAGAGGCATTGTAAAAAAAGGCGAGGTCATCGTGTTGCGTGGCAATGCTATCAACGACGAAATTCATCAAAAATTAATATCTTTAAAATCACAATACGAGCAGAACGTATCGGCTCGGCACTCCAGATGGGTGGTATTTGGCGGTTATTTTTTGCTTACGTTGTTGATTGTCGGCATTTTCGCACTGTACTTGTCCATGTTTGCCAATGCCGTTTTTAAAAAGCCAAAAGAATTATTTTTCATTTTGTCATGGTTGGTGATTTACGGTTATTTAGTGTATGTGGTCGAGCATACCGACGCTTTGAGTTCGTATATGATACCTTTTTGTATTGTACCGATAGTTATTAATACCTTTTATAATAATCAGCTTGCATTCTTTACACATATTAATGTCGTCTTGATTGCCAGTTTTTTATCTTCGCTTGGATATGAATTCACATTATTACAAATATTAGCGGGAATTGTCGTGTTGTTGAGTAATATTGATAATCGGAATTGGTCTCGCTTTTTTCTGTCTATGCTCAATATTTTTCTCACGTATGCGCTGGCGTTTTTCGCGCTGTCGCTGGTGCAGGAAGGCAGTTTCTACGTAGAAGATTGGTCGGTTTATACCTATATTTTTATTAATGCGTTTCTCACAATGTTGGCGTATCCGCTCATTCCGTTGTTGGAACGGCTGTTTCGATTTGTTTCGCCTATTACTTTAATGGAATTATCCGATACGAATCGTCCGCTCTTGCGAGAATTAGGAATTAAAGCACCTGGCACCTTTCAACATTCTTTACAAGTGGCAAATATGGCAGAAGCCGCCGCCCGAAAAATTCATGCCGACCCACTTTTGGTGAAAACGGGTGCGCTGTATCACGACATTGGTAAAATGACGAATCCGAGCTTTTATATTGAAAATCAAGGCAATAGAAATCCGCACGCAGGAAAAACAGATATCGAAAGTGCGCAGATGATTATCGGGCACGTGCAAGAAGGAATGCAAATTGCTAAAAAACATCGCCTGCCTACTATTCTAATTGACTTCATTCGTACCCATCATGGCACCACGCGGGTAGAATATTTTTACCGTCATTATAAAAATGAACACCCTGAGGAAATCGTAGAGGAGACCCCTTTTCGATATTCGGGACCAAAGCCGCGCACCAAAGAGCAAACTATTTTGATGATGGCAGATTCGATAGAAGCCGCTTGTAAAAGCCTGAAACAACCAACCGAAGCAATGATAGATGAAACGATTGAAAAGATTATAGCCGGTAAAATTGCACAGGAACAAATGCAGGATTCTCGACTAACTTTCAGAGAGTTGGAATTATGTAAAAAAGAATTTAAAAAAGTAATGAAATCGGTGCATCACGCACGTATTGAATACCCGACTTTGGAGGCTTAACAATGCCAAAAACCTATAAGGTTTATAGAAACCTTATAGGTTTGCTCAGACGTTTATTTCTTTGGCGCTTTTTTCGGCGTGACAATCACAATCATGCGGCGACCTTCCAGCTTTGGCAAGGCTTCTGGCGCACCCACATCTTCTAATTCTTTCAAAAATTTCAAAAGAAGCAACTCTCCTCTATCTTTGAATACAATCGCACGTCCTTTGAATTGTACATAAGCTTTCACCTTTGCACCTTCTTCCAAAAACTCACGAGCGTGACGAGATTTGAATTCAAAATCGTGGTCATCGGTATTTGGACCAAAGCGGATTTCTTTTAGAACCGTTTTGGCAGTTTTTGCCTTAAGTTCTTTATCTTTCTTACGCTTATCGTATAAAAATTTATTGTAATCGGTGATACGCACCACAGGCGGGACGGCGTTCGGAGAGATTTCCACCACGTCTAATTCCATTCGCTCTGCCCATTCGCGCACTTTGCGGGTGGGATACACGCCGGCGGCTACTTCCTGACCGACTGCATTGCTTACTACTTCAAGATTTTCCCCTACCAGACGCACTTCCGGTACCCGGATTTGGTCGTTGATTCTGTTTTGAGCTTCTTGTGGTACTTGGCGGCTAAAATCCCGCTTAAAAAAAGGTCTCTTTGCCAAATGTTGATTTTTTTCTTAAAAAATAAAATGTCTGTAATCGCAAATGCGAAAATATTAAAAAAAGTTCGGTTTTAGCTATAAAATTTTAACAATCTGTTTAGGTGTGGCACATTTTGGAAATGCGCCACACCTATCCACAAAAAAATACACCCGCCGCAACGACAGGTGTATTCTTTCGTATGATATTTATCTTAATCTTCCACGTTCGTATTCACTTCTTTCGCTACGGTAACATTCAAACCATCTTTCTCTTCATTCATCGTAGCTTCCAGCAGACTTCCCTCCGTTGGCGTTTCATTCAAAATATACTCTGCCAATGGATCTTCCAAGTATTTTTGAATCGCACGATGCAACGGACGCGCGCCGAATTGCGGGTCAAATCCTTTTTCTGCCAAGAATTTCTTCGCATCTTCCGTAAGCGCGAGTTTGTAATTCATGCCTTCCAAGCGCTTGAATACATCCTTGAGCGTAATATCAATGATGCGGAAGATTTCTTCCTGACCCAAGCTATTAAAAATAACGATATCATCAATTCGGTTCAAAAATTCTGGCGAGAAGGTGCGCTTCAACGCGTTTTGGATAACCGTTTTAGAATTCTCCTCGGCTGCTTCCTGCCGCGATTTTGTTGCAAAACCTACGCCCTGACCAAAGTCTTTTAGTTGGCGAACGCCAATATTGGAAGTCATGATGATAAGCGTATTTTTGAAGTCCACTCTGCGTCCTAAGCTGTCCGTGAGTTGACCGTCATCTAATACTTGCAGCAAGATATTATACACGTCAGGATGCGCTTTTTCGATTTCATCCAACAGGATAACCGAGTAAGGTTTCCGACGTACTTTTTCTGTCAACTGACCGCCTTCTTCGTAACCCACATAGCCCGGAGGCGCACCAATCAAGCGGCTCACAGAGAATTTCTCCATGTACTCGCTCATGTCAATCCGAATCAAGGCATCTTCCGAGTCAAATAAATAACGAGACAACGCTTTTGCCATTTCCGTTTTACCCACACCCGTTGGACCCAAGAAAATAAAGGAACCAATTGGCTTGCTCGCATCTTTCAAACCCACGCGGTTGCGCTGAATGGCTTTCACCACTTTAGCAATCGCTTCGTCCTGACCGATGATGACGCGCTGCATATCTTGTCCCATGTGTACCAGCTTCTTGCTCTCGCTCTGCGCTACGCGCTTCACGGGGATGCCCGTCATCATGGAAACCACTTCTGCAATATCTTCTTCCGTCACCGGATAACGCTTGGTTTTCGCTTCTTCTTCCCACTGCACTTTTGCAAATTCAAGCTGCCGCGTCAGTTTGGATTCCTTATCACGCAAATCAGCAGCTTTTTCGTATTGCTGATTTTTAACCGCTTGATTCTTATTCTCTTTCAGGTCTTCAATCTGCTTTTCCAGTTCCTCGATGTGTTTTGGAACGTGGATATTTTTCAAGTGAACGCGTGCGCCTACTTCGTCCATCACGTCAATGGCTTTGTCTGGCAAGAAACGGTCACTGATGTAACGGTCGCTCAATTTCACACAAGCTTTAATTGCCTCTTCGTCATACACGACGTTGTGAAACTCTTCGTATTTCGGACGGATATTGTGCAAAATATGTACGGCTTCCTCCGCAGAAGGTGGCTCTACCATTACTTTTTGGAAACGACGATCCAGTGCGCCATCTTTTTCAATATACTGCCGATATTCATCTAAGGTAGAAGCGCCAATGCACTGAAGTTCCCCACGAGCTAATGCCGGTTTGAAAATATTCGACGCATCGAGCGAACCCGTCGCACCACCTGCACCAACAATGGTATGAATTTCATCAATAAACAAAATCACATCCCGCGACTTCTCCAACTCATTCATAATCGCTTTCATCCGCTCTTCGAACTGACCACGATACTTGGTACCAGCCACCAAAGCAGCTAAATCCAGCATTACAATTCGTTTGTTGAAAAGGGTACGCGACACCTTGCGTTGAATGATGCGCAATGCCAAGCCTTCTACAATCGCCGTTTTACCTACACCTGGCTCTCCGATGAGAATGGGGTTGTTTTTCTTGCGACGGCTGAGAATTTGCGATACGCGCTCAATTTCCGTTTCCCGACCGATGATAGGGTCGAGGCGGTCTTCTTCGGCGAGTTTGGTAATATCCCGACCAAAATTATCGAGTACCGGTGTGCGCGATTTGGCGTTGCCTTTGCGCTGTTGGTAGCGACCGCTTTGGCTTTCTTCTTCTTCGTAAGGGTCATCTTGGTCAGAGGGTGCCTGCATGTAAGGGTCGGTCTTTGTCTTGCTGGCGCCGGTGGCGGTAAAGTCTTGTTCGTACTTTACGTATTCCAGTTCGGCTTTGTAAATCTCGTAATCCACATCAAACTGCTGTAAGATTTTAGAAACCGGATTGTCTTTATGTTTTAAAATAGACAAAATGACATGCTCCGGGTTTACTTCTTCGTTCTTTAGCATCTTTGCTTCCAGTACGGTTACTTTCAATACTTTCTCTGCTTGTTTATTGAAAGGCATCCCGCCAATGTTGAGTTCTGCGTTGTTGCCGGGTACGCGTTGTACTGCCTCTTCAACGGACTGGCGCAGGTCGTCTTCATCTACATCCAACGAGTCTAAAACCTTTACTGCGAGGCTTGCTTTTTCAAGCATAATGCCCAACAGCAGGTGCTCGGTGCCGATGAAGTCGTGCCCCAGCCGGATAGCCTCTTCCCGGCTTTTATTGAGGATTTGCTTGACTTTCGGTGAAAACTTTCCGTTATTCATATTTTAAATTTCTTCCGGTATGTTAAATTCCTACAAACAATATTAGTAGTAATTTTTTAAGAAAACAACCTTTGTCTCCATTTTAAAAAATTGAAAAAAAATTTGCCAATTTAAAAGGGGTAAGCGGTTGTACTTTAGCATCTAAAAGACAAGGATAATCAAAAACCATTCCAAAAAAATAAGGGACCTTCGGGTTGCTTCTCAAAATAAAATACGCTAATCGTATTAGATAACAAAATTTGGCGGGCAAGGTTTAGCACGGTGATTGGTGATTTGTTAATTGTTATTGGGCACGTACCAACCACATCACAAATCACAACTCCCGTTTCAAAATCCCGTCTCCCATTTCTCAAATCACCACTCCCAAATAACAAATAATGGATAACTATTTTAAAAATTAGGTAAGCTTCAACGGAATTGATACTTTTGCGTTTATTGTGAAATAGAAATCCAGATTAACCATATGAAGTATTCTGTTGATAAACAAGACCGGTACACGGTTTTTCAAATTCAGGAGGAGAACCTGAATTCCATAATTGCTCCCAATTTAAAGTCCGAATTCGTGATTCTTTCCAATGAAGGAGTTAGCAATTTGATTTTAGATTTGTCGCAAGTCGCCTACGTAGACTCCTCTGGGCTGAGTGCCATTTTGACTGCCGACCGTTTATGGAAGCAATTGGGTTCGTTTATTCTCACCGGTATCCATAATGAGAACATTGATAAACTCATCAAAATTTCTAAGTTGGATAGTATTTTGACTATCGTTCCGACGGTGGAAGAGTCTGTCGAATTTGTGCTCATGGAGGAAGTAGAGCGCGAGTTGAACTTGGAAGGGGAGGAGAATTAACAAAGATGCCAGATTATTAGATGCTAGACGTGACGCGCGGTGACGAATGGCGAGACCAAATGGTGGACTTTTTAATTCCGTATTTATTCATCACGGTCTGATTCTTTATGCGGACTGCTGATATTTTTTTATGAAATTTGAATTGACCCTACTGGGCACGGGTGCTGCAATGCCAATGCCGGGGCGTTTTACCTCTGCGCAAGTGCTGAATGTGAATGATAGCCTCTGTCTAATTGATTGCGGTGAAGGAACGCAGATGCGACTGACAGAATATCAGGTGCGGCGGAGCAGAATCGGACAAATTTTCATTAGCCATTTGCATGGCGACCATTTTTATGGTTTAATGGGTTTGCTCACGTCTTTCGCGCTCAATGACCGACAACAACCGCTCGATGTTTTCTCGCCGCCGGGCTTGCAAGAAATTATTAACGTCATGCTCCATTATCAAGGCAGCGGCGCGATTTCTTATCCAATTACCTTTCACCAAGTGGATACCACCAAGCATCAGCTTCTTTTTGAAAACCAACATATCGAAGTTTTTTCTATTCCATTACAGCATCGCATTCCGACGACCGGCTATCTGATTCGAGAAAAACAGCGTCCAAGTAATATCTTACCAGAGAAAATTACAGCTTATAATATTCCTGTTTCTTCAATCAAAGACATTAAAAACGGTGCTGATTTTCAATTATCAGACGGAACCATCATTTCAAATAGCGAACTCACGACTGCACCGCCGCCGCCACGCGCGTACGCCTACTGCTCCGATACGATGTATAAGCCTGATATTGTGCCAATTATAAAAGGAGTGGATATTTTATACCATGAAGCCACCTACTTGCATTCCGATGAGGCGATTGCCATCCAAAATGGGCACGCGACCGCCCTTCAAGCCGCGATGATTGCGAAAGCAGCGAATGTGGAAAAATTAGTGATTGGGCATTTTTCGGCGCGTTACAAAGAGGCGCAATTATTTGAACAAGAAGCCCGTACGATTTTTCCAAGTACGATAGGTGGGGCGGATGGAATGGTGATAGACGTGCCGTTTAAAAAAGACAATAGACAATAGACTCAAAAAATCTAAAATCTAATGTCTAATATCTAACGTCTTAAATCAAGCCAACTTCGCCAAATCCCGAATCAAAATACTGCGGCGATTAAAATAAATCAGATTCGATTTTTTCAAATCATTCATCACGGACGTGACGGTTTGGCGGGACGTGCCAGTTAGGTTAGCAATATCTTGTTGGGTATAACAATGTTTGATGAGTAATTCATAGCCAATGCGCTTGCCTTGCTTGGAAGCAGAATCCCGTAGAAAATCAATAATACGCTCCCGTGCATCTTTAAACATCAACGCTTCCAGGCGGTCTTCCACGCGGCGCAAACGACTGCCAATCATCGCTATTACATTGAGCATCAAGCGGTTATTGCCTTCCATCAGTCGGTTGAAGTCTTTTATATCAATCCGATAGATATGCGTTTCTTCCATTGCCTGCGCAAAATCTTGCCGCTTCAGCTCACCTGCCAAGGACAGTTCTCCAAATATTGCCATCGGATACAAGATATGCTTGATGACCTCCCGCTCGTCGGCGGCTTGGTTGCTTATTTTCATAATCCCTTTCATCAGCACAAAGATAGCATCCGAAGCCTCTCCGCTTTTGAATACAAGGGCATTTTTCTTTACGACTTTGTGTTCGGCGATGCCTTCTAATTGGCGTAACTCGCTCTCACTTAAATCTTTAAATAACGGCAGATGGCGCAGAAAACTAATTGCATTGGCTTTAAATGCTTTCATAAGAATTGGCTTTATATTCCAAACTATTCTTTCACACTACAAAAATGCAACATTCCATTGCTAAAAAAAAGGACAAAAAATAAGGTTTGTCTAAGATTGTCATTTTATATAAATTAATTAAAATGCTGAATTCCAATATATTATATTTGCTTAAAACTGAATTTTGTTTTAAAGCTGCAAATATTCTAACAAACCATATTTGAAAAAAAGAATAGAAAGCTACAACTTGAACCCTAAAAATCCAGCATCCAGTATTTAGTATCCAGCATCTGGCATCTTTTTATCTGGCATCTGGCATCTACAGAAATGCTCGACCGCAAAATCATCCACATTGACATGGACGCTTTCTACGCCTCCGTAGAGCAGCGCGACCACCCGGAATTGCAGGGAAAACCGCTCGCTGTGGGCTATGCAGGTGCGCGTGGCGTGGTGGCTTCGGCGAGTTATGAGGCACGGAAATTCGGGGTGCGCTCGGCAATGCCAAGTTCGACGGCGCGGCGGCTTTGCCCTGATTTGCTGTTTGTAAAAGCTCGTTTTGAGGTGTACGGGCAAGTATCGCGGCAGATTCGGGATATTTTTTACGACTTTACAGATTTGGTAGAACCGCTTTCGCTGGACGAAGCCTATTTGGATATTACAGAAAATAAAAAAGGGATGAAATCTGCCACGCTTGTGGCGGAAGAAATTCGGCGTCGCATTCAAGAAGAGACGCAATTGACGGCTTCTGCTGGCGTTTCCTTCAATAAATTTTTGGCAAAAATGGCATCTGATATTAACAAACCCAATGGTATTAAAGTCATCACGCCGCCCGAAGCAATTGCTTTTTTGGAGGCATTGCCCATTGAAAAATTTCATGGTGTAGGCAGAGTCACTGCGGAAAAAATGAAGCGCATTGGCATTGTAACTGGAGCAGATTTGAAAAATTTTACAGAAATAGAATTAGTCCAACGTTTTGGAAAAGTAGGCGCGCATTATTTTAGAATCGTACGAGCCGACGACCAGCGTCCGGTGAATCCCAACCGCATTCGCAAGTCTATTGGTGCCGAACGTACGTTCTCAGAGGATTTGGTGGAGATAGACGAAATGAAGGAAAAACTCACGTACCTCGCTGGTGTGGTATTTGAATATATGAAAAAAACGGATAACTTCGGTCGAACCATCACCTTAAAAATCAAATCCGCCGATTTTAAAACCAGTACGCGCAGCAAAACGTTTGGTACAGAAGTGACGGATTTGGAAAACTTGGTCGCTATTTCACATGAATTGTTGGAGGAGAATCGGGAAGAGATTGAGGCGGTGCGGTTGTTGGGAATTTCTGTTTCTAATTTGCAAAAAGAGCAGACGGAAGGGGTACAATTGCGGTTGGAGTTTCTTTGACAGGATTTACAAAATTTAAAGGATATCTAAAATCTGGGTTGAAATTATACTTCAATTCGCTTAACTTTGCGCCCAGCTTTTACCAAAATAGATAGAACAATGAATAAGAAAATTGATATAAAAATTGGCATCATCGCCTTGATTATAATCGTTGCCGCACTCAGCAGATTGTTGCCACATCCTTACAACTTCACGCCAATTGGTGCGATGGGCTTGTTTGGTGCCGCGTATTTCAGCCAGCGTTATTTGGCGTTTCTCGTGCCGTTTGCAGCCATGTGGGTGAGTGATTTGATACTGAACAATGTGGTCTATGCCAAAATGTATCCTGAATTTTATACTGGTTTTCAATGGTGGGGGAGTGCGCCTGTGTACTTTAGTTTTGCGCTCATCGTGTTGCTCGGTTTTGTGTTGTTGCGAAAAGTGCGGCTCGTTACTGTTGCTGCATCCAGCATTTCGGCATCGGTGCTATTTTTTTTGATTACGAATTTTTCGGTTTGGTTAAATAACCCAATTTTTCCACAAAATGCCGTTGGATTGATGAGTTCTTACGCGGCGGGTTTACCTTTCTTCTGGAATACGGTGGCGGGCGATTTATTTTATTGTGGTGTACTTTTTGGTGCGTTTGAGTTAGCGAAAGCGCGTTTTCCAAAATTACAAAGAGCCTAAAAATGCCAGCTCCCAATTCGGAAGCACCTTTAAAAGAAGGCGTGGATTATTACATGGAAAATGGACTGTTCGTACTCACCGCGCATTACCTTGAAAAGCGGGGCTATTGTTGCAAAAATGACTGTCGGCATTGTCCGTATGGGTTTAAAAAATGGACAGGAGAAGATTCAAGCAATACAGTTGAGGAACAAAGAGAAACTTAAATAGATAGGTTTGTGTTTTTCATGAAAAGAGCAATTTATGTCAAGTGTGCAGATTCTCAATGAGATAGCAAAGTTATCACTGGTCGAAAGACTTCGGGTAGTAGAAGTAGTGTTGCATAATATTAGAGAACAGGAAGAAAAATCAAGCCTTCAACTTTCAGAAGCTGCTCATGTATTGTTGAATGATTATTTAAAGGATGAAGAACTGACTGAATTTACTGCAATAGACCACGAAGATTTTTATGAAGCGAAGTGAAATATAATTAATGTGCCGATATGCTAATTTGTCAATATGCTGATAACCCAATGTAATTAATAAATTTAAAAATAAATAACATCGGATATTTAAGGTAAATTATTTAGAATGACTTTGACGATTATTTCAAGAGTCTAATAAATTTTATGTTTTTATCTAATCCGCACATTCCAATATTCCCCGTCAACGGCAGCCGAGCATTCCAATATTCCAACTTTTCTCCTTAAACTTGCACCCAATAATTTTGACCAATACCAATGAATATTTCCTTAGTCATTCCAGCATTAGACGAAGAAGAGTCGCTGCCTGAGCTTGAAGCGTGGATTCGCCGCGTGATGGATGCGCATGGTTTTTCCTATGAAGTTATTTTTATAGATGATGGCAGTAAAGATAAAACGTGGCAAGTCATTGAGCAATTGTCGCAACAAAATCCGAATATAAAAGGCATTAAATTTCGTCGGAATTACGGAAAATCTCCAGCGTTAAACGAAGGTTTCCGCGCCGCGCAAGGCGATGTGGTCATCACGATGGACGCTGATTTGCAAGATAGCCCGGATGAAATTCCAGAATTGTATCGAATGATTAAAGAGGATGGTTTTGATATGGTATCGGGCTGGAAAAAGAAGCGCCTCGACCCAGTGCTGACCAAAAATCTGCCGAGTAAATTCTATAATTGGACGGCTCGCCGTATGACTGGTATTAAGTTGCACGACTTTAATTGTGGTTTGAAATCTTACAAAAATAGCGTCGTAAAAAACATCGAAGTCTATGGCGATATGCACCGCTACATTCCCGTGCTGGCGAAGTGGGCAGGTTTCAAAAAAATAGGCGAAAAAGTAGTGCAACACCAAGAGCGCAAATACGGTGTGACGAAATTTGGACTGGAACGCTTTATTCGCGGACCATTGGATTTGATGACGGTGGTTTTTATTTCTAAATTCGGCAAGCGACCGATGCACTTGTTTGGAATGTTGGGTGTTGTGTTTTTCCTTATCGGCTTCTTTATATTGGCTTATTTGAGCATCGCCAAAATGATTTATCTGAAATACGGTATCACTGACTTGCCTGTTTTTTATCTTGGAATGCTCACGCTTATCATTGGTACACAACTCTTTATGACTGGATTTTTAGCAGAACTAATTACCAGAAATTCGCCCGACCGAAATCAATATGTGGTGGAAAAGAGAATTTAAAGTGTTTCCCACAGATTTCGTGTATGGCGCAGATTTTTTCACGCAAAGGCGCAAAGACGCAGTTCTGCGCTCGTCACTTGGTCTCTTTTTCTCTTGGTCGCTCGTTATTTTTCATTTTTTAATTGCTTCCCCTCCAGCCACTGTCCACCGAGATACGCCTTTTGCAAAGAAATAGCAATGGATTTTAACTGTGATTTTTTGCCTTGCACGTCCTGTTTATACGTTTTCTCGAATGCTTTTACCAGACCGATTTCTTTGGCGTACCACTCTTTCATCTCCTGCACATCGTCCAAACCAGCAGTCGTTCTTTGCACAAACCGATACGACACCACCAGACAATTCGCAAAATTCCGCAGCGGCGTTTCCGCAGAGACAAAACCTTCTACCATCGCTTCACAAAACAAAGAGCCAACTTCTTGCTTCGTGCCCTCGCGCAACAAAGTGTACCGAACCGTATCCCGATACGTGCGATTGGCAATTACAGTAGGTGGCAACAAAACAATTGGCTCATCAAGTAACAACTCCCGCTTATCAGAGAATCGAAATAATACAACTTGAAAGCCTCTATCATCCTGTACCTCAAAACGACTGCTGCCTGTACTTGCTACCCGATTGATTACCAATTGCTTGCGCAAATCAGATTGGCTATAAGCAATAATAAACGGAGGTGTCTCCGGCTGCATCATATTTTGAAAAAACAAAGAATCGCCGTTCTGGACAGGTAGATAAGGCGCAATGGCAATGTCCTGCTGTGCTTGCAAGACATTGCCAAAGAATGCAAAAACGAGTCCGATAAGTATTTTTTTCATCGGAAACTGATTAGCTCAATCTCGAAAATAATTGGCGAATCACCAGGAATATTGTTCGAGCCAAACCTACCATAGCCCCATCCCGAAGGAAGGAAAAATTTGCCTTTGCCACCCGGTTTTAATAATGGAACTGCAACCTGCCAACCAGCAACAACATTTTGTAATGACAACTGGAGAGGTTCATTTTCTATACTTTTGTCAAAAACAGTTCCATCCAACAAAGAACCTTTGTATTTTACTTTCACGATAGAACCCGCATTCGGATTGTCGCCTGTGCCCGGCGTTTCGATAATGTAATAAATACCCGACGTGTGTTTTTCCGCCGTCAGGTTATTGGCTTTTAAATAGTTCCGTATATTTTCATCGTCAATGTCTGACTGCAAGCGTTGGTCATCACAGGCAAGCACCGTCAGGACAGCAAATGAAGCAAGTAAAAAGAATTTTTTCATAATCGTATTTTTTGCAAAACGCAAAGTTAGACAATCCCGCTGTCTCTACACAAAAAAACAGTAGTGACTGTCTGACATCTGGCATCTTTTTAAAGTTTGATGTTTCTTGTTTGATGTTTGACGTTACACACTGGGCGTTGACCGTTTGAGGTTAAGATTAAGGATGAGGTTAGGAGGAGTACACGTTCTGGTCTGGCATCTCCCAATCTGGCATCTGGCATCTACTTATTCAATTTTTCTCTTAAATTTGAAGCCTATTTTACAATACAAAAAACAAAACCAATGAAAGACCTCTGCGTATTTCTCGATGCCGGGCACGGCGCTTTGGATAAAAGTGGCAATTATGTAACGGCTCCCAGCAAGCAATTTGAGCACACGCGCGGCACGTTTCACAAAGGACGCTGGTTTTATGAAGGCGTGTGGAATCGAGCGCTCACCAATCGCGTGGCACAAAAATTGTGGAATTTGAACATTTCCTTTGTCATTGTCAGCCATGAATATTTGGATAATTCGCTGTCGTCGCGCACCGAATACGCCAATTGGTATCACCGCAATTACAAACAGGGCATTTATATTTCTAATCACTCCAACGCATCGGGTGTAGGTGCGCGGGGTTTTGAAATTTATACTATGCCTGGAAAATCCAAATCGGATGAAGTAGCGGATCTGCACTGGAACAATGTAAAAACGCTTTTTGATAACGAAATTAGCTATCGCCCCGAGATGAGCGATGGCGATGTAGACCGAGAGCGTAATTTTCAAGTACTGCGGGAGTCTGCCATGCCTGCCATTTTGATTGAACATTTGTTTTTTGACCAATATGATGATGCCGAATTTTTGATGCGGGATTGGACGATTGAGCGATTTGCAGAGGCGCAGGTGCGCACGATTATTCAGTGGTTTAATGCGGCGTAGCACAGCCTTAAGGCTGTGTTGCGTCACGCAGCCTTAAGGCTGCGCTACAAAGCTACAAAGCAAACAAAATGACCAACAAAGAAATAGCCCGCGCTTTTCGAGAACTCGGCGATTTGATGGAATTACACGGCGAAAATACATTCAAAATCCGCTCGTATCAGAACGCCTACCTGACTTTGCGCAAGCTCGAAACGCCTTTGTCGGAGATGAGCGCAAAAGATTTAGACGACATAAAAGGCGTAGGCAGCGCCATTGCCGGCAAAATTCGCGAATTGCTGCAAGTGGGCAAGATACAATTACTCGAAAAATACAAAGCCGTAACCCCGCCCGGTGTAGTAGAAATGATGGACATTGACGGTTTCGGGCCGAAAAAAGTATTCACGGTGTGGAAAGACCTTGGCGTGGAAAGTGTCGGCGAATTGCTCTACGCGGTCAACGAAAATCGGCTCATCGAACTCAAAGGTTTTGGTAAAAAAACGCAGGACGCACTCCAACAAAAATTAGAATATTACCAACGGTCGAAGGATAAATTCCATTACGCTACGCTCGAAGCGGAAGCTATTGATATAATAAAATATTTACAAAAAAAATTGCCGAGTGCTGTTATAAGCGGCACAGGAGCTTTGCGCCGCTGTGCAAATGTGGTGGATGGTATCGAAATTATAATTGCAATAGAAAGTGATATAAATTCCATTTTTGATAATAAAATATTGACCTTAAAAAATAAGGAAGAAGATATAATTACAGCACTCACCGAAAATACCTATCCAGTCACTATTTACACTTGCAAACCTTCGGAATTTGGCTCTACATTATTTCAAACCACCGCCGCGCCTGATTTTTTAGCCGCTTTTAATAAACAATTTTCAAATATTGATATCAATAATTTACCAAACGAACAAGCCGTTTTTACAAAATTAAACCTATCTTACATCGAACCCGAATTGCGCGAAAGCGGTGACATTTTACAAAAAGCCATTCAAAATCAACTCCCAAAATTAGTAGAAGAGAAAGACATTATTGGCGTTCTACACACGCACACCACGTACAGCGACGGCTTGCACACCTTGCACGAAATGGTAGCATACGCACACAAACGCGGCTACGCGTACATCGGCATCACCGACCACTCCAAAGCAGCTTTTTATGCAAATGGTTTACAAGTAGAACGCTTATTACAACAATGGGCTGAAATTGATACATTAAATAAAGAACTCGCTCCGTTTCGTATTTTTAAAGGCATCGAAAGTGATATTCTAAATGATGGCTCGCTTGATTATGAAGAATCCATTTTAAAACAATTCGACTTTATTATAGCATCTGTCCATAGTAATCTGAGAATGGACAAGGAGAAAGCGACCCGCCGACTGATTACAGCGATTGAAAATCCTTACACCACTATTTTAGGACATCCAACTGGACGCTTGTTACTTTCCAGAGAAGGGTATTCTATTGACCATCAGCAAGTTATTGATGCTTGTGCTGCAAATGGGGTAGCAATTGAATTAAACGCCAATCCGTATCGGCTCGACCTCGACTGGACTTGGATTCCGTATGCATTAGAAAAAGGGGTGAAAATTGCTATCAATCCAGATGCGCACAGCCGCGAGGGCATTCACGATATTCATTACGGCACATTGTCGGCACGAAAAGGTGGGCTGACGGCAGCCATGTGTGTGAATCATTTATCTGTCGAAGCCTTTGCAAGTTTTATTCAACAAAAGAAAAGCAATTCGTAAATTGGAAGTGTTTTGTAATAACAAACGCTTTGCGACCTCTGCGCCTCTGCGGTTAATAAAATGTGCTGAGGGCTGTAAGAAGTGCAAAATCTGCGGGAAAATTTAAACCCTAAACCGGAATACCATGAAGCACATTTTCGTTGCGGCTACGGGGCAGCACGTCGGCAAAACGACCTCCACACTTGGGTTGGTTGTGAATTTGTATGACAAAGGCTTCAAGGTAGGTTACTGCAAACCAGTGGGACAAAAATTTGAGGATATTGATGGCTTAATTGCCGATAAAGACGCGGTGTTGTTTTCTAATTTTTTGCATTTTAGTATGAATCCTGATTTGCATAGTCCAGTTATAATTGGTCCGGGCGTGACCAAACGATATTTGGAAGATAAAACGCAATTTGATTTTGAACGGCGCATTTTAGACGCTGCATATCAATTAGAAAATGAATATGATTTGGTCGTATATGAAGGTACAGGACATCCTGGAGTGGGTACGGTGGTGGATTTATCAAATGCAAAAGTGGCTAAAATGCTGGGTTGTGGCGTAGTGATGATTGTAGAAGGCGGCATTGGCAATACAATTGACCGGCTGGAAATGAGTTTGGCTTTGTTTAGACAGGAGAATGTGCCGATTCTGGGTGTAATTGTGAATAAAGTATATGTAGAAAAAAAAGAAGAAATCGAATATTATTTACAAAAATGGTTAACTGCTAAAGGTATTCCATTACTTGGTGTGCTACCTTATGATAAATCGCTCTCCTTTCCTATCATGGAAACCATCAATCAAGCAGTGGACGGCACGGTGGTACTAAATGAAAACTGCTTGGGCAATCGAGTAGAGGAAATTGTGGCGGGTTCCTTGATTGACGTAGAAGAATTTACAACCTTTAAAAATATTTTATTAGTCGTAAGTTATCGCCGTTTGGATGAAGCGATGTATAAAATTGAAGAAATTCAGCGCTTGAAAGACTTGCCGACTTCCCCATTGTCGGGGGTGATTGTCACCAGCGAAGGGCGGCATCCGCACGGCGTGGAACGCACGGATTTTACCAATCAATATTTGCTTGACAATCGTATTCCAGTGATTAACACCACTTTAGATACCTACGGTTCTGTGGTGAAAATCAGTCGTATTGAAGTAAAAATCAATAACAAAACCCCTTGGAAAATCAAACGAGCCGAGGAACTCATCCGCGCCCACGTGGATATGGACGCTTTGTTAGCGAAATTAGATTTAAAAGTAAAATTGTGAATGGTAATTGGTGATTTGGGAGACGTGATTCCCGTTTCACAAATCGCATTTCACTATTCACCATTCACAAATCGCATTTAAGCAGGCAAATTATCATACACATCCATCACCACTTTCACAGCTTCTGATGAGTCATTCAATAATTGCATTTCAGCCGCGTTGAGCTTCACTTCCAGCACTTGTTTGATGCCTGTTTTGCCCAATTTTACTGGCACACCTACGAAGTTATTGTGAATGCCATATTGTCCTTCCAAGCGTATGCAACAAGGGAAAATCCGATCTTCATCTTTTACAATCGCTTCTACCATTTGAGCCGCAGCCGCGCCTGGCGCATACCAAGCAGACGTACCCATCAACTTCACCAATTCTCCACCGCCTACTTTCGTACGCTCTACGATTTCATTCAATTTTTCTTCTGAAATTAATTCTGTAACTGGAATACCCGCCACCGTGGTGTAACGAGGCAGCGGCACCATCGTATCGCCGTGACCGCCCATGAGCAGTGCCTGAATATCTTTGGGAGAAACTTGCAACGCCTCCGCAATAAAAGCTCGATACCGCGCTGTATCCAAAATACCTGCCATACCAAATACCTTTGTAGAATCCAAACCCGAAGCCTTATAAGCGGCATATGTCATCACATCCAATGGATTGGAAACCACGATAATAATCGGATTCTTGGAATGCTGCATGATGGATTCCGTCACCGATTTTACAATCTTGGCGTTGATCGAAATTAAGTCGTCGCGACTCATGCCCGGCTTGCGTGGCACACCGGCGGTAATCACGACTACGTCCGAATTGGCGGTGTCGGCATAGTTCGTCGTACCGCGCAGGAACGTACTGTAATTATCAATCGGAGCCTGCTGCCACATATCCAGTGCTTTGCCGACTACCATGCCTTCTGCATTTGGAATATCCAGCAAGACCACTTCTTTTACAATATCTTTGTGCGCCAGTACATTGGCACACGTAGCGCCTACGTTTCCGGCACCGATAATCGTCACTTTACTCATAATGTTGGTTTAAAGGTTAATAGGAGGATAGGAGGATAAAAATGGAGGATAAGAGGATAGGATACAGACGTGGAGTTCATCCTATCCTCTTATCCTCCTATCTCCAAAAACGGTGCAAGTATAGCGTTTTTTCAACAACTTTGTTAGCTGAAAGACGAAAGAATTCCTACAAGAAGAAATCTTGTAATGTACATTTTTGTTAATTTCACATTCGCTTTGAGAAAACATTGCAAAAACGGAGCTCCATGCTGAAAATATACATTTTATTACTGGCAAGTGCAGTGCTAATGTTTCATTCTATATCGGCGCAACAATGCGGCACGGTTGGCGTGGAGGCGGAAGCGTTGACAGCGCGATTGCTGCAAAATAAAGCTCGGTTAGCAGCCGATCCTGTTCAATCTAGAAGTGCCCAATATGTGCCGATTCGATTTCATTTAGTGACCAAAACAGATGGCAGTGGCGGCATCCGACTGCGTAATATTTTAGAACAAATCTGTACATTGAATAAAGACTTTGCAACGACTGGCATTCAATTTTATACTAAAGATTCTATTAACGTTATAAAAAACGATATACTTTATACAAACCATTATAATAACCTGAATTTGATGGAACCTTATCGCGACCGTGGCGCTATTAATATATGGATGGTGGGCGATATTCAGGTTGGAAGCGATCCAAATGCAGTCGTGCTGGGTTATTACACGTATTCTCGGGATTGGTTGGTGGTTTTAAAAGAGGAAGTCGGTGCGCTTTCTTGCACCGTAGGTCATGAGATGGGACACTTTTTTGGCTTATTACATACGTTTCATGGATGGGATGCGGATCCTTGGAGTGCTACGAAACACGGCAACCCCGCGCCAGCATTATCTCCGGGCGGGATTTTTACCGAATATCAAAATGGCGAGAATTGTGATAGTGCCGGTGATTTCATCTGTGATACGCCGCCTGATTATAATTTCGGCGACTACTGGAGCGACTGTAATTATAACGGCGGTGCAAAAGACCCGACCGGAACTATTGTAAACCCAGCAGAAGTCAATTTTATGGGTTATTTCTTTTACTGTCAGCGTGGTATGTATGAATTTTCTCCTAATCAGCGCGATTTAATGTTCAGCGATGTAATGGCTACGAATCGAGCTTACATCCGACATGATTTTACGCCTGCTTATCTTCAGTTTAATGGAATGCCCATCTTGGAATTACCATTGGCTGGTGCAAATGTACCGTTTTACAATAACGTGGATTTACAGTGGTCGGAAGTAGAAGGTGCAACTCGATACTTAGTAGAAATAGATGTGTTACCTACTTTTACATCGGCTACTTTATTGAATTATATTACAACTACAAACACGATTAATTTAAATAAACTGGTGCCGAACGAAACGTATTATTGGCGCGTTCGCCCTTTTAATGAAAATTATACCTGTACGATATTTACATCCAGAAAAAGTTTTAAGACCAACAATATTGCTACTAAAATTAAGGAAATATCCCAATTGAATCAGTGGCGAGTGCATCCGAATCCCATAAATGCAGGTACTTCTCTATCTTTATTATTGGATGTAAATAAACAGTTTGAAGCAGAAGTACAATTGTGGAATCTAACGGGTCAAGTAATTCAATCTTGGGGTATCCAACAATTTAAAGCCGACCGGCAAAAACATAATTTTACATTAAAAAATATAGCAGCAGGTATCTATTTATTGACTCTTACGACAGGAATAGAGCGACAGGTTCAAAAAATTATTATTCAATAAATGCGTAACATGTATCAATTAGTAAGAATTGGTTTTATTGTACTATTTAGTATGATTATCCTATCATTTGCACAGGCGCAACAGCGCGCTTGGTGCGGCACTACGACCGAGCCATCAAAATGGACGGAAGACTACTTGCAAAATCGCAGCGCGTATCCCAAATCCAATGAAGTATTATACGTCCCCCTCACCATTCACCTCGTGGGTACGGATGCAGGCACAGGACATTTAGCAGTTAAGACGTTATTGGATGCGATTTGTAAATTAAATGAAGATTATGCTTCGTCGAATATCCAATTTTACATCTTTGGCAATATTCGTTACATCAATCGTACGTCTCTTTATGAAGATAAAGGTCAAATATACGGACGATCCACGCACACTCAAAATCGAGTCATCAATACCGTCAATATCTATGTAGTAGAAAATGCTGGCGAGGAGGACGAATCGGTCACTTTAGGCTATGCAACGGGTATTGGCGGGGATGGATTGGTTATTATAAAATCAGAAGTGAATCGTACCTCCACGACCTTGCCCCATGAGATCGGACACGTATTGGGCTTGTATCATACGTTTTATGGTTGGGAAGGATACGAGCATAATTACACCCTCAATGCACCAACGGTTGTCAATTCTAATAGAAAAGTGGAACGTGTAGACGGAACCAACTGCACCGGTTCTGGCGATGGATTTTGTGATACCGGTCCCGATTATTTGAGCAATGGTCCTTGGGCTTGCGATAGAACAGGTCAAAGCACAACGGCGCAAAAAGACCCTGCCGGCAGTAGCTTTCGGTCAGATGGCAGTAACTTTATGTCGTATTCCAGCACCGCCTGTCAAAGCGGTTTTTCTGGGGATCAGAGCCAAGCCATGCGCACCCATCTCACGAGTGCCAAGCGCAATATGTTGAACCGCACCGCGCCCCTTCCGGTCGTAGATAATATTCCGGTTACGCTCGTGTCTCCATTAAATAGTGTACCAGTCAATTTTTCAGCTATTAATATACGGTGGAATGCCGTGCCTGGTGCTACCACTTATCTGTTGGAAGTGAGCCGTGTAGCAAGTTTTGCAGGTTCTTTCACCACCTCTTATTTACTGACAAGTAATGAAACGACGCTCACCGATTTAGCGGCTGGACGCGCTTACTTCTGGCGGGTGAAAGCTTTTAACGCATTTAGTTTTTGTGGCAATTCTAGTAGCGTCGGCAAATTTCAGGCGACTTCTACCACGCCCGTAACGGAGATTGAAGGCAATGGCACTTTTAATATTTATCCCAATCTGTTGTCACCCAATCAAACGGTCACGATTGAAGCCAATTTAATAGAAAGCACAAGATTGAATATTCGATTGTTTGATACATCCGGCAGATTATTACAATCCAATGAGTATGAGGCAATTGCTGGAGAGAACACCTTACGTTTCAATCCAAATAATATATCAAAAGGAATTTATATTTTAAATATTACAACCAATCGCGGCACGCTGGTAGAGCGATTAGTCATACAGTAGTTTAGCAACAATGGTACACTGATTTTTATGATACTTATGGTTTACTTATGATTTTGATAATTTAAAATTGGCTCAATTATGATTTCAAGTTGCTTTTTAGGATTGGGCTAAAGCCCAGAAGTGGTCTACTATTTTATCCCCGCGCTAAAGCGCGGAGCAACTAATTGTCAACGTTTTACCAGTTGCCCCGCCATTTATGGCGGGGTTAAAAGCAAAACCTTACTCGGCTTTAGCCAAATTTTTACACAGCAACTTGAAACAAGAATAGAGCCTTGAAATTTAATCATAAATTATCTTAATCATCATAAAAATCAGTGTCCTATTGGCTTTTCGCTTTGAACGACCACGTAATCCATACTTTACAAGCAAGGTCGCCATTTGTTAAAGTACCCGTAGAAGTCGCCGTTATTTGTTGCCCTTCGCCTGTCGTGATGGCGCGGTCTATTGTTGCAATAATCGCCTCGCCGTCTTCGCACGTAAAGGTCACTGTCTGATCTGCTTTTTTAAAATATTGCGCTTCCACTTTCACCACCAACATTGAAACCCGACCTCTTCCTGCGCTCGCAATCAGCCCCAACGTCCCCGTAGAAAGCTCTGCTGCCCCTGCCAACGCTGCAAAATACGTAGACCGAAAGGGATTTTGCGACCGCCAATTGAATGGAATCGTCACCTCGGCGCGTTGTGGTGTGCACGTCTTGATGCGAACGCCCCAAGCCCATAGCGACGGCAGTTTTTGTAGAAAATAAAACCGCATTTTCCAAGGTGTGTTCAGGTTGGCAAGCAATTTTTGCACGGCGAGTGCCTGCGGATTGAAGGTGGAAATAGGCGTTGCAATTTGCATAATTGTAATTTGTGATTAGTTATTTGTGATTAGTTATTTGTGATTTGTTATTTGTGATTAGTTATTTGTTATTTGTGATTTGTTATTTGTGATTTGTTATTAGTGATTAGTGATTTGTGATTTGTGATTTGTGGTTAGTAATGATTTATTTGTGGTTGGTAATGATTTATTTGTGGTTGGTGATTTGGGATTTATAATTGGTGATTTGGGATTTGCGAAAATAAACAATTTAGCGAAAATTCGCCATTTTATAAACAGCAAGATTCAGGTTTTGTGAATAAAAAAGTATCCTCATTTTTCGGTTATGATAAAGCATTCTGATTTAGGAGAAACAACTTTTGCAAGGCTAAGAAATTTATACCAACAGATTCAAAATCAAACGATTACTTTTGGCGGCAATCGTAAACTGAAAATATACGGCACGCTCAATTGCCGAGCCGGAAAGTGCATGAAAGCGGAAAATCGCGTCTTTTTTAAATCGGAATCCGAGGCATTGCAAGATGGCTATCGCCCGTGCGCTGTGTGTATGCGGGAGGCTTATAAAAGCTGGAAAACTCAAAATTTATAAAAAAGCGTACTTCCTAATCTTAAATCGCAAATGTTCCTTACTTTTGGGCTTTCTGAAAAATAGACCATAGACTGTAGATTTTAGACATTAAATAAAGATGTCTGGTTTACAAATTTTAAAAAGTCTAAAGTCTAATATCTAACCTCTAAAGTCTAAAAATATGAATCTTCACGAATACCAAGGAAAGGAAGTCTTAAAAAGCTATGGCGTTGCGATACAAGAAGGCATCGTGGCAACAACAGTGGACGAAGCGGTGGCAGCTTATAACCAATTGAAAGAAAAAAGCGGCAGTGATTTTGCGATTGTCAAAGCTCAAATTCACGCTGGTGGTCGCGGCAAAGGCGGTGGGGTGAAACTTGCCAAAAACTTGGATGACCTCAAAATGTACGCCGACAACATCCTCGGTATGATGTTGAAAACCCCGCAAACACCGGGCGGTATGGAGGGAGACGGAAAGTTGGTGCGCAAAATTTTGATCGCTGAAGATGCATTCGTTCCTACTTTTGAATCGTGCAAGGAATTTTATATTTCCATACTCACCGACCGCGAGACAAGGAAAAATGTGATTATCTATTCCACCGAAGGCGGTATGGATATTGAAAAAGTGGCAGAAGAAACCCCACATTTGGTACACAAAGAATACATTCACCCAACGGTTGGTTTGCAGGATTTTCAAGCGCGTTTGGTTGCGTTTAACTTAGGTTTGAGCGGCACGGCTTTCAAGGAGATGACCAAGTTTATCAAATCTTTGTATCAGGCTTTTGTTGGGTCGGATGCCTCGTTGTTTGAAATCAATCCGGCGTTGAAAAATGGTTTTGACCACATCATCGCCGTGGATGCAAAAGTTTCGATTGATGATAATGCATTGTATCGTCATCCCGACTTGGAAGCGATGCGCGACGAAAGCGAAGAAGACCCAACGGACGTAGAAGCCCAAAAATACGATCTCAACTTTGTGAATTTGGATGGGAACGTAGGTTGCATGGTGAACGGCGCAGGTTTGGCAATGGCTACAATGGACGTGATTAAACTCTCCGGCGGCGAACCCGCTAACTTCCTCGACGTGGGCGGCACGGCAGATGCGAAGCGTGTGGAAAATGCTTTTCGCATCATTTTGAAAGACGATAAAGTACAAGCGATTCTTATCAATATTTTCGGAGGTATTGTACGGTGCGACCGGGTGGCGCAGGGCATCATTGATGCGTATCACAACATTGGCGATATCAAAGTGCCGATTATCGTGCGTTTACAAGGTACCAATGCGGATATTGCTAAAAAAATGATTGATGAATCTGGTCTGAAAGTATATTCTGCGATTTTATTGCAAGAAGCGGCAGATTTGGTGGGGAAGGTATTGCAAGAAGCGAAGCTGGTGGGCAGTGGGCAGTAGTTGTATGCAGCCGCACTTTTGATGCGCTCCTTTCCTAAAAAGATTGGAGAGGAATGGATATTTATAAAAATATAACTTTTCGGAAGATTTAAAGATTTGTAAAATATGATAGGAAATAAGTCACCAGGGACTAATCACAAATAACCAATCATAACGTACAAAAAAAATAACCACACAAGTACCAATAGGAGTTTTTGACCCCCGAAGCGACAGGATTAAGGCAGCCAATGTGGTTCTGTAATCTTCACGTCTCCCAAAGGAGAATCCTGACAAGTCAAAGGATTTGAAGCCCGCCATAGTTACATTGCGTCTGACCTCTATTTGTCTTATAAGTGTTAGGCAAAAACAAGAGCGATACCCGTGTGGTCTGGGTGCAACAGCACTGCTGCTATTACTCGTGCAAGATAAAATAGATTTTGAAAAATAGCAATTTTGGAAGTGTTAAATCTATTTTTTGACAATGGAAAAGCCTTCTCGCTTGTGTGCGAGAAGGCTTTTTGTATTCCACCAAACAAGTTTGGTGATTACATCATTCCACCCATACCGCCGGGCATACCGCCGCCGTGTGCATGAGCATGACCGTTGCCTTTTTCCGGGCGGTCGTTGATGACGCATTCCGTAGTCAATACCATCCCTGCGATGGACGCTGCATTTTCCAATGCGATGCGCGTTACTTTCGTCGGGTCAATCACACCTGCCAATTTGAGGTCTTCGTAGCGGTCCGCACGTGCATTGTAGCCATAGCTATCTTTGCCATTGAATACTTTTTGCAATACAACCGAACCCTCTACACCAGCGTTATCAGCGATGGTACGCAAGGGCGCTTCTAACGACTTCCGCACGATTTGTACGCCGATATTTTCGTCCTCATTGATACCTTTGAAATTGCGCAAAGCATTGATCGCACGCACCAACGCAACACCACCGCCAGCTACGATACCTTCTTCTACCGCAGCGCGAGTCGCGTGAAGTGCATCATCTACGCGATCTTTTTTCTCTTTCATTTCTACTTCTGTCGGAGCACCTACATAGAGTACTGCTACACCACCTGCCAATTTTGCCAAGCGTTCTTGCAATTTTTCCTTGTCGTAATCAGAAGTAGTCGTTTCGATTTGCGCCTTGATTTGACCGATGCGAGCCTTGATTTCCTCTGCTTTGCCGCGACCATTTACAACCGTGGTGTTGTCTTTATCAATCGTGATTTTTTCGGCTTGACCTAAGTCTTCCAAGTCTGTATTTTCGATTTTATAACCTTTGTCATCACTTATAACCGTGCCACCTGTCAAAATAGCAATGTCTTCCAACATCGCCTTGCGACGGTCGCCAAAGCCTGGAGCTTTTACTGCAACTACTTTCAAGTTTGCGCGCAAGCGATTCACAACCAATACGCCAAGTGCTTGACTTTCAACATCTTCTGCAATAATCAACAGCGGACGACCCGATTGAATCACTTTTTCCAAAATCGGAACGATGTCCTGCATATTGGAAATTTTCTTTTCATAGATAAGGATATAAGGATTGTCATACTCCGTCACCATTTCCTCCGCATTCGTTACAAAATAGGGAGACAAATAGCCGCGGTCGAATTGCATACCAATTACCTCATCTACATAGGTATCTGTTCCTTTTGCTTCTTCCACCGTGATAACGCCATCTTTTGACACGCGTCTCATGGCATCTGCAATCAACGTACCGATTTCCTCGTCGCTGTTGGAAGAAATAGTTGCAACCTGTTTGATTTTTTCATAATCGTTGCCGATGTGCTCCGATTGTTTAGCGAGGTCTTGAATGACCAATTTCACCGCTTTGTCAATACCGCGCTTCAAGTCCATTGGATTGGCACCTGCGGTTACGTTTTTCAGACCAGCGTTGATAATTGCTTGGGCGAGTACGGTTGCAGTGGTTGTGCCGTCACCGGCTGCGTCTGCGGTTTTAGAAGCGACTTCTTTGACCATCTGGGCGCCCATATTTTCTACGGCATCTTCCAGTTCGATTTCTTTGGCAACGGTCACGCCATCCTTCGTAATTTGGGGAGCGCCGAAGCTTTTTTGGATAACGACGTTGCGACCCTTTGGTCCCAGTGTTACTTTTACAGCATTTGCCAAGGCATCTACGCCATTGCGCAGTTTTTCACGGGCATCTCTATTAAAGCTGATTTCTTTAGACATTTTAGATTGATTTTTTGATTTGAAAAAGAAAGTTTTGAAGCTACTTTCGGATAAAATTATAATACGACGAGGATGTCGTCTTCGCGCATGATGAGATAATCTTCTCCTTCATACTGTAATTCCTGACCGGAATACTTGCCGTAAAGCACGGTGTCGCCTATTTGTACGGTCATCAAGTTGCCTTCTTTACCGGGACCTACTGCGATAACTTCGCCGCGTTGTGGTTTTTCTTTTGCGGTGTCTGGAATAATAATGCCGCCTCGGGTGGTTTCCTCCGCCGGTGCCGGTTTTACAACGACTCTGTCATTAATTGGCTTCATACTTCTAATTGATTTTGTAATGTAAGCTGATTTGATTTTTGATATGTGTTTTTGAATAGTAGAAATTAAAGATTGGAGTAAAGTGTTTATATTTTAAATAATAAAAACTACAGCCAGTCTCTAATGAATACCATCCAGTTTTCATCGAGCCTTTATCATAGAATGTGCCAAAGATGGTTTGCTGACAATTTTTCAGGAAAAAAGGGAGGATTTGGCAGATTTTGAGTTTGTAACAATTCTTATACGATTTAAAAAGAGACAAATGGCAGGTGAAATGCTTGTGGCTGCCAAACTTGTTTAGTGGGATAAGTTATTTACCAAACAAGTTTGGTTATTACATAATGACAAAATCCCCGACTAACATTCATCAGTCGGGGATTAAAAAAACGAAACATCCCGATAGCCATCGGGACGTTGTCACTGCGATTGCAATGGAATATTTTCAGCGCCACCAGCATTACCGACCATGAACGTTGCAATGATGCAAAATACAAAGAGTGCAATTGCCAAGTACCACGTTATTTTTTCAATAAAATCAGCCGATTTAGCTGCGCCAAACATTTGATTCGCTTGTGCGCCACCGAAGGTTGCATCCACGCCGCCACCTTTTGGGTTTTGAATTAAAACCGCTGCCATGAGGAGCACGCCAACCACTGCTATGAGTACCGTTAATGCCGTTAACATTTTCTACTTATTTTAATTTTTGAATTTGCGCTGCAAAGTAAGCACTTTTTTCTGGATTTTTCAAAATTAATTGCTCGTACATTTTAATTGCCCGCTCGTATTTTCCTTGACGTGCCAAAATATTCGCTAATGTCTCACTCACCAATCCTTCTTTTTCTGCCACGCTGTTTTCTATAATCGCGGTCACTTGTTCTTCTTTTGTAGGTTTGGCAGGGCTAGTAGCCGGTTTGGGTTTGAATTGTTGTAAGACAGGCGGTTGATACATGCGTGCACGACTGTTAATAGACGCTTTGGGCGGTGCTTCTGTTTCCGAGGCTTGTCGCGGGGTGAGGTCCCATTCTATCGCCACTTGTTTTTCGATGCCAGGTATGGTTGGCTGCTCACCCGGAAACGTTGGCTCCGGATCCATTGGGTTTTGAATTTCCGGTTCTTGACTCGGCTGCATCGGGCTTGGGTCAGCAGGTTGCGGTATTTCCGGCGTGGTCAAAGGTTCTATAATTGCCGGATCTGGTTGAATATCAGGGAGTTCAACTGGTTTTGGTGGTACTTGCAACTTGCTCAGATCAAATAAGTCTTCTTCGTGTTTTACATCCAATGCAGGTGGTATTAAATTTTCTTTTCCAGTTGAAATAACTTTATTTTCTAATGGTGCAACTGGCACGGCTTCTCGAAAGATAGGCTCTGGTCGCCGAAAATTTGATAGATTTGGCAATTCCAGCACTTCATCTGTAAATAAAAAATCACTGGTTGTATTTTGAGTCGCCGCCAATGCTTTCATTTTTTTGTACAATAAAGTACGGTCAATGCTCAAGGTAGCGGTTTTTTCCAGATTCGCTGCTGCATCTCGGTGTCCGTCCATGTTGCTTTTTTGCAATAACAACCATTGCAAATTCTGACAATATGGATATTGTAAAGCCAGACTTTTCAATTCCTGATAATTCGTTTGGTATAACTTGGACGGATTTTTTAAATAATCGGCAAAACTCTCCGCGTTCATTTCCTGCTGTTTTTTGAATCTATAACGAAGATAAGGGTTTAAATGTTAGAATGCAAGTATTTGGTTGATAGGGTGATAAGGTGAAAGGTTTATGGGGTGATAAGCATGAAAAGTTTATGGGGTGATAGGATGAAGGAATGAAGAATGAAAAGTGACCAAGTGATAAGGGTTAATTTACAACGTATTTAAAAATTCAATCAACTGTCGAGTCGCTTTTGCACGATGACTAATCGTACTTTTTACCTCCGAAGATAATTCTGCAAAAGACTTGTCATAACCTTGTGGCACAAAAATCGGGTCATACCCAAAGCCGCCTGTGCCGCGTTTTTCATGTAAAATACTTCCCTCCGCAACGCCTTCAAATAAATATTCCTGCCCTTTTATTATCAAAGCAATAATGGTTCGGAAACGCGCCTGCCGATTGTCTTGACCTGCCATTTTTTTCAACACCAAGTCTATATTGGCATTCACATCGCGCGTGCCGGAGTAATGCGCAGTATGCACGCCCGGTTCGCCGCCCAGCGCGTCTATTTCCAAGCCACTATCTTCTGAAAAACAATCTATGTTATAATTTTTGTATACGTAACGCGCTTTTTCCAAGGCATTTTCGGGAATCGTCTCGTGCGTCTCCGGTAGTTCCTCATTGCAACCAATCGCCTGTAAACTTACAATTTCAAAAGCACTGCCCAGTACGTCATTCACTTCTTTTACTTTTTGTGCATTATTTGTTGCAAAGACTAAAGATTTCATTGTTTTAAAGTTAAAGGTTGAGATTAAGGTTAAGATTAAGGTTGAGATTGAGATTAAAATTAAGATTGGTGTACGTTCCAGTCTGGCATCTAATAATCTGGCATCTGGCATCTCGTATCTCATTTTTACTTTGGAAATAACGATTGAAGCGTGTGCCACAACTTACCCGACATTTGCTTGCCGCCTTGCTGTCGCTCTTCGTAAATTAATTGTAAATCATCCACAAAAACATAATTACGTTGGTCATGCCGAATGAGGTCATAAGGCGAGGTTCGAAAATGGAGACCTAAGTGTTGAGGCGCTATTCCAAAAGCGATAAGTATTTGAATATCAAATGATTGACACAACTGTATAAAACTAAACTTTTCCTCTTTTTCAACTGCAAGTGACAACGTATCTTTTTCAAAATCTAATTGTACAGCGGATAAAACTTTCCCCAAAAATGCCTTGAGTTCTTCTTGATTCTCTGTGGTTTGAAATATAACTAATACTGTTTTAGCATTCTCACCAGTACAGCGAGCGGCGATGGTTTCAGCTTCTGAAAAGTCAATAATTTCGAGGTCGAATAATGGGATGTTCACTGGTTGTATTTCGCTTTTTGAATAGGAATTTGCATTTCAAATATTAACCTTCATAAGTGTGGCAAATTTTGGAAATTCGCCACACTACTATCAATTTTTGTAAAAATAAGTTATTTTTGTAGAAAATCAATTCGCAATATGATGCAAGACATAAAAATTACTCGAATCGGCAGCTCTCGCTTGCCAGAAATAGATTTCAACAACATTCCTTTTGGGAAAGAATTTTCTGACCATATGTTTATTGCTGATTATCAGGATGGACAATGGACGAACCCTCGTATTGAGCCGTTTGGCACTTTTCAAATACATCCGGCAATGATGTCCTTACACTATGGCCAATCTATTTTTGAAGGCATGAAAGCTTCTAAAAATTTTGAGGGACAGCCCATGCTTTTTCGCCCAGAGATGCACGCCCGCCGCTTGAATGCCTCCGCGCGTCGCCTGAGTATGCCCGAATTTCCAGAAGATTTATTTGTGGAAGCCCTTCAACAATTAATAGCGGTGGACATAGATTGGATTCCGACGCTTGAAAATAGTGCTTTATACATTCGACCTTTGATGTTTGCGACCGATGCCTATCTGGGTGTGAATCCTTCCAAAACCTACAAGTTAATTATTTTCACTGGACCAGTCGGATCTTATTATGCAAAACCCGTGCGCCTATGGGTCGAGCAAGTGTACGTGCGTGCAGTCGGCGGCGGCACCGGCGAGGCAAAAGCGGCAGGCAATTACGCGGGTTCGCTTTATCCTGCTAAGTTGGCGCAAGACCGAGGCTTCGACCAACTCATGTGGATGGATGCGCATGAATTTAAATATGTACAGGAAGTCGGCACAATGAATATTTTCTTCGTCATCGGCGATACGGTTATTACTCCTGCTACGGATGGCGCAATTTTGAAAGGAATTACTAGAGATAGTTTTCTGACGATTTTACGAAAAAAAGGATACAAAGTAGAAGAGCGTCCAGTTTCCATTGATGAAATTGTGGAAGCCCACGAAAACGGACAACTACGCGAAGCTTTTGGTGCGGGAACGGCAGCAGTCGTGTCGCACGTAGAGGTTATCGGTTATGGCGATTTGTTAATGGAATTGCCAGCTATCGAAAACCGCGCAATCGGAGAAATGCTAAAAGCAGAAATAGACGGCTTGCGCAATGGCACGATTGAAGACACGTATGGCTGGACCGTGCCAGTTGAATTGGGTGAATGGGTGATGGGTTGATAGGGCGAGGCTTCTTGAGGTTTAGGAAATCTCGAAGATTTCCTAAACCTATATTGAATATCTAAAACACTGTCAATTTCGGCTTATTCTGTAAAATACTTTCCACTCGTTCTTGCACTTCGGTTGTCAATAGCGGCAACACATCCAGCGAAGTCAGCGTCTCTTCCAATTGATGCACTTTAGAAGCGCCCAGAATCACGGTACTTACATTTGGATTCAACAGACACCACGCGACCGCCAATTTTGGCAAACTCGTCCCAATTTCCTGCGCTACTTTATGCAATTCGCGAGTCTTTTCGAGTCGTTCTTCAGAAATCGCATTGTTTTTCAACCAATCCATGCCCTTCATACCCAAGCGCGTCCCTTCCGGGAATTCATCCAAATATTTATTCGTCAGAACGCCTGATGCCAATGGCGACCAAATCGTAGTGCCCAAACCGACCGTTCTATAAATCTGCTCATATTCCAATTCTACCCGATTTCGATGCAGCATATTGTACTGCGGTTGTTCCATGGTAGGACCGACCAGATTATTCTGTCGAGCCATCATGTGCGCTTCCATAATCGCTTGTCCCGACCATTCGGACGTACCCCAATACAAAATTTTTCCCTGTTGAATAAGTTGATTCATCGCCCAAACCGTTTCTTCAACGGGCGTATTTTTATCAGGTCTATGGCAAAAATAAAGGTCGAGATATTCTACTTGCAATCGTTTCAACGCGGCGTGACAAGCCTCAAAAACGTGCTTCCGGCTCAAGCCCGTTTGGTTGGGTTTCAGGTTTTTCTTGCCACCATCGGCTCCAAAAAACACCTTGCTCGACACGATGTAAGAAGTGCGGTCCCAACCTAACTTATTCAAAATGTTGCCCATTACGATTTCCGATTGCCCACCAGCATATCCTTCTGCATTGTCAAAAAAATTGACTCCTTTGTCATAAGCCGTTATCATCAATTGCTCCGCAATGTCATCGCCAATTTGATTGCCAAACGTAAGCCATGAGCCGAGCGACAACGCGCTGACCTGCAAGCCTGATTTTCCAAGTCTCCGATATTCCATAAAATAGTTTTAAGGTTTGATGTTTTTTGTTCGAGGTTGCTTGTTTTATTACTTTGAAAATAAATCAGACGGGAAAATTGTTTTCAAAAAATGGCTAAAATAAAAATGGCGAGCCAAGAGTAGCCTGCCAAAAGAGGATGATGATGAAAATAAGACCTTGATTCGTGGGATTTTAGGATTTGCGTGATTCGGGATGCAAAAATTATTTTTTATTGCAAGAAAACTCATAGCCTACAGAAAACTGAAGGACGCGGTTTTGATGTTTTATAGTTGGTTCTAAAGGTTCACCATTGAGGTCTACAAAAGTGGTGCTGATTAAATTTGTCAAACCATGGGTGTAGCGCAAGCTCGTGTAAAACTGGTCGGTCGGATAAAATTTGACTTCCGCATTCAATCCAAAATCCCATTTTCTGTCCCAAATCTTTTCCAATGGTAATGATGGTTCGCCCTCTTTTATACTCAAACCCAAGCGGTAGCTTAATTCTGGTCCAATGCCCAAATATAACTTTGGAAACACTTGATAATCAGCCATTATGGGTAATGAAAGATAATGAAAATTAAGCTGATTAGCTGGTGCTGCGCCCGATTCATTAATTTTATGCCCTTTCAAAGCATAGATTATTTCAGTGTTTAAATTCCATTTTTTAGAAACATTATAACGTAGTGTAACGCCGCCCTGATAGGCAAAACGTCTTTCAAAATCCGATTCAAATTCAGAAGGCAAATTTGTAATGGCAACAGTGGTAAAACCCGCACCGGCTCTCAATCCCAAGCGACATTGTGCAATGCTGTAACCGGCAAGCAAAACCAAGACAAGTAAGAGAAGCATTCGTTTCATAAAGTTATTTTTGAGTGGTTATTTATCTTTTTGAAACGGGGAATTGTCTGCTGCATTGCACAAAGAGAAAATTTTAAGAATTATTCTTCAATGCAAGGATTGCCGATCTTAAAAACTTTTCAACAGCTCATCGTTTCTGATTGTAAGGCGATTATTCTTTCTTTGCAAGAAAAAATTTTAAAACCTGTACAATATGGATGCCAACACAATCGAGCAACTTTTTCAAGAGCGATTTGGAAAAAAACCATCGCTGATGGTGCGTGCCTGTGGGCGCATCAATCTGATTGGTGAGCATACGGATTATAACGACGGATACGTGCTGCCAGCGGCTATTGATAAAGTGTTATATTATGCAATTGCAGAGAATGGCACAGATATATGTAATTTCTATGCGGCTGATATTCAAGAAGATGCGACTGCTCATTTAGCAAATTTAAAAACGAGTGATAAAAGTTGGTTTAATTATTTACAAGGTATTTTACAACAATTTCAATTGGCTGGAAAAGCGATACGCGGCGTAGATGTCGTTTTTGGTGGAAATTTGCCGATTGGGGCAGGCGTAAGTTCGTCAGCGGCACTGGAATGCGGCATTGGCTGGGCGTTGAATCACTTATTCGATGCAGGTTATTCCAAACCAGAGATGGCACAATTAGCGCAGCGCTCTTCACATCAGTTTGTCGGGATTCCATCGGGTATCATGGATCAGTTTGCAAGTTTAATGGGCAAAGACGAGCGGTTTATTTTATTAGATTGTCGGACGTTGGATTATCGGTATGTTGCTGCTTCTTTAAAAAATCATCAAATTCTATTATTAAATTCCAATGTACATCATGAGTTATCTTCGTCGGAATATCCTGTAAGAGTAGCTGAATGTAAAGCGGGTGTGCAATATTTACAACAATTTGATGCAAACATAAAAAGTCTGCGCGATGTAACATTTGAATTTTTAGAACAGCATAAAGATG
>Ga0163145_1000073_pt1 | contig 46521 bp, 68 predicted proteins | sample OliLakLV9_FD_161683 | JGI IMG/M metagenome (GOLD analysis project Ga0163145, IMG submission 161683) | Freshwater microbial mat bacterial communities from Lake Vanda, McMurdo Dry Valleys, Antarctica - Oligotrophic Lake LV.9 | ecosystem: Environmental > Aquatic > Freshwater > Lake > Microbial mats... | reverse complement strand
TTGAGATTTTCGGGAACAAGTGGGGCTTTCAATACACGGAGTCAAAATTTATGGAGATCTATCACATGTTTTCCGGCGGATGTTATGCTCGTTACGAGCTGGATTAGTTATCACAATCCGCGTTACTTGTTATAAGTACGATACCTCCGTCCTCGACGTCTATCAATCGAGAGTCTAGGCTTTCATACTCATCAATTGCTAGCAACGCGCATATGATGAATATGACCCATATCAAAACATTAGATATGACAAGCGCGCGTTCTAATGACTTCACTGTAAATCCTTACCGCGAGCGAGGCTCGCTATTTTCTTTAAGCTTTAAATTTAGACCCGTTCCGATGGCCATTGCGCCGACGCCGCTAGCAAAGTCGATAGGTGCCCATGGATGCCCCGCTACTATACTGCCGACGGCTAAAATAAAATATATCAAATGAGAAATAAAAGATAAAACCCGACCGCTATCGTACGTTGTGTTATCTGCACCTGTTAAAATATCTTTTAACAATTTCACGCCAACGCTCTCCTCATCCATCCCAGTAAAAAAACGTCTTGCGAACGGTTTTCCGAGACCACCGCAAGGTAGTACCGCGCTACCTCAAGGCGGATAAGATCCATCAGCCATGCTCTAGGTGCGGCGTTAATTGCGTTAATCGTCTTATACCCTAGCAAGCCATCGACTGAGACCGTCACGCCGCTCCCGCAAGTGTTTACCGCTTTTTGAAAACACCTAACTGCGCCCAACGGACTCATGTTAATAAGAGTCATAAATAATTGATTAGCTAGCGGCTGAGAGTGGACACTATTTAGCGAGTAAAAATTCCAGAAATCTTTTTCATAGATTTCGCAGGCTTTCGAGAGGGAAAGACTCTTGATATTAACGTTTGGGTACTGCCGTGAACTAATCCCGAATTTAGTAGCACCCCCGGCGTCTGCGGCGTGGTTAACATACCCTCCCTCCGCGGCTAATAGAGTCTCTATTACCGCGGCGAAGGTAGCCACTAGATGTACTTAATAATTTTTAGAACGACGGCGGACGGCTGTATCACGTTCGCGGCAGTGCCTGACCCTTGCGCCGTCATCGTGATTAACACGTCAAGAGTGCCAGGAAGCAGGCCGGTACGCACTTCGTTATCAGTGCCGCCGCCACCGTCTCCACCGCGCACAAAAGAACCGGTATGGTCATGGGTAGCCATTTCCGCGATCGTTTGAGCGTGGGCTTCTTCGCCGCCGACGTTACCGACTGCGTTTCCGAGAGTACCTGTGCCCGTACCGCCTGAACCTACTGCCACGCGCCTATTAAAATTAGGTAAGCGAAAGTTACCCGCGCCTTCGCCGCCGGTGTTCCATGTCGAGCTAAGCACGGCAAATAACGCCGCATAGGTTGTTTGACTTACTACCGATCCGTCACATGCTAAAAAGCGTGTAGGCAGTGCCGCGCCTGCGAAATCGAGCATCGATCCAATGGGTAGCTCGATCGTGGACTCGTTACGCCACTTTGATACGTCGGTTGGCAATGCGATGTTGGCGTTAGCTAAAGACTTATAAACCTGATACCCGCCGCCGTCATCGTATCTCACATAGGAGAATATATCGTAAGGAAACGGGACACCTAAGTTATCTGCGGTTGTGATGAAATCAGGTACGCCGTGGGTTTGATACTGATTAAGATTATTCGTTACGTCATACATAATCTGGTTTGACGCATCCCGTGGAATCGGTTTAGCGTCGACGTCAACTCCTAGCTCTTTCTGATAGTCTATCGTCCACCCGTCCTGCCAACTGACCGTGCCGCCTGCGGACGCGGTAGATACTGCAGTGCGATCGCCTGCGGTTGCGAAAGGGTATTTAAAGAAATATACGGCCATGTTAACTCTCCTAAAATGCGGGTATAAAATTCGCGTTAAAATAGTTTTGGTATGTATTAATCGGAGTTGCTTCATTGAATCCGAAAATCGTATCTGTAAGGATATAATACTTCAATCCCACACCTGCAGGTCGCGGTAACAAGTCGATCTGTCGAAAAACGGTACGCATAACCTCGGGGACTTGATAATTAAAAATATAGGTCATCGTCATATCAAGCCCGTCAAGAGCCCACCCGAGTTCTGTTGTAAATCCCGTAGTAGACCCGTACAGGTAATCTAAAAACTCGTTGATCTCCGGCAATGCCCCACGTGTAATTAGATCAAAGTATCGGAGACGTAAAACAAATCGTTGTTGTTCTTCGGTAAGAATTATCTGAGAACCGATGTTTGAGAAATTCCCGTTTTCAAAATTCAGATAGTTATTAAGTAGCGCAGGAAAAATTAGGTTTTCATTGAAACCGTAGAGCGGTGCGCCCGGCGTGGGTTCGGACGTATTCACATATAGCGGCACCTCCAGTATGATCGACCAAAGGGTAAGCCCGAACTGGTTTGCTGTTTGCAAATTAAATCCGTATTGAAACCACACTTCCCAAAAACTTGACTGGTTAACCGTGTACCACGCTTGCTCTTGCGTTGCCAGGCTATTAAGTGAGGTAGCCTGGTTGTACTGCCAGAGCATAGCCTGCAGTAAATCGACCGTGTACTTAATATCCTGAGTTTTCATACCAGTGTCACCGTAACACTACCTGCGGTCGCGCTCGCTTTTTCGAATACTGCAAGTGTGATCTCGGTACGAACAAAAGACACCGGGGATGCTTTCGATACTTGCAGATCATGCACAAAAATACCCGGTGCCACTTCAACTACCGCGCCCGCAAGTTCGAACGGAGATACTCCGGTGCCTACTTGCAATCCGTTAATGTATGCGGCGATCGCGTCTTTAGTAGTGAGACTCGGGTTATTGACCGCGGTTGTTGCTGAGATCGTAATCAAGACAATAAAGGGTATATCGTCCGGGCGGTCAAATAGCACGTCTATAACTTGACCACTGACCGGAACGATTAGCGGTACAGATATCGGCGTGCCGCTAGCACCGTTATTGTAGGCGCATCCTCCAGATTTTTTAAGTTGGAGAATATTGGCAACCGCGATATCTGACCCACCTAGGACGCAGGCGTATAGTGAATGCGCGACCATGCTCACGCCGTTTATTACCTGCGGTGTGGCCGCCACGTTTTCTTGGAAGAAAACCGACGTTACGCCTGTCGTCGCATATAGCCCGGACACGATTGCCTCTGCAAGCGAGAGACCTTGCAACGCAAGCGTGCGACGCCGAAACAATCTAGCTTCGGCGTCACTTTGCTCGGCGGAGCCTACGCTATCTTGCACTGCGGGATTGTTGATAGTCTCCCAGCCTAGGATATCGCTAACAATGGAGGTTAGTGTGTTAGCTCCACAGGTGATCGCGCCCGTGTCCACGGCTTCAAATACCACGGTCGCGGTATTTAGTAAAATCGTCGCGGCGGCAATCCCTACCGATTGGTATAACACTCCGTTCGTGTCCTTCGCTTGCGAGGCTAGCGGGATGATAGTACCGTTAACGCCGGTCAGCACACAGGTTACAAGCGTGTGCGATGCGGATGTCCTGCTGGATCCCGTTAACTTTAGGATCGCGTCTAGAAAGATACCGCCCGCAAGATTAGGGTTAATCTGGTTTGCTAGTGCCGCGTTATTAATAACTACTGCGGTTCGCGCGAGAGCTTCCATGTTGATCAGCACGCCCTGCGGTGTGCTCGAATCGGTCGAAAGGTCGGCACCGAAAGCGGCAAGGTACTCGGCGATAACTTGCGCCCGGAGATCTTGAGTATCCGGCACGACAACTCCTGTCGTTGTAACTAAATCGTAATCAAACGCCATTGATTGCACCCGTCCCGTATATCGTTCTAATTATCGCGGTGTATCCTAATCCGTCGTCTACTTGAGATACGATTAAAGATACCACCTCCACTACGTCTGCCACACCCAAAAACGCCCGCCTAAGTGCCGCTTGGAACTGCGGCAGATTCGGAACGCCGTTCCAGACTGTCTGAAAATAAGGGATACCCTGATCGGTATCGAGCACCATTTCTCCGAGCTGTGCTTTTGCGACGTGTTCGCAATTTTGAAGAACGGCATCCCGATTGTAAAATATAGCAAGATTACCGCTCCCGTCGATATAGAGATCGTTGCTCGCGTTAACTGCGAAAGTCTGTGAGCTCACTGTGACTCCTTTAGGGAACAAATGGCGTGATCGAACCCGTGGCCGTGATCGCCCCGACTACGTGTAAATTGCCGACGATATCGCCTGCGCCTCCGGTTAACGTTAAACCACCCGCGGTAAAAACCCCGGTCACTGTCATCGCGCCGTTAACGAGTGTCACCGTCGGAGACGTGATCTGCACCCCACTTGGGGTAAGCGCGATCTTGACGGTACCGCTCAAGTTTTGCAGGACGGCGTTATCTGCGTCGCCTCCCGAGATTGTATACCCTTTCATCACGTCAGGAATGAACAACCCATCACTAAAACTGAACATTCGCGCCGTGTTCGGCGCGGCCTCACTGTACGACTGCAGGAATAGCGAAATATCGCGGTCGCTTGCGGCTACCCATCCTAGATCGCCCTCAACCAAATTAAAATTTAACATGTAACCGCCGCCACCCAGGATTAGAACCGGCAAGCTGGCTAACTGCTGACGCGGGACAGTCGCGCCGCTGGTCGTCAATATGCTAATCAAAAGTTGAACCTGCACGCGGTTTGTTGTGCGATCGAACGCGATAACTTTAGCGGGGAGCATTCCGTTAGTGTTTTGCATCATCTTTTGGAAAGCAAACTTCATCGACCCGGCGAGTGATCCATTATTAGCGGGGTCAATATCCGGCGTGTTTGTACTCATCGTATCCTCGCGGCTTCGGCTATCCAGTAAAAAGGGGTATCTCGATTCGCGATATCGAAACCTAGTTTATATATCACATAGTCGCCGTTTGCCGCCGGATACATTTTGCTTTCAATCCTGAGCGCGCCGCCTAGCGTGGTTTTATTATCTAAAAGAAACTTAACCTTAATTCCCTGTTCGGTAAATTCGGGGATGCCAACCATCCCACTATCCGCGCTCAGGATTCGTAACGTACCAGTTAGCGGCACGAACGCATTTTTAACAATGAGCGAGTTATCGTCAACGTACGCGTTAACGCCTCCGACTTGTCCGAGGTTATCCACTTGCTGTAACGCTGATCCGCTGTAAGAATAGTTACTCAGGTTTTTATCGTTAGCTTGAAATTTCAGTGCCAGCCCTAGCTGGCTTGCTACCGACTCGGAGGCTTGTTGAAAACTCACAAGGCCACCTTGTGCATTGGCGATAATCGTATTTTTAAAAAAGTTACCTGTTAAGCACTTAAGCGTTATCTTAACGTCCGGCGGTTGACTCACGATTGAGGTAACAATATTGCCGCTATACACTCGCGCGGTACCATACGACACGCGCCCCGCTTCAACGATAACGGTCTTAGCGGTACGGTTTAAATTATAAGGAGAAGTTTGCGTGAGTATATAATCTTGCGTCGACTTGTCGAGATTCGATAACGTAATCTCCGCCTCGTTCTGTAACGAGTTTGCATACTTTGTGCCGCTCGCGGTAATCGCGATTCCCTCGTACGTCTTAACTAGGCTGTTTACTTCGATGCTTACTTTTACGATACGCGGGTCAAGTTCTGCCGTCATGCTACACCCCCGCTCTAAGCTCAGCCAATTCTGTCTCGGATAAATAAATCATTGTTTGCGTTATGCCAAACTGCAAATAATCGGGGTAGTCGCCCTCGGATGTTATAAAAACAAAATTGCCTGCTTCTAGGTATCGATATGGGATCATCGGGTAATCAGGCATCACCCTCATTCCCGTCATTATAACCACTCCGTCGCGTGTGATATCTACCGCCATTACGGTGTTAGGAACTGTGACCCCATCGAGCACGATGTTACCCGTGTCGATTGCGTATAGTGCGATCTCGTATAAACGTTCGTCGAGTACAATAGAGAAAGTTTGATTAGGTACACTCGCAAGAGGTATTTCTATCATACACCTGTCACCTTTTCTTTAAGATCGAGCAATGCCGTACTTTTTGGCGGTGTTCCGTTCTGTACCCCTCTTTTTACCGTGCTTGAATTTGACGCTTTTTTTGGAACGACGCCATATTTTGCGGTAACGAATTGTACTTGTTTTAACTTGAGCGCGACGGTTATCGCGTTATATAGATCCGGATCTTCTTCGTGCGGCATGGACGAGATTAGCTGATTCTCGTATACGCCCGCCCGTGTCTGCACAACGAGCAAAGTTGCATTTAGGTAGTATTGTCTTATCACACGGTAAGTATCTTGGTAATCGATCGACGCCAAGATGAGCGATAGTTCTATCTCGACGGGTAATATAATCCGGTGATCGCTAATGATCGCGCCTGACTCAACTGGGTGCTCCATCACTTTTGCTTCTTCTTTTACGGTTGCTTTTATCGCGCGTGCGCGCGGGAATACCTGGTCAAAATCTTGATTAAAGACGGCGACGTAATCACTCGCGTACTGAGGTAACAACGTATCGAGTATCGTCATTAGGCAATTATCCCGTTTGCGTTTTGATTGTTTACCTGCGCCAGTTGTTTTGTGAGCTCACTTGCGATACCGCCCGCTATGCCTTCTGAGTCGGTTGCTTGAGTCTGGATATTTAACTCGCTGACAGTTAGCGTCACGGGATTACCGCCGCGACGGTTATTAACGATCGAATTGGAGGTCTGAGACCCGAGCAAGCTACCACTAGCGATATTCAGATTGTCTTGTCCAGTCTTAACCCACGCTGTTACTTCTTTGTTTCCGCCTAGCCCAAAAAATGACCCTATCTTTTCTGCGATCTTGAGCGCGGCCTGCAGGGGTAAAAGGATACTGCTCTCAATGACGTCCTTAACGCCCTCAAACGCCGATTTTATTGCGTTACCTACGGCAGGCCACCTACCGAGTAACTCGCCTGTGAGCGAGCGTTGGCCGTCTGCAAAGGCTTTTATATCCTCATACAGCAAAGCAAAAACGGCGATGAGAGCGGATACTCCCGCAACTGTCGCGATCAGAGCGGCGTTAGCGACGAGGAAAGGGATAGCCATCAGCGTGGCGGCGACGGCAATGCCGATCAATGCGCCGATCACTAAGTCAGCGTGCTTTCGTAGATACTCAACGATCGGTATAACCGCGGTAAGAAATCTAGTTAAGATCGGCAGTACCGTCGACCCCACTGCTATATAGAGACTTCGAAAAGCGTGCGACGTATCGTTAAGCGCGTAATTAAATTTTTCGGATATCTCAGCGTCCCGTTTAGTAACGACGCCCAATTCTTTCTGCTGTGCGATAATCGCTTCTACTTCTCTCCTGCCTTTTTGTAAAAGTAGGATAGTGCCCTCATCTAGCCCGAGCTGTTTGCCGTACAAAAGCGATCGAGTGGTGCCGAGCTGGTGGAAGGTATCCGCTAATCTCGGGAGTATACGCAATGCGGTTTCTGCCGTTGTGCCTAAATGCGACGCTAAACCTCGGAGCGACCCCTGTAAACCTGCCGCAGATCCACCCGTACGCTGTACCGCGTTACCCCATGCGTCGAGTGCTTCTACATTTATGTTAAGAGCACGAGACGCCTGGTCGAGCTCATAAGAATAATTTGCGCTAGCTTTAATGCCCGCGATAACTGATCCCACGGAAATGGTGGCGGCTAAAAACCCGCCGAATGATTTTGCTAGATTGAGGAAGGATGCTCCAACTGCGTCGCTAGCTTTCGCGGTTTCACTTAACGCCTTCGCGGTTTTTTTAGTAACGGTTTCCGCTTCCTCAGACTTCTTTTTTAAGTCTGTGGTATCGGCTTTAAATAGCAGTAACAACGTATCGAGTATCGCCATCATTTTACCCCGTTTTTCTTAGAGCTCTCGATTGCCAGGTGCTCATTATAACGAGTAACCGCGATCACCTCCCACATTAAAAAAGCATCTTCTAGGCTATAGACAGTGCTTAGCTCGTGGAGAGTGGCTTTTCCGTCGGCAATGATGGCGGCGATAAAGCCGTCAATATTTTGGAAATCCACTGCGGGATAGCTTGGGCGATATCGTCGAATAAAGTCGAGAGCCGCCCATCCGCGAAAAAAGAGCAATTATACCGCATCATTGCAACTTCAAGCCTGCCTAATGTTTCCCACGATCCAACGTGATTATCGATCAGAGCTTGCGTGCTTAGCTTTATCTGACCGCCTGCCCCATTTGACACGGAAACATAACTCATTAACTTTAGCATGATCGATTCATTCACCGCGTAATCGCCGACTTTAGGCAATCCGGACGTGGTGTATTGCACGACGATAGAACGCCCCGCGACTGCGGGGAATTTCGATAGTGTGAACGTCGTACCGTCGATGTCTATATCCTCTTGCTCGATCATTATTACGCCCCGATTTTATTCTCAAAACTGAAACTATAGGCCTTAGACTTTAGACGACCCGCGCTAGATACCGAATTCGCGGGCATCCCGTCGGTGATTGTACCTTGGGTCAAATTGATGAAGCGGCCGTCTGGGTACAACGCGGTAAGAGTTAGCGTGTCATCCGCTCCGACCTTACCCCGCCCGACGCGATTAGCTTCTAGCAGTATCGATAGATTGATGTCGTCGATCCCGCCAGGCACTACGCTGAGCGTAACCTTTATCGGGTTAGCTTTAGACCACGTTATTAAATCACCGTTTAAGCCCATGGCACTATCTGCGATCTGGATACTCGGCAGGTCGAAAGGGTCTGCGTCGTCTGCGAACTGGGTTACTGTAAAACCTACGGGATAAGTGTTACTTGCGATGATGTTAACCGACAAGCCAAAACCTGAAATATTTTCCATTTTAGATCCCCTTCTTACTAGATGAGTACGTGAGTGCCGTCAACTTTACGTATAACGTCGTCTTTGCTGTACATCAGCGTGTACACCGCTTTGTACTCAACCGGAGAGTTAAAAGACACGATCGCGCAATCCACCCAGTAACCGATATTTTGTATCTGATACCACGCGTCTGGGTCACCTGTCTGCTCAGTAATATAAATTTTCTGAGAGTTTGATAACGTCTTGCCGATGCTGATCGTACCGTTGTTAAGTGCCTCGTTAATGACCGACTGCAGAGTTGATAGGATCTGCGATCGACCTTTCGCATTAGCAGATATGCGGCTGAGGGTTAGCAGGAGAGTCATAACCGCAGAGCCTGCCGCGTCTTTTAGCCATTGCTCGTTCGCATAGGCATTCATGTCAAGCGGATCGGTTGCCCCGCCCATCATAAAACCGCGCTGGTAAAAGTCGATAAAGGTGCCTGCGTCTTGCGTCCTGCCGTAGTAATTCACGCGTAGAGTATCGTAGGTATTAGCAAGCGCGTTAGTAGTCACCGAAGCGGTTAGCACGAACTGTTGAAACATGTAGTTCTGCACTGAGTTAGCCAGCGTGTAATCGGTCGCGGCCTCGATCATCATTGGTACCATCTCGGGGTACTGGCCTGCCGTCGGCGAAAGCGTTAATGCTATACCGCCGGTAGCGATTAACCCGACTGACCATGCCGACGCGTTCGCCGCGGATACGGCTACTGTATACAGGTAAGAAACATTCTCAGTTAAGTTCCACGCGGCAACGGCCTGAATCTGCGACAGCGTGATAGTATCCATGAACAAAAAAGAACCAAAGTTATTAGACGCGTCTGCGGATGCGGTTACCGCGGCGACGGGTTCTTGCGCCAGTGCGCCTGTCGCAGTGATCGCGCCGACTACATATGCGCCCTGCACAAATGTGGCGGCAGGCAACCATCCGAGCAAGACGGATGCGGGTGTGCCGCCAACGCCCTGCTGGATAGAGATCGCCAACGCTGTAGTCGCGCCGCCGACAATATCAAAACTCCCACGCGTCGCGTTATATACCACGGTCGCGGCTGTCCACATCACACCTACGGCCGAACGGATCGCGACTTGTAAGATGGCGGCTACTGCGGCGTATGACACGGCACCGGTAAAATTGACGCCGGCAAACGTGTTAACGTCCACGCCGATTGTGACACCGAACGACGCGTTATTAATCGCGGTATACGTCGCTAATGTCGAGACAGGCAATCCGTATAACCGCGGCGCGACGTCGACACTAACGAAACGCGCAAACTGGATTTTTTGCGCGCGTGTTATATTTTTACTAACCCACCCAAAGTAAAATACTGATCGCAGATACTCGTTTGAGCTTATGCCAAAATAGCTACCTACCGCGGTCGCGCTAGTTAACTCAATATATTCGCCCGGCGGGATAAGGTTATTGTCTGTAAACAGACGACCAACTAACGCGCGCCCCGGGATGTTAACGCCCGCGCCCACGCCCGAGGTAATATCGATATATCTACTAAATGGTATCGTCATGGCTATTTCCTTGAGTTAGACGCGTTTAATATTGTATTCGGTGGATTCTAGCACCGGCGTTTCGCTTACCCTATCCTGCTCATACGTTAACGTAAAATCGAATGAAGGCGACGCCTCAAACTGGTCGCGATCATCTTTAAAATAAGGGTTAGTTAAATTCAGTACCCTGAGTATACCTATATTCTGAGCGATTAGCGTAGCCCGCGCGCTGTCACTTTGCACGATCGCGGCGACCTCGTTAATCAAATCGCTGGCGGTATACCCGTACGGTGTGCGTGGGTTCTGCAGGACGAGCGCGTAACATTGAAACGTTGCCTCGATTACCTGCGCCTCCGTGTGCACCATCACACTGCTAAGGGGATCCCACACATCATCTCGACGTAAAAAACCGTATCTCTTATTACTGACTTTAAAAAAATAAACCGTTGGCGAGGTATTAATGCCCTGCTGGGTCGGCTGGTTAGCCTGCTTAACAAGGACATTCGTATACCCCGCCGCGATAACGCCCGTCTGGAGAATCGGAAGGAAAACCCGGATTAGGTCGTTATCGGTAATCATGTATCTCCGTCCACTACATAGTTGCCGTTGCCGAAGTTAATATATTCGTTAATTGAGGGTATCGCGTTAAATCCGAAAAGGTACGCGGAGACTACGTCTTCAATAAACACGCACAATATACCTTTCCAACCATCTTCCCCGAACCAATCGTTATTCGACTCGCACTGGTACCGCTTGCCCTGAAAAGCTATTTGATCGCCTGACACATTTCTCGCTACGTCTTGCACGTTGTTACTCGTGTAAAACGTAAAATATGATTTTTGCAGGTCTAGGCCGAGTGCCTCATAAAGACTGCGCGGCACGGGCTGAAAACTGCCGGTTATAAAAACTGCAGGCGCGTACACCGTAACGTTCTGCCCGATGTTGTTTAATAGCCGGTCGGTCATCTTATAGTATGTGATCGTTTGCTTGGCGATTACTGTCATCGCCATATTTAATAAGTTAGAACCTGGGATCATTCTGGAGATACTTCGTGATCTAGAGTTGCGAGCATATGACCCGTGTCGACAAGCGGCTTTGTCAGCAACCCAACCGTAGTCTTATCCGTTTTCTTCGCAAGCCTTCTCGCAATCGTCATCGGATGAAGCGGCTCCCAATACACGAGGGGATTACTAATCGCGCCTGCGACTTGACCTGCCGCCCTAGCCGTAATTAATTCTAACACCTGATCGGCCGTGTGCTTACCTGCTAAGATACTGCGCGCACCTTTTAACGAGAGATCGATCCACTCGTTTTTATAAGCGGCAATCGCTGGACGGAAAAAAGGACGGGCAGGGATATTTTTAGCAGGACTGCCGTACTCGTTTACTGCGGCCACCGTAGCCACCGGAGTACCCCGCGCGTCATCATAGACGGCACTAGGAAACCAACCGACTTTCCCTACGTTGGTATCATTTAGCTGGGAGACCGCCGCTTTAAAAGATTTTAGCTCGATACTTTCGACGCGGATAACTTTACTTACCATACGCCTCCCACGCGTCTAAACGCGGAGAGCTCCGATAATCCGCCAACGTACCAACCGCCTGCGGACTGCGATTGTAATAACGCGAGCAATTGCTGTCCATACGGTGTGAGGGATAACCACCATTGCCACTGGTTTTTAAGCGGTGGCGGGGTTAACCCCACAGTGACTTTATCAACCGTGGCGTTTTGTACAAGCCCCGGCACTTGCCCCGCCGCGATTAACACTGATAACGACGTGAGGTGCGCCGTCATCAGGTTAATAGCAAGCTGTCGACAACCGTTAACCAACCATCCATAGCTACCGTTATCGTCAATGTAACAGATCGCCGCATCCCAGTACGCTTGAAGCGTAACCGTCGGAAACGTGATCGCACTCTCGAACGCCGGGAACTGCACGCGGAAAGATGCTACATTGAAGGTTAGGATCGCCATTACTTTTTACCTTTTTTTCCTAAGCTAACTTCTGCGACTTTCGTCGTGCCGTGGAAATCTGGATCTTCCGGCGTTTTTGGTGCCGCTTCGTCTTTTGGCGTCATATTTTTGACGACTTTTTCGATAGCTACGTTAGACTTTTCAACGGATATAAACCCGTGTTTTAAGTGTTCGCAAAAATGGTAATCTGCTTGTAACAACTGGTAATCCTCCGGGCTGATCTGAGTAACTACGCCCTTCGGTGTTACAAAATGCTTATTTGAAACGTTGGCTCCGCCGCGGATGAGGATAGATCGCTCGATCACCGGTAAAGATTTTACATCGTTATTTACATATATCGCATATGCAGTATCCGCCGATAACGTCGAATAAATGTGTACCATGTTGAAGTTCCTTTATTATGTTTTGACAATCGCGCCGCTAGTATTAGCGCGATTGTCAAATCTGTCAACGGTACTAGATTCCTGACCTACGGACTACGGCGTATGGGCGTTTACACATAACCCCTGCTGTAGCATTGCTGTAATCTTCTTCGTAGCCCTTCGTCAATTGCTGAACGCCCATGACCTGAAATTTCGCAGGTACGACTTGAATGAAAGTACGTCCATCGTCTGTTGACATATCAGCTACCGAGTCAGCGAATAAGTAAAACACGTTCGCGCCACCGTTCGCACTATTGAGCTGAGGTGCGGACACTACGCGAATGCGTGGGTACGCTTGACGCATCCAGTCTCTTACGCTGATACCGAAATCAGATGTCGTGCTAAGCCAATCCACAGAGTTAGTCGCAACTGCCATGGTAAGGTTAACGCTTTCAGGGTCGATGGTATCTTGTGACTGATTACGTAACGCCACGATAGCCCCTCGGATATCTTTAGCGATCTCTAAGAATGTCTTAGTTGACCACAGCGGGGAACCACTCGCGCCGTTAGCTACGGTTACGTACGCTGGCAGGCCTGGGTCGTTTAATAATCCGTATGTGTTATTAGCACCGGCATTAAAGCCGACGAATCCCACACTGTTACGGATAATTTCTAGAGCGAGCGCGGCACTTTCGCGTTTCATGCCACTGTCGTTTACCTGCATACGAGAAGCGCGCGCGGCTTCGAGGTTACCTACTTTCATACCTTCTTCAAAACGTACTACTGTACGGTATTGAAAATTAGTATTCCAGGAGCTTAAAGGTACGTTAGTGTAATCGCCGTAGGGTACCGATGTTCCCGTACGTTCTAAAACGCCCTGAACAATTTCTTCATCTTCCCACGAGCCCATTGTCGAGATACCTACGATCTCGTCAATCTTGCGGGCGGCGGTGATAACGAAAACGAAACCCGGTAGCCAATTTTGCAAAAACTGAATAGGCGTACCGATGCTCCCGGTTGTAACGGTTGGCTGGATCGCGTCCATGCCGTGCATCATTTTATTAACTGTATTCGCGTCCATGCCGATACCTAAGCGCGATAACGATTCGAATTCGGCGGGATTGAAATCAGCCAACGGGCGTACATCACGACCGTTTATATGGCTAATTAATTTTGTTGCGACATTTCGGTTATTCATTAATTGAGCTCCTTATACGGTTCGGACAGCGGCAAAAGTAATCACGGCGAGGCCTGCGCCTGTAACCGTGAAATAATCGACATTGGCATTGGCGTACTTTTTACCGCCGGGTAACGCTACGCCAGGGGCAATGGTACTGATCGCGCCGGTTGTGTCGTCGTAAATCACTACGTCGCCAATTGCGGCGGCGCCTGGCAATGTAACCACAACGGATCCCATCGTTAAGCATTCGACCTGGGTTTGGTTAGGTACAACGAGGCTCGGATTAAGCGGATTAGTGCCGTCGCCAATTAAAGTCTGACCTTTAGGATCGACAAGGATACCCGCGAAACCTAAGGTACCGCTGGATCCGGCTTCCGCCTGACCTTGGCTGGTAATGGTACAGCAGGTGGCTCCGATAATATTGTATGCGGCGAGTGCTGAAACTAGAGTAAAAGACTGCGCTCGGTACGGTGCGTCGGTAAACAGCTCACCTGGCACCCCAAAGCCTTGTTGTAACGCTACGGTTGTTTGGTAACCCATTATTACTTACTCCCTTTTAAATGCGCGTCGATACAGCTAGATGCGACGGTGCTATCCAGTGCGACAACGGGTGCGTTAACATTACGCGCCGCAAGGTAACCATCAAGCATTGATTTTTCGTGACCTTCATCACAGCTTAAATTCAATTTTTTAATACCGTACGCGGCGACTTCGGCCAGCGTCTTATCTTTGTGATCGAAAGTACCGACGTGTAAAGATAATTTAGCGGCTAACGCATCACGTTGCGAGATCTCTTGCAAAAGAACTTTGGTGCCGGATGCCTTTAATTCGTTTAGCTCTTTGCTGAGTGTGGCGATCTTAGCGTCCATAGCTTTATCATCTTTCTTTTCGTCATCTTTCTTTTCTTCGTCCGCGTCGACAACCTTCGCCTCACTGACGAAAGAGCTCACATCTTCATCGGATACGCCCTTTTCCATCGCTTCTAACTTAGCGGCCATGTCTCTCATTTTTTCCGCTAACGATTCCAGGGAGAGGTTTTCGCCTTCATCCTTTGCGGTCTCGCCTTCTTTCTTCATTTCATCTGGCATTAAAAATTCCCCTGTATCCATCGTTATTTTAAAGTGATCTAAGACTGCTACATCCGACCCCGACCTGCCTTCATCGACTAGCGCGAGATGGTTGCCCCGGAGGTTCCGTTGAATAGCGTCATAATGTGTTCCATTGTATACCCCCGCAGTCAAATCGTACAAGCAACGGTACCCTATAGAGAGTTCTTTCTTACCTGCCGCGATCAGCTCGGCTAGCTTTTCCGAAAAAACTTTTAAATTTCCTTTGAGATATCCGTCGGCGTAATACACATCCTCACCGATCACGCCGTGAATTCCCTTCCTTTCCGCGGGAGTAAGCCCGTCATCTGCAGACCCGAGCATTGCGTGCTCGTCTGTCCACGGTAAAAGTTTAAAAGAATCTATGGTATCTGGGTTGCTCAGTTCTTCCTCTGGACGATACACATTATAAATCTTGTCTGGATCGAGTTCTGGGCTAATTTGAACGCCGAGGTAAGGGAAAACCCCCACTTTAGTTATAGGGTTATCCCTAATCTCAGCCCATCCGTTCATGTCGTACTCGCGTTTACTTTGCATTTTTACTCATCCTCTGAAAAATTGACGACCGGGATCATCCGACACCTACAATTTATCGCCTGCCCGGGGATACCTCGCTCCGGAGATTCGTAACCGCCAGCGACCTGCTCTGCGTTAATCACGGGTAAATCGTCAAAATTGAACACCTCTCCGCTCATCGCGATATGGCTACGTCGTGGTTTTTGTCCGCCGCCGCTGTGTCTCCACTCAAACTGTTTAACCCCTAGTGATTGTAACTTTTGCTTGTTTATAAAATTGTACGCTTTTCTAGTTTGATCGAGGGCAATTAGTTTCGCGCGTCGGTACGTTTGTCCACTGTGCTTGTTAATAGCGGGAACTAGATCTGCAAGGCCGTTCCCCGTGGTGATCGAGCGCATCACGACGCCCGATACATCCGCCAGGTATTGCTGTGAGATCGTTTTAATTAATCCCACATTTTCATCGATAATACTTGCGGCGACCGTCTCCATTCCCTTGGGTATTACGCTCGTCTTAAGCATCAGGCCGCCGCTCAACTTCTTAAGACTTCCTCTTAAATTTGATGCGCTCGTTTTCGTCGCGCCTTCCACCATTTTTTTAGCCATCGGCGGTGCGGCGAGATTAAAAAGCCCTTGAAATTTCGACGCTAATTTATCCATTAGCGTTTTTGCTTTCTTCGTAATACTGGCCGCGTCCATAGCCGCGGCGTTTTCTTGCTGGTCGTAAAAACCTTCTGCGGTTTCGCTTTTGAATAGTGCGATGATCTCGCGCTTAACTTCCGTTGTCATCTGTCTAATCAGTGCGCGTAACTCGTTCTCGTAACGTATCTGCTGGGATACGTTATAATTTAAAATTGTGCCTCGGAGTACCTTACCGGGCTTCTCCGCTTCTTCTTGTTTGCTCGGCGTTAACTTAGGCTTTTTACGCATTAACCGCCCTCTGGGTCACTCGCAACCTCAGGATCCTGCTCCGGTGCCATCTCGTCTAGCCCGTTGTATCCGCTCTCCGGGTCGTTGATGATGCGCGTTCTCTCGTCCTGTCCGTCTATCGCTCCCGATCCCATCAACGTGGCTCCGGTTTCCGCTTTCATCTTATTGAGCTCCGCTTGTTCGACGTTCGTTAACGCATCCAGTGGGTGCCACATTACCGAGGTATCAAACGGCGCGATCCCGAAAGCCGGTGCGATCTCGGACGCGATTAGTAACATGTGATGCCTCTCAATTAGCGGCGTCAGGTCGTGAGTCTGGATGCTCTCTAGTTCTTCGTGGTAGTTTGCTTCTTCAGATTCACCGGTCGAGTTAAAACCCTTCGGTGGTGTGCCGAGTAATTTCACAGCGGGCACGTTCGACGCCGCCGCGACTATCTGGTACTGCGTCATAATAACTGCGTCAAGATCTGTCAACGAGGTATCAAACTGCGCCATCTCCTCGTCTAGCCCAATCAATTTAATGCCGTAGTTGTCGCGGTTGTTAACCCACTGTTGTACCCGAGAATCGAAACCTTCTTGGTTAGCCAGAGCCTGCGCTATGTCAGTCTTAATAACATCGGTTCGTTTAGTTAGCGCAAGCATCGGTGCCTCGTTCGCGGTGCGTTCCGCGGCGTACACCCGTTCGTATATCTTTTGTGGGATCGGGATTCCTCCGTAGATATAAGTCGGTTTCAGCACGTCGGCGACTTCTTCTGTGCGAAAGATCACTAGGTGAGTGCGATGGATAACTACGCCATTCACGCGCCACCATGTCGGCTCATAGAAATCGATAGCGGCAGGATCGCCCGCGGCGGTATTGTCTAACTGCGGCGTTATCCAATACGGGTCAATCTGTGATATGCCTTTGTATGACCCCGGCGTTATACCATCGATGTTAAACGGTTTTTGGTAATACTCGGGATCGTCTGACTCGATCTGAAACATGGCTATACGGATACCAAAGATTCTACCCATCTGCACGAACTCGATTAAATTTTTATTTAATTTATATTTCAAGTCGGCTTTTTTCATCGCGTCGAGAATGTCTGGATCTACCTCTACGCCGCTGTTAACTGTGATCTCGTACCCGTTGCGCACCGCGTCTTTAGCGGGCATTAAACACGCTTTTGAGATTAACCAATGTTGCGCCATCATCGCCGCGAGTTGGTACCCGATAAACGACTGCGACGCGTACCAGTTAACTTGTGAATTTGGCACCGTCGTATTATTAAACGCGGCTTTAATAGTAACGGCTGAATCCATCGCGAAACCTTTAGCTTGCGGCGCGGGCTTCTGAAAAGTTTGCGCGAACGCACGGTCTAGCACTTGTCCCCGTGACGGTGTGCCGCGCATAAAATTTTCTGTCGTAAAAAAACCGTTGGTAGACGCTTCGTCGACGGTTTTTTCGCAGGCTGATCCTGCCGGAGGGTCTATCCTGAGTAAACGACGTAAAAGTTTAAGCACTCCAAAATCCTTTTGCTGATTTTTTGATAGGCGAAAACGCTATCATAACCGCGTCTGCTAAGTTTGGCGATCTCGAACCGTCCGGCGTTTTATTTACAATAACCTTCCCGACTGCGTTCTGGCTATACGTCGGCTGGGACAGTTCGGTTATCATCTTTCGGTATTCCGGTATCGTGCTCGATATCGAAATGATGTCGTCCTTATTGTACGGCAGTTTATCAACGACTGCGCGGTAAGTTAGTTGGAACCTGCGTCTTAGTGCCCACCATGCCTGCGCTTTACGATTCGCGAAAAAATCCGCGTTAGTTCTACCCTTTTCGCTATCGCTTATCTGCCCCGACTGCAAGAACGGATTACCGTCAGGGTCAACTACTTCACCCGATCCCCGGAAAGGATTAAACGGCAGTTTAGTATACGGCCATCGTGGTCTAGGTACGCTCGCGTCGTACGCCGTTTTGCGTTTTTCTGTTATAACTCTAACATCCCCCCGGACACCCGCGCCCAGGCCGTCCGCGTCATAATCCACACTGCTATAATTAAGCAACTCGCATAGCATAAACACTTTTTCGACAGACTCATAAATATCGTTTCCTTTTCCGCTCCAGGATTCCGCGTACTCAACTAAGATACCATGCCGACCGACAATCGCGTTTTTATCTGCGCCTTCGTCCGCGACATCGAAACCCGCTTTTCTTATCCCTTCGGCTGTAATGCCGAGTACCGTGTGCGCGTCGACCGACGCCTGCACCCATGCTGACGGTATTAAGATTCCTTCTATCGACGCTGAGTAGTCCAGATCTATCTCTTGAGCGATAACCACCGGGTCATCAAGATCGTGACACTTTTTCTCATACCACAACTGATCTTTGCGCGGGTCGTCGCGCCAGTGAAAAGTAAAAACGTTAACCTTCCCGCCGTGCCTTCTCCGGGCAAACGGGTTACTCATGCCCCGAGGTGTAGATACATCGATACGGCAGTTTGTGGTTTGAGATAGAGACGCCTCGACTAGCTCCGGCCGCGGTAGCCACGCACTCTCGTCGACAAAATAAAAAGATGCGCGATCGCCGCGGCCGATACCGTCGCCCGCTTCTCCGGATATGATCGACCCGGTGGCGGGAAAGTTGATACGCATGTGAGGCGCGTGCTTCTTTTCCTGCCACAACCCCCGGAATTCTTTCGGTAGTAGCGACATAAACTGCCGCCCTTTATAGAGCAAAGACTTTGGGTCGCCTATCTTATCGACATATTCTTCTTTACGCGATCCGAAACCTACGCTCACGCCGTCCGTGAAATTGCAGATCGTGCACGCGACCGCGACCATCAGCCACGACATCCCCATCTCTCGCGATTTATCTGTAAGGCCAGGCTCTTGACCCTTCCACCTCGCCAGAAACCACTCAACCCATTCCTCCTGCTTTGGGAATAACAAAAATGGCACGAGCGCAGGTAACCCACGCTCGACATTGCGCGGATCGTATGTCGATCCCCAATCGATAATAAATTGCGCCGGGTGGTCTCGATAGTATGCAAACATGGTTGGTAAAACTGTGGGGTCTTTACGTATGCGTCGCAGTCTTTCTATTCGCCACTGAAAGACTGCGACGTAATCCGGTTTTTTAAAATCAAAGACAAACGGTAACGTCATATCTTAAACGGTTTCCACCATTAAACCATGGTCTAGCTCTGCAGGTGTTAAACCTTCAATCTGTTTGCGTAACTCTTGAACCTGTGAGACTAACGCATCTCGCACCGCTTCCGCTTCGACTAGTCGGTTTTGCTGAATCACCGTGCCGGTGCGCAGGTCGATATTCGCGCCGAGCAATTCGCCGAGTTGTTGGCTAATTACCATTGTTTTTGCGCGTAGTCCTTCTACTTCATCTTCTAGCTTTGCTATCTTATCTTGCATCGTTAATTCCTTTGAGTTGTAGATGATCGCCGTGGATAATATCAGAATACTAAGCCCTTGCGACCCATTAAGCCCACTTTATAAATGGGCTAGGCGGATTAAGATGTTTCATAGAAAAATTGCCCACTGAATCCTTTTGCATTTGAGGTAGCCCAATCTATTGCTGTACCTGTACCCAGGATCATCTGCATGGTAGTTCCCGCAGGTGCGATAATGGCACGACAAATATTATTGATTCCATTATTTTTACAAGATGAAAAAGGGGTAAATGCTTGTGTTGCAACGGTAAATGGTAATCCAGTTATATCAAAAAGGACGGAATTACTTGTTCCACCGATATCAATTTGAATAAATACTGTTTTGCCTATTTTCTTGTATTTTGCAGTATCAACCGTTACCGCTCCAGTAAATCCCACTGCTCCGATTGTTCCGGCGAAAGACGTCCATGCGACATCTGCTAATGCTGAAACTGGATAACCATTTAAAGAGGCTAAATCACCCGTTGAATTACCCGTACCGCCATTTAAAACGGACACCGGCAGACCAAGAGGGCTGAAAGTATTTGCGAATCCTTGAGACATAATTTAATTCCTTAGCTGTAGTATTCTCTAACAATGATAATCCCCACCGCGCCTGCACCACCATTTTTTGAAGTTACTGTGCCTACAGCACCAGCTCCACCCGCTCCAACTGCGTACGCATAGGTTGCCAACGGCGAAGCAATAATTTTTCTAACATAACCACCTGCGTTACCGCCTGAACCGCCTAATGCCGCACCTGTATCCGCCGCACCGCCACCGCCCGAACCAACCGCAGAACCAGCAGTGCCGTTTGCTTGATAGGCGCAAGCACCGCCACCGCCAAAAAAGCTAGTGCCACCGGTGCCACCTATTGAATACCCTAACCCATTATACGTATTCCCTGGCCCGGCACCTTGTCCACCTAGTATATTTATATCACCGCCAGTCCCCGATGCAGTTGCCGGTTGTGCATTAACACCCGTAGCTCCACCCGCACCCCCGGTCGCACTTACTAAAGCAGTTCCAAATGTTGTCGCACCGCCTGTTGTGCCGTTAATGCCAGACGACGCACCTGTACCGCCACCACCGCCAGCCGCTTGGGCTTCTACGTCAATCCAGAGCACGCCAGCGGGTCTTGTGTACGTGCCCGACCCTGTAGTAAAAACCTGAATTGTTGGTGCGGTATAAGTCGTTTTACCTGTACCGCCTAGCGCGACGGGGAGGGGTACAGGTAAGCCGTATGTAAATCCTTGAGACATAATTTAATTCCTCGTGTTTTTAAGTTACCACCACTCGATCAAGCAAAACGCCGCGCCGCCGTTGCCGCCGTTGCCGAATAATATCGAACTACCGCCTGCGCCACCGCCTCCACCGCCTGAGCCGAGACCTGCGTTGCCGCCGTTGCCGCCTTGCCCTGCGTCAGACGATGCGCCGCCTGCACCTCCCAGCGAAAACCACGGGGCATTCCCGCCGTATGGCTGAATGTGTTGTAACGTATCCCACCCGTTCGCTCCGGACACTGGCGTTGCTGATCTGCCGCCTGTTACTAATGCGGAAGACGCGACCGGGGAACCGCCCTGAATGCTTAGATCACCACTGCGAATATCGCCAGCATTAAAAACCGATGAGGTTGACGTACCCGCGCCACCACCGCCGCCGCTCACTGGTAATGCTGTTGTTAACGCGGTGGCCGAATTATTCTGCGTCAGCCCCGCGCCACCAGAAATAGAATTGAACGCGATCGCTCGCCCTATGTAACCCATCGCCGACGTTGTAGTCGCCGCGCCTGCTACCCCACCGGTGGCTCCGTTCGCGCCCGCCCCGCCGTTTGCTTGTAAGATTATGCAGACCGGCGTTGTAGTATTAGCGGTTGATGAGATTAAAGATGCGATCCCCGCAAGCTGGCCTGTACTGTTTCCGCCGCCCGATCCCACCCCGAAATTGGTAATGCCTCCCGCGCCGCCGACCGTTAGATTAAGCCATACTGTTGCAGGTAGAGATCTCGCGGCATAAAGTGCGCTACTCATCGCCCCGCTACCGCCACCCCCACCTCCTGCTCTCGTTGACGCCGGAACGTTACCTGTTCCCGCACCCCCACCACCGCCCGCGCCGATTAAAGCAAAATTCACGAATCTTGCGTCTTTCGGGCGTGTCCACGGCACCCAGTCTGAAAAACCTAAACCGGCCGCAGTACCTCCTCCAATGACGTAAAAACATCGCTCGGCGTACTGATTTAACTGACCTACTTGAAACATTAGTAATCTGCTCCCATGCCTACCACATCCCAACCTGTTGAGCCTGCCATGGTCGCGATCGCAACGTAAATTCTAAACGCGGCAGGGAGCTGTTGATTGAGCGGAAATTCGTAATTGAGAGTCGCACCCGTGTTACTACCTACGACCGCGCCTAGAGTAAATTCACGTATCAAAAAGTTATTGGAGGCAGTTCCCGAGGTAGCACCGTTATTAATCCAGATTCGTAACGTCGCGGCGGCAGAGGTAGAGAACGTGGTAGTGTTTTTAACAGTGAGTGCATTAATCATCGCGCCGTTTGCGCCTGCCGTCCAAATCAATGTTGCGCCCGTACCATCCAAAGCGGTATTTGCCGCCGTGATATTTGCTTTAGATATATTAGGCGTTAGTGTCCAAATCGGTGTTGTATTAGCAGGCATCAGTAAATCCCTCTCGCCATGATATATGTTAATCCGTAATTATACGCGCCGCCTGCGGCAGGTACTGCAGACGTCCAGTTAGTGCCATTAGAAGTTAACACGTTGCCCGACGTGCCAGCGGTATCCGGGTACGTCGCGGTTGACCATGTCGGCGCGCCTGCACCACCCGATCTCGGAATCTGACCTACTGATCCCGCCGCCAAAATAGCAAAAGCACTAGCGGTTGAATACACAATCCCGCCGTCGCTTGCTGTAAGCGATGCCGCGGTGCCGCCTCGCGCTAATCCTAACTGACCTGTCCATCCAAGTGTAAGCGACGTCGCCTGCAGTAGCGCGGTGCCTGGTGACCCGCCGAGTGTTATCGTTACGTTAGTGTCATCCGCCGTCGTTAACGCCGCCGGTGAAAAAGAAGGAATATCCGTTAAAACTGCAACCGTTCCCGCTTGTGGCATCGTGATATTAGTCGTGCCGGTGTACGTCTGAGTAACCCCGAACGCGCCAACCATCGTTAAATACCCGGCGGTGGTAATTGCTCCGCCCAGCGTAATTGCATACGCGCCCCACACGGGTGCTGAGCTTACGCTTGATAACAAAGGAAGGTTAAGCGAGGGGACGCCCGCTAAAATAGCAAAGGCACTAGCGGTTGAATACACAATCCCGCCGTTGCTTGCTGTAAGCGATGCACCCGATCCGCCTAGCCCGAGACGAAGCGGGTACGGATAGGGTTGAGTGAATCCCTGCGACATACGTTGTTACCCTCGCGCTTTAAGCCGACTCTATCCCGAATAGCGAAAACGAAAGCGTAGCCGCGGCGGCGTACACGCGAAAAACGTCGGCCGCGCCCATCGTATACCCTAACGTCGCGGCGAAAGTGTCATTACCGGGTATCGTGATATCGTAATAAAGATACTGAGCGTTAGCGTCTGCCGCGCCCGCGATCGCAATCGAGCAACGAAAAACAGTAGGGGTCGCGCTTCGGTTAGCGATGGATATTGTGCTAGCTACCGTCGACGTCAACGCGGGCACGGTGTACATGTTCGTTAACGTCCCCGCAAGCGGGTTAGATTGTCCCAAAACCTTAGTTACATCTGCCATTTTTTAACCACCCATCAGTAATATTGATTTTGCATAAGAAGAACCGCCGACGCCGCCACCGCTGACCTGCGGATTGAGTAGCTCAAAAGTGTTTGCGGCGGCACTATACATGATCATAGCGGGTACGTTTACTTGCAAGTCTGCAACCGCGAGAAGTGCGCCCGCTTTTAAAACGATAGGAACTGCAGGCAGGCCGTTTAAAACGATGGTAACCGCCGCAAGCGTATTCGCGTTCGTCGGCGTAAAAGTATAGACGGTGTTATTTACGATCGTTCCGAGCGGCGGCGCAAGATCGACATTGTAAGCATTAACAAGCCCGTTCTCTATCGCAGAAGTATACTCCGCGTTTTGGATGCTTACTGGGTAAAAATCGCCGCTGACCTGCGGATTGAGAAGCTGAAATTGATCTAGGACTGAGTTATACGTCGCGTATGCTTGCACTGACGCAGAGAGGTCATTTGCTTGCAGAGGCTGGCCTTGAAATCCGAGTGCTTTTACACCCGTACCGACGTTAAGCGTGCTGGCACCTGAGTTCGCGATAGCGGGCATAAAAACCACTTGCAAAAACGGCGTTAAAACGGTGACAGGTGGAGATAGCGCGATCACGTACGCGTTCATCACGCCGACGTCTGTACCTGAGTTAAAAACGTCGCGTTGCACTTGCACCGGTGTCACTGTCGATAGGTTCGGCGTCTGTAGTACCCACGCTGTACCTGCGTCGTTGACGACTAGTCGCACCGGCCGTCCTACGGGTAACTCACTACCTGAGAGCGCGGCACCGCTTAGCAAAACGATCGGTAACGCGCCGCTCGCGCAATAATTTAGTGTCGATGCTCCTGCGTTCGTGACTTGTGCGGAAAAATCTATCGCAGTACCTGCTACTAGTGTCGACGTTGGTAATACGCCGTTTGTGCCTAAATACGCTGACGCTGAGCCGCTAGTATCCATCACGATCGTGTATCTGTTTGTTACGAGATTGTATGACGTGAGCCGCGCGGGATTAAGTAGATTCCACACTGTCGTGGATGCGACGTACTGTATGTCGACTGGTTTATTTATAACTATATCTGCCGTGGCTAAAACCTGCCCGTTATCTGAAATCAGTAACGCGCCGTGCCCGTCGACGTTAACCGTCGGATTGTTAATCGTGCTCGTCCCGCTCGCGATGAATCGCAAGATCATGCCGTCTGTTAACGCCGCACTTGCGGGAGTCAAAGCCAGCACGTACGCATCGGCCGCGCCGCTATCCACCGCCGTTATGAAACTACCCTGCTGTATGCCCGCAGGCGTTACAGACGCGGCTAACGTCGCACCGGAAAACAACAACCCTGCTCCTAGCCCCAGTGACGCAACCGGCGCGGCAAACGCCGTGGAATTGCCTTGTATAGAGGAGGCAGGTACGGAGTTAGCGATAGCGAGATCGAACATGGAGAGAAAATCGATACTATCGACGCCTATCGCCGCCGCCGCCGGAGAGAGCACGACATTGATCTCACTCGCGCGCGATACTCCGCTCGTACTTGTGATCTGAACCCCGGCGGTGACTTTAGCTGGCGTGTCGAAAGAAGTAGAACGGGTTAAGACGTACGAGATAGCGACCCCGTCGCCTTGTGTCGTGAGTACGTATACGCCGTTTTGAAAAAGAGGCGTCTGCTCCCTTATCGTAAAAGACTGGCCGACGCTTGTCGCGGTTCCATCTGCAACGAAAGGTGCAAAAGTACCCGAGTTGTCAGTGATCGTTGCGCCTACGCCTGCCGCGCCATTGTTATAGACCACGGGCGTGAGGGGAGTTGCGACCGTCGCGAAAACTCGGATCCCCGGCGAGCCTACCGACCCGTCCACGTACGCTTTAGTCGCTGACGCGTTGGGTAGAATCGGCGCGCCGTTTAGCACAAGCTGTCCGGTCATCGTCCCGCCTGCTAACGGCAGGTAGCCCGTAACAGTCAAGCCCGCGGGGAGTGTTGTACTGATCTCGGGTATGCCCGTAACGCCCGTCACAAGCACGCCAGAGGGCAACGTGGGTAGTAGCGCGCCGCTCACTGCAGTCGAGTAAAAAAGCGAGCCGTTAGACGGCGCGAGAACTGCACCCGTGCCACCCTCGCCCATGATGACCGGAATGCCGATCACGCCACTGCCACTCGATATACCGAAAACTTGGAGCCATTTTAAAAACTCTGAGGCTGAGATCATGTAAAATCCCCTAAGCTGTCACAAGTGAATTCCACGTGCCGTTGACCGCACAGATAAACATAACCGTCTTGTTTGCGGCTATGGATAACTTAGTATCGACTGCCAGCGCGTTGATCGCCTCGCCGACCGCAGGGTAGACGTCCATCGCGTTCGCGGCGGCGGCGTTAATAACCGTCATGCTCTTACCTGCGACTGCCGCAGGAAGCACCACGCTGTCAGTAGCGGTCGCGACGATAGTTACGCGTGAAACGGCTTTGGTAAGTGCGAAAGCCGCGCCCTGTCCACCGCCCGCGTGCGCTGTGATCGCGTTTTGCACGACGACCGCTACAGACCCGAATGTCACGTTACTGACAGGAGATAAACCCAAGTTTGTGAGCGACGTGGGTACGCTAGCAACATCGCTTAGATTCGAGGCCGCCAGCAGTGCCGGGTTTGTTACCCACTGCGGTACGTCGACATTAACTTTCAAGACCGTGTTATTTGCACCGATCGCCAATTTTACGTTGTTCGTGCCGTCAAAATAAACGATATCCCCTTTCACAATCATCGGAGATAGGTTATCAAACGAAGTCACCGCGCTAACGACATCGCTTAGATTCGAGGCCGCGATAAGTAGAGACGACGCGTCAAATTTTTCGTTTAGTCCTGCGCGTAAGCCAACCAATATATCTGTCGCAATAACAGGCGTGCCATCTGGAAAAGTTGAAAACTTGGACATATTGGGTTACTCCGAATAAATAGGGTAATTTTCCTCGGTGAGGAGTACGACGTTGGATTCGTCGGTCATGATTGTTGATCCCGCGGTCACCGGGTTCCAGTTAGATACATATGTGATATTTAAACCGTCGTTCAAAAAGACCTGCTGGTAGCTTATGCTCTCGTATACCACATCGATAGTAGACAAAAAGCCACCGGCGTACGTAAAAATCTGCGGGATAGACTCGATCGGTAGCATCGTGCCGTTGCTCGCTTGTACTGTCTCGCTCATAGCTTAGTCCCTCAGCATGATTAGTTGATACATCTTCGCCGCGGCCACTGGATCGCTCACGTTGATCTGTATGCTCGCTTCTAACTCCCGAGCGGGTAGCGGGTCGGCGTCGCGTACTTCGCGCCAGTGCGCTTGGGTTTTGAGATAAAATATGATAGCAGTTAAATTACCCGCTTTCACTTTTTCCATGAGTTTTCCCGCGACGATAGAGATCATGCGGTACTTGCCTCGCTCTGCCGCGATCTGGATCTCAGGGTACATGTCGATGTACTTATACCAAGTCGTGCGACAGATTCCGTAATACTTCGCCATTTGATCCCCGGTGAGACCGAGACCGGCTAGCTGTCTCACTTCTTCGATCATCTCCTTAGTAACCGTCATGGACGGCCTGGGTCCTACTTTTTTCTTAACTTTCACTACCGCCGCCGCCGCCGTTTTTAATTTCTTCAAAGCTGACTCCCGTTTTTTCTAAAATCGCGGTTTTCCCGGTGAATGCCTGCCACCGTTTTACGATCACGTCGCAATATTGCGGCGATAGCTCCATCATATAACACTTCCGGTTTAGTTTTTCGCACGCGATTAATGTTGAGCCTGAGCCGCCGAATAAGTCTAAGACAGTACCTTTTGCAAAACTTCCATCCGTAACTGCTTTCTCGATAAGTTCGACCGGCTTCATGGTTGGGTGCAGATCATTCTTTTGAGTTCGTTTTATATCCCAGATATCACGCCCGTTATTTCCACCGTTAAATTTGTGATCATCGACCCATCCGTAGAATATCGGTTCATACGTGCTCATATAATCTGAGTTTGAAAGTGTGTGGTTTCCTTTACTCCAGATCACTAGACTGCGAACGGTAAGTGCAGACCTCTCTAACGATTGCCAATATTCTAAAATCCCCAGTCGATAAAAAGTAATGTAAAACGCACCCGTACAATATAATCGAATGATTGCGTTAACCGCGTCAAAGAACTCACCTGCGTCTTTTTTATTCATCCTATCGTTTATGATCTTGCCATGCTTAGCGTTATAAGACTTAGTGCCATCCCCGTGAAGGCCACCGGCGAAATCCATGTTATACGGCGGGTCAGTAAAAACCATGTCCGCTTTGCTTCCCTCCATAAGCCTGTCGACGTCATCGATCATTGTGCTATCGCCGCACATAACGCGGTGCGTACCTAGCACCCACACGTCCCCTGCTACGCTGACGCTATCCGCTTGCACCGCCTCGCAGTCGTCCTCGTCTCCAAAGGTTTCCTCGACGCGCGCGACCGCGAGGTACGCGTCTATCTCGTCATCGCTAAAGCCAGTCAGTGCGAGGTCAAAGCCCTCGGCGTTTAAAAACGCAAGCTCTGAGCTTACCAGGTCGTTATCCCACTCTGCGCTAAGCTGTATCCGGTTGGCGGCCAGCGTGTACGCGCGCCGCTCTGCGTCGCTCAAGTGAGAGTGGGTTATAGTCGGTACGGTTTTCATCTTAAGTTTTTTCGCGGCTAAGAGACGTGCATGTCCTGATATCACAACGTCATCGGCAGTTATCTCGATCGGGTCTAGAAAACCGTAAATTTTTATGCTGTTCATTATTTCTACAATTTGATCATTACTATGCGTGCGCGCATTTTGATCAAAAGCTTTTAATTCCTTGGTCGCTCGTATTTCAATTTCCATTACTGATCTCCGTTATTTTCCGTTTTATCTCACAATACCTGCTACCCCGCCATATGCAAATAGCTACTATACACTTTGTACACTACAGCGTTTTGCCGGATTGCCGAAACCGAAAATACCCTCCGGCAAATCTCCGGCAAGGCTTATCTTATTGTTTTTACTTATATATATCTATCTTTTGCCGGATGCCGGAAGAATATATATAAAATCAGGTTGAGAGAGTAGTATATCTACTACATATTTAATAGTATGATACACATGATACATTACATTTAAATAAAGGATTCACAGTGTTTCCCTTCCGGCAATCCGGCAGAACCCATTTATTACTAGTGGATTCATAACGTTAAGCTTGCCGTAAGCATTCCGGCAAAAAGCCGAGGACTTACGGATATTTTAAGGAGATATAAGATGCAGATCATAACCCGGAAAGCGGCGCGAGCCGCCGGAGCCGTGCACTACTTCACAAACCGACTTTGCGTCCGTAACCACCTAGAGCTTCGGTTCGTCCGGGGCGGCGCGTGCCGTGGGTGCGTGCGAGAGTACTCGCGGGAGCACCGGCTTAAAAAGCTATACGTCGGCGCGCCGTACCAGCGTCTGCGCGTCGCGGATATATATGTAACGCACGTCGACGACCTCGCCGCTGTCCGCTTGTTTGTGCAATCTTTAAACATGGCTAGATCGATCAGTAATTGTTGACTAGCTATAGATAACGGCCTATACTACCCTCACTAACTAACAACGACTGAGGGTACAAAAAATGCTTTATCAAGCTTACTTAACAAATGACGGCGACTTCGACTTACACAAGGCCGGGTGCGCGCATATCAAGAGAGCTAAAAATCGTCTTACCGACGTCTTGGATATAGATACTTTTGAGGCCGATTCTGCTTTTCACGCTATAGCCATTATGCACCAAGGATTTTTCGAAAGCGCAGGCGGTAAAGGCTTACTAGTAGACGCAGATCCAGCAAAGCAAAGAGAGGAAATGGAGTTTGCGCTACAAGAAATAAACGTCATTAACTGCGCAAGATAAATACACTAACGCCAGCGCGTTCGTAGCGCGCTGGAGTGAGATATAGGTTGACTAGCTATAGTTAACGGCCTATACTACCCTCACTAACTAACAACGACTAAGGGTACAAAAAATGAGCGAAAAGAAAATTAAAGTTAGACTTACAGCACTAAGCGATAATTACAGAAAATTTTGCGTAGTTTTTATGAACATAAAACTGGCGGTTGCTTTTGACAGAGATAGCGGTGCGAGAGCGAGTTACGATGCGATTTTTATAAGCGGTGAGATAGGTTCAGGCGGTAGTCGCGCAAACTGGCATTGTTACGTAAACGAAGGCTCAATATTCGAGATAGAAATCGATGAAGAAATTTTCAATAAAAACAAAAATCGTATAAAAAAATGGTCAATGGAAGTAATACCGGAATTTTCCGTTACTAAAGTGCGATCTGATGAGATTAATAAAGCGGCTGATAATCTTGAGTGATAACGTCCGCGCGTTAGCGATAGCGCGCGGGAGTGAGATATAGGTTGACTAGCTATAGATAACGGCCTATACTACCCTCACTAACTAACAACGACTGAGGGTACGAGATATGAACACGATAACTTATGAAGGCAAAATCTTAAAATTACAGCAAGAGCCATATATAAACCACAATGCGAATTGCGATACGGTTTATCTCGCTCACGCTACTGATGATGAAGACAATGACTACACAATCACGTGGCAACTCCTAAAATTTGACAATGATGAATGGCCGGAAGAAGAAGACGAATGGTGCGATTGGGGTAAATACACGGTTGAAAAAGATTGAGTGAGATATAGGTTGACTAGCTATAGTTAACGGCCTATACTACTCCTTACTAGCTAACTAACAACGACTAAGGGTACGAGATATGAAAAAACAAGAAATTAAAAACTATTTTAAAAATGCGATCAAAGAAACTGGTACGCGTAATTTCAATAGCATATTTCCGGAATACCATGCGATTGTGCGCGAGATGGTGGCAGAAGAAAAAGAATTTATGATTGAGAATGGGTGGGTTTGCTACATAAAAAATTGGGATGGTATTTTACGCTGTCTTGATGGAAGCTTAATGCAATAACTAAAAATTGAGTGATAACGCCAGCGCGTTAGCGATAGCGCGCGGGAGTGATTACTTAAAATTGAGGGTACGAGATATGGAAGAAATGCAAGGCGGGGTTTTTTTATGTACGTCTGAAGAAATGATAGGCGATCAATCAAGTTGGGACGGTGATTGCCCCGACTGTGAAAATTCACTTCATTATTGTGACGTAGATATAAATGGTCACGAATGCGCTTCATACTGGAAAGATTTTGATTTTAGCATTTGTCCGTTTTGGGTGACGACCGATTGCGGATTAGTAGAGCCGAGCGGATATGAAACCGAAGCGGAAGCGTACGCGTCAATTGAGTGAGATATAGGTTGACTAGCTATAGATAACGGCCTATAGTACCCTCACTAACTAACAACGACTAAGGGTACAGATATGGGCAAGCGAGTTTATAAAGTTACTTTGCGCGATTTGCTGTTGTGGACAATTACCGTGGAGGTAAACGCTGATAACCGAAATGACGCGGTAACAAAAGCATGGGAACTGTATGAGAGGGGCGAAGGAGACAGCGATACAGACATGTATAAAGCTTTAAAAGCAATTGTTAGGATCAAGAAGTAATAACGCCAGCGCGCGGGAGTGAGATATAGGTTGACTAGCTATAGATAACGGCCTATACTACCCTCACTAACTAACAACGACTAAGGGTACAGATATGAGATTCGCACGGACAGACGGCGGTCGCGCACAAGCGGGGTTTACCGAAAATGACAAGATAGGTGATTGTGCGGTACGCGCTATAGCGATAGCAACGGAAATAGACTATCGCGTAGTGTACGAAGAACTTTTGGATATACAAGACCAGATGCTGGCAAAAAAAATGCGTAGGGTTAAAAACAGAAAACAATACGCCGCGTACGCAAAAGCACTTGGCACGCTTGACCACGGGGTTTATAAATTCGTGTCTCATCCGTACTTACTAAACCTTGGCTGGCACTGGACAGCGACGATGGCGATAGGCGTGGGGTGTAAAGTGCACTTGACTGCAAGCGAATTACCGGCGGGCAGGCTTATCGTCAAGGTTTCAAAGCACTTAACCGCGGTCATAAATGGTGAGATACACGACACTTTTAACCCTTCCCGAGACGGGCTTAGGTGTGTGTACGGTTTCTATAGCGATCCCCGCGTGGTATGATCTGCAACGAATAACGAGAGGAAAAAAAACATGAAAAAAGTGAGACTGACTACTGCGCAGGCGGCTATAGAGCTAGACGTGTGCGTACAACGTGTGGCGGCTAAGATCGCTCAGGGTCACTTCCCTGGCGCTGGGCGTTGCGAGTGCGGACGCTCGATGATGATCCCCGCCCGAGAAGTGGATCGAAACAAAAAGGAAAAATCAAAGCGATGAAGGATGCCGAAAAAATAAATAGAGCTATCGCGCTACTAAATGCATACGGCGACCTGAGAGAGGTTCGCGAGAAACAATGGCTTCTTGATCAGATAGCGCGAGTTCTTCTCGCAGAAGGCTACATTGAGTGGGCGAGCGTGACAGAGAGCGTTGGTGTCTGGGATACGGGGTCGCTATCCATGATAGATATCGTATTGATCCCGGAGGCCGTGTTGTAACGCTTGCGTGTCTAGCGTAGGATAAGCGGTGTGGTTAGATGCAAAACTCCGAAGTACAGAACCCCGGCAGTTATCCTTCTGCCGGGGTTTTTGTTTTTCAGTTCTGTGCGTCTGTGTACGCTTTTTCGATATCGCGGTTGCTTACGATGTCATGATTCTTGCTCCCTACCTTTACATACAGGGTTGATTTAACGCCGTCCGGCATGACCACGCTAATAGCCCTCCCTTGAACCAACATCGGATGCATAACGTATCCTAGACCTTGTAGTAGATCTCTGCGCTTGGAACGTGACAGACGGTGCGCGAGCCTTTTTTCCTGCAAATATTTTTCTAGCATATGGGAAGACACCCACCCGCCGCGGAACCCCTGCACTCCTGAGTCGATCGCTTCTTCTATCTCTATCTCCACTACGCTTCGGCTAAGCGCAAGCACAAGGGGCGTTGACGACGTAACAGGCGCGCGTTGACAATCCGTAGCTGGATTAAACTCACTGGGTATCTCAAAAGTTTGTAAATAGTGATTGATGATTGAATACCCGTCGTGTTTTTCAGCCCACCCGTACAAATCCGTAAAAAACCGACCGCCGGCGCCCATGCCGTCGCGGTTGAGATCGTCGAGCGTCTGCTGAGCTGTGTAAAAAACCGCAAAGCGTCGATCTGTCTCGGCTTTGATCACGCCGTCTTTGTGATTTGTGTTTAAGATAAAGTTAGCACACACCTCCCGCGTGAATTTATCTTGTCCTTTCTTTTCGATCTCTAATCGTTTGCTCGTGATCATCGGTTTCAGTGCTTCCATCGTGTCGTCTCGATGAGAGCGCACGTTAAGATCCTCAACTAAAATTAACTCTTTGCAGTACATCCACGCATTGAACTTGCCACCGATCTCGCTGGAGTTAGGTATATGCGTGTATTTTTCGCCGATCGCGTGCTCCATCGCTCTGGATATAAAAGTCTTGCCGTTGCCCTGCACGCCTTGCAGTACGATGCACCACTGAAACTTTACGCCTCGGTTTTGCAAGATGGCGGCGAGATAGGAAGTCACGATCAAGCGGTCGCGCTCGTCGGGGAGCATTAGCTCTAAAAGCCGCAAAAACCGAGACGCGTCGCCCTCGATTTTCGGAGTGTTTAAAGGCCGGTATATATTTAAAACGCGATCGTAGTCGTGAGTTATGATCGCTCGATGCGGGAGTCGAGGGAAAAACCCGGTGGTCTCTACCATCGCCGGTGCGCCGTTTATCGACGACTGCAGGAAAGCCTCCCACGCGTACCGCGTGACCTTTGCGCCGTCTGCGTCAAGCGGCATCCTGTATCCGCCGTGTATGTTATTAAAGACATCGCGAGAAACGGGATCCCAGTCTCCTGTGTATATTTTGTTTTCATTCTTAACGTAAACACAATTTTTAAAAAGTTCTACTTGTTGAGCGGCCGTTATAAAACCTTTCGCAGGTGTAGAGTGTTGACTATCGACCGTTACTGATTTATTGTTCGCGTCTGGCTTGCGTTTTGGCCATTCCAAATTACTCCGGCACGCCCTCGAAATCGTTCGCCGGAGATAATCTTCCCGGTACCACTTGTCTCTACACAGCACTGAACCCCACATCAAAACTAAAATGCGATCATGATGGTTGCCGGTATACCACGCGAGTTTTGTTGCCAACGCTAGATCTGCAGAGCTTTCATCGTATGCTGATTCTTTGTTTTGCGGCGGGTAGCACTTTGCTAGAGCGTCTGAGTCGCCTTCATATAACTGACGGAAGGTGATACCCTTTCCAAAAACGGCGTGCGCGGATGGTGCTTCGTTAAGTGCTTTCGTTATCAGCAAATGATCATCTGTCTCACCCGTGTAATCCTCAGGTGCGTCGGTATTCCACTCCTCCGCCGGGGGTGTTGTCTCAGCTGTCGGAAAGTATTGCGCGACTAACTCTGGTAGCATCGCATCGAAGTTAACGCTCGCGTCCCCGCACGCGTTTACGCCAGTTAGTGCGACGTATCTTTTAGTGTGATATAGCTCGATTGCTAGTCCGGTATTTTTGCACACGTGCAAAGGCATATCCGCGGTTGAGCCGAAAAGATGAAGGCCGTTACCTGATACAGACACTTCACAAGCGGCACCCGGTAACATCGCGAAAAGGGTAAGCGCAAGCGGCGACCACGAATCTCCGTCGCGGCAGTTATCGATATCTAAAAAGAAAAACGGGTCGTTATCTGTAAAAACGAACCCAACACCGGTGCCGTTTCCTAGATTTTTTGCCGCGTTTATAGCTGTCGTTGCGTTCGTCCACATATTGGGGTCATGGGCATTGCAAGGTGCACCTGTGCGATAATCTGCAGGTACCTTTTTTTCCGTATACACAATAAATTGAGTATAGGGCGCGAAGGCTTTTAAAGCCGGTGGTAAAAATTCCATTTTTTAGATCCTTTGGTTTTACTTTACATGGGTTAGATAACTTACTACTTTTGCTCGTAAGTCAGGAGGTATCTTTAAAGCGGTGGGGTCGTGTATAGCAAGACCTTGCGCGATAACTTCAAGCGTGCCGCGCTTGATAGCCTCGACTAGAACGGCAGACTTTAGATCTATCATACGCGGGAAGTAAACGGCGATGAGACTGCTAGCTATCTCAGCGCGTTCGGCGACTGCGTCACGCGTAATGCACTTATATCCAATCTCTTTACTTAGCGCGATTGCCGCGTCGAGAATAGATTCTCGGCGTGAACTCGCTGTTATTCTCGTGTTGTGTCTCATGATTTTCCTTCGGTTATAACCGCTGATAATAGCGCGTTAACTACAGATGTAACACAAGCATTGCAGATAATTCTGTGGTCAAAAAGCCCATTAATCGCGGCACGTTCTGCGTTTTCAAAAAATGTAAAATGTTTTAGCTTTTTACCGCACCAGGAATACCCCGCATGGCTCGACATTTGTATATGCGTACTCATAGTGATCCTGCCCCTGTTGCGAAGCACGCGTCTCCTCCGAACGCGGTAATGAGTTGCGCCCACCTTAACTGTGCGCGTTCTCTTTCTTTTGCCGCGTAACTCCAGCCCGCGTGTTTTATCTCACGTGATAGAAACTGACCTATCGTCCTACCAACCATGTCCGCGGTTATATGCACGGGTCTTATGCCGATCAAGTCTGCAGATTTTATTTGTTTATTAACCGCAGGCGAGTCGTTTGCTAGACCGTATCTGATAAACTCGCCGCGCTCACTATATAGCGCGCCGACGTTATTTCGCCAAAGCCTGCAACCGTACGCGGCCGCTTCTAATCGCACGACGTTTTGTACCGCCGCCTCGGATGAAGGAGGTAAATTGAGCGGGCTGGTTCGCTCGTTAATCCCGAAAACTTCTTTTAAATCTCGTAAAGCCATCGGCGAGATATTCCACCTCACCGCCCATTGCTCAATAGTCATCTAGGTGCCTCCCTTCCGCACTTGTTATTTTTCAACCACTCGCCACACCAGGCGCAAAAAGGCGCATCGCTCTGCTCTGCCAGATCTTTAAAGCACCGGGCGCAAATCCGAATCTGCACGATTCGATATAATAAAGTATGCTCGTCCATATCCCACCCCGAAATTTATAACATCTTGCGGATACTGTCAACGATCGCGAGATCGAGATTGTCCGCGTCTCTTGCATTAAGAGCCTGCGCGCTCATAACGTCGGTTTTAAAAGCAAAATAAAATCTGCGGTATATCTCAGCGTCGTCGATACCGTCTGCGTGTAGATAACCCGCCCACTGCGCGATCGACGCTCTTAAGATACCTTGTGCCCGCTGTCTCGCGCGATGGCTCTTTACTACCGCGGCTTGTGCGATAGCAGGCAGGTGTTGAGGTACTCTTGCGCCCTGGTCTACCCTGTCCACCTCGCCGCGCATTTTCGCGAGTACGTCGGGGTTTAGCTCTAGCAAGTCGCCGTCGACTTGCTCTGGTAGCAACCGCGCGGCAGGCGGGGAGTATAAGCCGCAGTAGGGGCAAGCTCGGCTAGTGCGTAAGTATACCGCCATGCACTCCGGATTTATGCACACCCGCAAAGGGATTACATCGTCAGCGGTCTGCCTCGCTCGCCGTTCGCGACGGTCGAGCGACCACACCCGATGCGCGTCGGGCAGGCCGTGCCGCAAAACGTTGTTGACGTGATCGATGATGATCGCGTGGGTCTTGCCTTCGAGCGGTCGTAAAGAGCGGCCGAATTGTTGGGCGTAAAGAGCGTAGCTCTGTGTAGGCCGCGCCATGGAGACCACTTCTATCGCAGGTACGTCGACGCCTTCGCCGAGGAGGTCGACGTTGACTAGCTGTAGGATCTCGCGACGCCGGAATTTTTGCATGATATGTGATCTAAGTAGCGCAGGCGTTTTACTGCTTATGACCTCGGCGGCAACTCCCGCTCGCTGAAACGCGGTAGCAATCTCTGTCGCGCTTTGGATATCGACAGCAAAAGTTACGCCGAGCTTGCCTGGTGCTAGCTTGAGATAGTGGTCTACTACGTCGCCCGTGATGTGCGACCGACGTACTGCAGTACGTAGCCGTAACGGGCTATAATCGCCGGATGCGGTGATAGGTACCTCCCGTATATCAAGATCGCTCGGCGGTGCAAAGATGCGATAGTCGCTCAGGTATCCGTCGAGTATAAGCTCACGCATCGGCACTCCGACCACAAGCGCATCCATAATGCCGTCCGCGTTTCTGCCTAGCCCTTGCCCGTCCGCGCGGACGGGCGTAGCGGTCGGGTAAAGCCCACGCGCGGCGGGAAAAAGAGACGCGGCCTGTCCCCACTTATTTTTGAGTAGTACGTGATGACCTTCATCTTGTACTACTAAACCCACTTGCTTAAACCACTCTGTCGCGGGGTTCATCCGCGCCAGCGTGTCCACGCCTGCTACAAACTTTCGCGCACCCGGGTCGTAAAATGAGCGGCCTAGCTCAGACATATGTATCGCAACGATCTCGCGGATGGTATGTTTTTGTGCAAGTATGTTATGCCTCACTCCGTAGCGTGCGAGCGTAAGCGATATCTGGCTCACGATCTCGACGCGATGCGCGATAACGACCGCGATCCCTGTGTGCTGTCTGATGACCTCTGAAAAAATAATTGTTTTCCCCGCGCCGGTCGCGAGCTGTACGCAGACATTGACTGCTCCCGCTTTCCATGCGTCGTGCACTTGCTTAATAACTTCGATCTGGTACGGCCTCAATTTCATGATTTCACCTGTTGACAATACCCGCACTGTACGCGCACTATACCCGCGGTGTCAAATACCTAACCCGAGGAGAATACAAAAAATGATCAAAATTATTATCGTAGACCCTGAAAAAATGGATGCGAGCACGCTAGTAGCGACCGCTCTCTATCTAAGACAACTAGCTGATCGCGTACCGGTTGAGCCTGTACCTGTTGCGCCCGTACCCGTTGAGCCTGTACCTGTTGAGCCAGTGCCCGTTGAGCCCGTGCCCGTTGAGCCCGTTGCTCGTTTTAACCCTTTTTCTCGGCCGCTCTCTAATCCAGACACGGGATTAGACTCAGCAGGGATGCCATGGGATACACGTATACACACCCGGACGCGGTCTAAAGATGATAACGGCGTGTGGTTAAAAAAGCGCGGCAAGATGCCTGAAACAGTGACGGCGGTCGAGACTGAGTTAAAAGCCGTCATGGTACCTGCACCTCCCGCCCTGGTTATACTGCCGCCGGGATCAACTAAGCCCGCGCCGATGGATTTTATCGGTCTTATGAAAGTCATCACGGGCTATATAACTGCGGGCAAACTTACACGGGATCAAGTTAACGAGATCGTGCAACAATTAGGCTTAGAATCCTTGCCGAAACTGACGAGTTTCCCGACCCTGATACCCGAAGTTTTAGAAAGAATTAACGAAGTGGTGTCGGCATGAGCGGTCACGCGGTTCTAGCTCCATCCTCTGCCGCTCGTCGTGTTGCGTGTACCGGCTCGCGCGCGCTTGAGTCTCTATACAAAGAAACGGAAAGCGAGAGCGCGCGAGAGGGTACCGTAGCGCACCGCGTAGCGTCTGGGATGCTTAAAAATTTAGTAAACAATCTGCCTGCGCTAACCGACTATGGTAGCGACGCGACGGAAGAAATGATCGAGCACGCGAGCGCATACTGTGCATTGATCATGGATGTCGTACACAGGGGCACCCCTTGTGAAATACACATAGAGGAACGCGTGGATATAAAGACGATACATCCGGAATGCTGGGGCACTCCGGATTGTTGGTTTTATGCAGATGGCCATCTGAGGGTCTGGGACTACAAGTATGGCCACGGCGTGGTTGAGGTTTTTGAAAACTGGCAATTGATCGAGTACGTTGCGGGTATACTAGATAGCTTAGGTATAGCCGAGTCATCAAATGAGTGTAAAATTACATTCTTTATCGTACAACCTCGTTCTTTTCATCGCGACGGGATTGTGCGCGCTTGGGATATCCGCATTGATGATCTCCGCGGCTACTTTGATCTGCTACGCACTAAAGAAGCTGAGTCGCTCAGCCCCGATGCCCGGTGCACACCCTCCCCGCAGTGTGCATATTGTAAAGCGCGGCACGCGTGCGTCGCCTTGCAACGATCCGCATTATCCATCGTCGAAATGACAAAAGGAGTCACCCCCTGGGATCTTAACGCGGCCGAAACCGGCAACGAGTTGCGCTATCTCTTACACGCGTCTCAGCTACTAGACGCGCGGATAACGGGTCTATCTGCTCAAGCACTAGTGCACCTGCGCCAGGGCGAGCGGGTACCACATTTTAAAACAGAAGAAACAGCCTGCCGAGAGCGGTGGTCTGTCTCCGCGGAGGAGGTTGCGGTACTTGGCCGGATATACAACTGTGATCTCACTAAATCGTCTGACGTGCTTACGCCGAAACAAGCGATTAAGGCCGGTGTGGACGCCGACGTCGTAAAATATTATAGCGATACTCCACGCGGTGCGGTGAAACTGGTTGCAGATAACGGCAGTGCGGCGCGCAAGATTTTCGGAAATAAAAGATGACGACTTGGATATCCTGCAAAGATAGGTTGCCTCCCGTCAGCGGACGTTATCTGGTGGCGATTAACTACGCTAGATATGCTAATGTATATGCTTTTAATATTGATACGAAAAAATGGAGTCGAGAACAACGGCCGACGCATCACGTGATCGTCGCCTGGACGGATCTCCCTCTTACCCCACACGCGGTGGAAATGGACTCAAGAAAATGACACGACACGACATCTACAAAAAATTCCCGAATCTCAGAGGACTGAGTATTGCAGAGCTCACCCGAATTATTTCCGGAGTGTACGGCAACTGTGATTATACCTACGGGCTAGCGATACTCTCGTTAATCAAACTTAAAAAAAGTGAAGCTAACTGATGAAACCTAACATTGTTACCGCTATTGATCATTTAACTATTGCCGCAAGATCCGTCGAATTACTGCCGACTACTAACGCTAAAGCTTTCGTGATGGAAGCGATCGAAAAAGCAACGGTGATTTTACAGAATATTAAAGACGGCAAGCCGGATGAGTACCGCCATGGTGATTGATCTCGTGTGTCACCCACTAACGCAACTGCTGACTAGTTTCGTGCTCGGCTGGATTTTTGCGTACTGGTATCAGGAAGGGAAAAAATAGCATGTTGAGGTGTGATATATGCAAGGAAGAAACTGTTACGCACCCACCTATACCCTCGCATAGATTAAACGGCGTATGGGTTTTTAGGTTTGCATGTGACAGTTGCGAGCGTGATATATGGAATGCGAGTTGGTTAGAATTAAAATCATCAGTTGAAAAAGAAAAGGGTAAGACATGATTACTTTAGAGATTATGACAGAGACGGACGTGGACGACTTAATGAAAAAACACTACAGCAATATTTCAAAATTGGGGTTTGAAAGTGAAGAGGAGTACGAGACTTTTAAACACAATGTTTCCATGGGCTTGATTAAGTTTGGCGGTAGTTTTGCCTCCTCGCTCGGTTGCGCGTTATCTAATGCTGATAGCGATAACAGTTTTTTATTAATCAGTACGTTTAGAGAATTGTGTGAAGAACACGCGAAACTACACTTAGTAAACAGATAGAACTTTAAGAAAAGGGTAAATAAGATATAGAGGATTAGTTAGTGACAATGATGAAAGATTACAGGAATCCAGAGAATATTCGACAGGACGTTGATCTTGCATTCAGCCAAATCGGTTACTATGCAAAACAATTAATCGCACAAGAAGAATTAATCAAGTGCATGTTAGAACGTATCGAGAATCTAGAAGCTAAATAAAAGGTAAATAAAAATGCTTGAAGAAATGAAATTGAAAGACGTAATGCAATTAGTTGAGATGTTAAAAGCAAAGCCTGAGCCTGATGTTTGTGATGAGTTTTGGTGTGTTGGGAATGCTTATTTTATTCGAACAGTTACAATGCATTTGATTGGTAATTTGACAGCCATTAACGAGAAAGAAATGTTACTTGGTAATGCTGTGTGGGTTGCGGATTCTGGCAGATTTCACGATGCACTTAAAACCGGAAAACTAAACGAAGTAGAGCCATTTGTTAACCAAGTCATTGTAAATCGTGCCTCTGTTGTTGACGCGACGATATGGCAACATGCAGTACCTACCGATCAAAAATGATGATGATAATTGATATTAGTACATGCTCGCGGTCATGGTCAAGGTCTTGGTCTAGATGTTGGCCTTGGTCGTGGTCTGGTTCTGGGTCTGGGTCTTGGTCTTGGTCTGGTTCTGGGTCTTGGTCTTGGTCGAGGACACGCAGATGATAATTAACGTTGGTACATGCTCGCGGTCGAGGTCTGGGTCTAGGTCTTGGTCTGGGTTTTGGTCTAGGTCTAGGTCTGGGTCTAGATCTTGGTATTGGTCTAAGTCTAGGTCTGGGTCTTGGTCGAGGACACGATGATGATGATTATTAATCTAGGTACATGCTCGCGGTCTGGGGCTAGGTCTAGGCCTAGGTCAAAGTCGAGGTCTGGGTCTAGATGTTGGTTTAGGTCTAGGTCTGGGTCTAGATTTTTGTCTTGGTCTTGGTCTTGGTCTTGGTCTTTGTCTGGGGCTAGGTCTAGGTCTAGGTCTCGGTCGAGGACACGATAATGATGATAATTAATGCAGATACATGCACGCGGTCTAGATGTTGGTCTTGGTCTGGGTCTAGATTTATGTCTTGGTCTTGGTCTTGGTCTGGGTCTGGCTCTAGGTCGTGGTCGAGGTCTTGGTCGAGGACACGATAATGATGATACTTAATGCAGATACATGCACGCGGTCTAGATGTTGGTCTTGGTCTGGGTCTGGGTCTGGCTCTAGGTCGTGGTCTTGGTCTTGGTGTGGGTCTGGGACGAGGTCTGGGTCTGGGTCGAGGTCTGGGTCTGGGTCGAGGACACGATGATGATGTTAGTTAATGATGGGGTAGGGTCATTCTCGCGGTCTAGGTTAAGGTTGAGATCGGTGTCTTGTGCAGTGTTACGGTCAAGGTCAGGGTCGTCGTATCGATCATTATTTGGGTATTGGACTAGGTCTAGATCTTGGTCGGGATCTTGGTCGGGGTCTAGATCTGGGTCTGGATCGTGGTCTTGGTCGAGGTCGAGGACACGATGATTATGCTAATGGTTAATGCTGACCTGACGTCATTTTCTGGGTCGTGGTCTGGGTCGTGGTATTGTTCATGGTCTGGGTCTGGGTCTGGGTCGACGTGTTGGTCAGTGTCTGGGTCGCGTTTGCGGTCAAGGTTTAGGTCTCGGACATCATGATATTACACGAGGATTGTAGACTGACGTTGTCCTGCCTATCGGATAAGTCTGTCGATCTTGTAGTAACCTCGCCGCCGTACAATATGAACTTGCGGATTAGCGGCGGCAGGTACTGCAGTCGGCAGGTGGTTAAGGAGATCAGCACTAAATACGAGGGCTTTTCTGACAATCTACCGATCGATGAATTTTTTGAATTGCACAGTGAGATACTCAGGGAACTAATCAGAGTTAGCAAAATAGTATTTTATAATTTTCAATTAGTGACCGGTAGTAAGCGGGCTTTTTTTAAGATGATCGGAGAATTTAGCGACGACTTAAAAGAGATAATCGTGTGGGATAAAGTCGTGTCCCAGCCTGCGATGCAAAGCAGAGTTCTAAATTCACGATACGAGTTTTTATTAGTTTTCGGCGACGACGCGATATCGAGAAGATTTAGTCAAGCTAACTTCGATCGTGGCGCGCTTGAGAATTTGTGGCAGATAAAAAGGGATCATAAAAAAACAAAGCACGGCGCAACTTTCCCGTCTGCGTTAGCTGAAAAAATAATAGAAAATTTCAGCAAAAAAGGTGACGTCGTTTATGATCCGTTTGCGGGAACTGGTACGACGCTGGTCGCCGCTCAGAAACTAAGTCGCGGATTTTTTGGTAGTGAGATAAACGAAATTTATGTCAACGAAGCGCGTCGAAACCTGCTGACTTGACAATATCCGCATACACGATTACTATACCCACTTTTTACGGAGTTCTAAACATGAGCAAGAAAGAGACTATGCTAACGCCGGTCGGTAGATTGGTGCAAGGTTCGTTATACGAGCCGCAAACGACAGACTTAGAGGGTCGGCCGCTGGTTATAAAGACGGGCGTTAATCAAGGACAACCGCGCGTTGATTATTATTTTGCGTTAGCTGTACCAAAAGCGGGTGACACGCATTGGCAATCGACGGAGTGGGGCACGATAATCTGGTCTGCGGGTCATTTAGGTTTTCCCGGCGGACAGGCTGATAATAAATCTTTCGCGTGGAAAATCACAGACGGCGATAGTTCTGAGCCGAATAAGGCAGGCAGACGGCCGTGCGACAAGGATGGATATCCAGGCTGTTGGGTGCTTAACTTTTCGAGCTCGTTTGCGCCGAGCATATATAACGAGGACGGCACCGTGCCGTTGCTAACTGCCGACCACGTTCAGCTCGGCGATTTTATACAGGTGTGGGGATCGGTTGCAGACAACGGGTCTTTGCAACAACCTGGCGTATTTTTAAATCATAATATGATCGCGTTTTACGGTTTCGGCGAGCGTATCGTACTCGGCGCGGATCCAAAGCTGGTTTTTAACAGTGTGCTACCTATGCCCGCCGGTGCAAGCAAAACGCCGCTGGCCTCTAGTTTTAACCCTGCTGTTTCTACGCCTGCGCCTGCGCCTGCGCCTGCGCCTGCGGCACCACCGCCACCACCACCACCGCCGCACACCGCTATCCTAGCTCCGCCGGTTATGCCCGCTCGCGTTATGCTACCCGCCGCTCAAGGTGCGTCATACGAGCAAATGATCGCGGCTGGTTGGACGGACGCGACGCTTCAAGCCCACGGCATGATGCGGCTATAAACAAATGCTGGGCGTATCGACAGAGATAGCAGATCTCGACTTTGAGACCTATAGCCCCGCCGGTTACGTGTGGGATCCCGTGCGCGCGAGATATGTTGCGCCCGCGGGCGCAAGTGTATTGGGATTACCTGCCGTCGGTGCCGCGGTATATAGCGAGCATCCTGACGCGGAGGTACTATCTCTCGCGTATAATCTCAAAGACGGTACAGGCGCACACCTATGGCGTCCGGGCGACCCTAGCCCGGATGCGCTACTTGCACACGTCGCAAACGGCGGTTTGCTGGAGGCCTGGAACTGTGCATTCGAGCGCTGGATCTGGAATAATATTTGCACAAGAAAATACGGGTGGGCACCTCTCCCCGCCCGTTGCTTGCGAGACGCGGCCGCGAAAGCACGGGCGTTCGGACTACCCGGTCGACTGGCTGACGCAGGCGCGGCACTAGGTGCGGTCACTCAAAAAGATAAAGACGGGACGCGGTTAATCCGCAAGTTCTGCATTCCGCGCGCGCCGACATTAAAAAACGCGTCGCATCGAATACTTTTGCTCGACGACCCAGCCGACGCAGACAACTTGTATCGATACAATCTGCGAGATATAGAGGCCGAGGCAGAGATATCCCGGGTCACTCCCGACCTGACGCCGTCCGAGCTTGAGTTTTGGCACTGCGATCAGGCGATTAACGGGAGGGGAGTACAGTTAGATAGACAAGCTATATCTGCGTGTATAGCCGTTATTAACGCGGCTCAGCTTAAGTACACAGCCGAACTCGTAACGCTGACGGACGGCGCGGTTACGTCGATCTCACAGGTTGCCCGTCTGCGAACGTGGGCAGAGGGGAAAGGTGTAGCGTCGACATCTCTCGACGCGGTCGCGGTATCTGAACTCTTAGCCGGCACGTCTCTACCTCCCGAGGTGCGAAGGGCACTAGAGATCAGAGAACTGATTGGGTCTGCCGCGGTTAAAAAATTGTTTGCGATGCAAAATACGTTAACGCGTTCGGGACGGGTGCACGACCTTTTTATCTACCACGGTGCCCGCACTGGGCGCGCGGCGGGAGAAGGTGTGCAACCTCAAAATCTCCCTAATCGCGGGATGGAAGTATCTCGGTGCCTGCACTGCTCGCGGCATTTCAGCACTAAGATACCCGACTGCCCATGGTGCGGCGTTCGCGGCGGCGGCGGCCACTATGTGGAATGGAACCCGGAGGCCGTGCGTGACGTGCTAGAGGTCGTCAGCACGCGCTCGCTTGAGTGCGTGCAATATTATTTTGATGATGCGACGGCGGCAGTGTCCGGGTGTCTGCGTGGACTTTTTATATCGAAACCCGGTTGCGATTTAGTCTGTAGTGATTACCGTGCGATCGAGGCGGTCGTGCTGGCGGCACTTGCGGGAGAGCAATGGCGTCTTGATGTTTTTAACACACACGGGATGATCTACGAGACGTCGGCGGCTCGCATCTTAGGTAAGTCTTTAGATGTTTATACCGCTCACAAAGCGGCTACGGGCACGCATCATCAAGATCGAAAACTCGGAAAATTGGCAGAATTGGCCTCCGGGTTCTCCGGCTGGATCGGCGCGTGGAAAGCTTTTGGCGCGGATGAGTCGATGAGTGATGATCAGATTAAGCAAGCAATCCTCGCGTGGCGTGCGGCAAGCCCTGCGATTGTCGAATTTTGGGGAGGTCAACCAAACTGGCGTAACTCAACTTACTTCGGCCTAGAAGGCGCGGCAGTGCAAGCGGTACTAACACCGGGCGTATCCTACAATTGCCGCGGCATTCATTATCTAAAGCACGGCGCGCATCTATACTGTCGCTTGCTCTCTGGTCGATATCTCACTTATCACAACGTGCAACTATCGCCGAGCGAACGCAATCCCGGCACCTACTCTCTTTCTTTTGACGGCTGGAATACTAATCCGAAATATGGCGCGCGAGGCTGGGTGAGGATGTTTACGTACGCAGGAAAACTAACAGAGAATGTCGTGCAAGCGACTGCGCGCGATATACTTTCTCATGCTATCGTAAATCTAGAGGCGGCCGGTTACCCGGTCGTGCTACATGTACACGACGAGATCGTTTCTGAAGTTCCAGAAGGCTTTGGGTCTGTCGCTGAACTTGAGCGGATCATGGCAACCGTGCCCTCGTGGGCGAATGGCTGGCCAGTTCACGCGGCGGGAGGATGGCGCGCTAAACGGTATCGTAAATAACGGGGATATCAAGCTGGATACTTTAGAAATCGCAAGTCGCGCAAAACTCGCTGGGTTCTCAGAAATGCAAGCCGAGGAAATGGCTCGCCTGTTTAATGACACGCTCGCTACAAAAGACGACTTGCGTCATGAAATAAAAAAAATATCCGCACGCTTTCAGACTATGCAATATAAAACAGTTTGGATGACGCTTGCAGGTATCGCTATGCTGGAGGCGGTTTTTCATTTGATAAGGGACTAAAAATGATTACTTATTTTTTTACGTTCGGCCAGACTCACCGACACCCAGACACCCAGATAATCATGAAAGATTATTGGATCGAGATCATAACGGATTCATCGGATAGCGCACGCAAAAAGATGTTTGAGATTTTCGGGAACAAGTGGGGCTTTCAATACACGGAGTCAAAATTTATGGAGATCTATCACATGTTTTCCGGCGGATGTTATGCTCGTTACGAGCTGGATTAGTTATCACAATCCGCGTTACTTGTTATAAGTACGATACCTCCGTCCTCGACGTCTATCAATCGAGAGTCTAGGCTTTCATACTCATCAATTGCTAGCAACGCGCATATGATGAATATGACCCATATCAAAACATTAGATATGACAAGCGCGCGTTCTAATGACTTCACTGTAAATCCTTACCGCGAGCGAGGCTCGCTATTTTCTTTAAGCTTTAAATTTAGACCCGTTCCGATGGCCATTGCGCCGACGCCGCTAGCAAAGTCGATAGGTGCCCATGGATGCCCCGCTACTATACTGCCGACGGCTAAAATAAAATATATCAAATGAGAAATAAAAGATAAAACCCGA
>Ga0163145_1000026_pt1 | contig 66876 bp, 54 predicted proteins | sample OliLakLV9_FD_161683 | JGI IMG/M metagenome (GOLD analysis project Ga0163145, IMG submission 161683) | Freshwater microbial mat bacterial communities from Lake Vanda, McMurdo Dry Valleys, Antarctica - Oligotrophic Lake LV.9 | ecosystem: Environmental > Aquatic > Freshwater > Lake > Microbial mats... | reverse complement strand
TCCGAACACCTGACCCACAGCAACTGGCTAATTTTTACACTCAACTCGGCTTTAATTTTGATTATCATAAACACGGTAATTCCCTTTATCATTATTCCACTTTAATTAATAAAACGGTTTTAGAAATTTATCCTTTGACAAAAAATCAAACACAAGCTGATTCAACATTAAGGTTAGGTTTTGAAATTGATAATTTTTATGATGTGTTGCAACAACTTTCTCAACAAAGTATAAAAATAATCGCCGAACCAATACAAACTGAATTTGGTACAATCGCCATTATTCAGGACTCTGATGGACGAAAAATCGAACTTTACAAAAAAGAATTCGATTAACTTTTCATTGAATTTCTGACTTCCGACTTCTAACGTATTATTATTCCCACAAGGATTTGCAAAGCGTTAAAAAAATCTCACCAAAATTTGGTTATTTTGCAAAGTGTCAATTTACCAATCTGATTTGACCCAAAAAACGATTCACCACCACAATGATATTCGAAATATTTTTGACCTTATTTTTAGTATTCCTAAACGGATTTTTCGTCGCGGCAGAATTCGCTATCGTCAAAGTTCGGTCTTCCCAATTACAAGTCAAAGCCGGCAATAGCTTCACCGGAAAAATCGCGCAGTTTATTATAGAACATTTAGACTCTCACTTGGCGGCAACCCAATTAGGCATTACGCTGGCGAGCTTGGGCTTAGGCTGGATTGGCGAAGACGTAGTGTCGCGGCTGGTTTTGAACTCAATGCACGGTATGGGATTTGAAATGAGCGAAAAGCTATCGCATCAGATTGCGGTGCCGATTGCTTTTGCAATTATTACCGTATTGCATATTGTTTTTGGAGAGTTGGCGCCGAAGTCGCTGGCAATTCGTTATCCGACTAGCACCACACTCTGGCTGGCATCGCCGTTGCGATTTTTTTATGTCGTTTTCCGACCTTTCATTTGGGTTTTAAATGGTTTTGCGAATTTTATTCTTCGCATGATAGGTGTTCCACCTGTTGCGCACGGCGATATTCATTCGGAAGAAGAGTTGCGATTGATTATTGCGGAAAGCGAGGAAGGCGGGGCAATTGAATCCTCCGAGCGGGAATTGATTCAAAATGTATTCGATTTTGACAACCGACAGGTGAAGCACATCATGCGCCCGCGCACGCAGCTCGTGGCATTCGATGTGGACACGACGCTGGAAGAAGCCATTGAAGAAGCGTTGAAAGAAGGCTACTCGCGCTATCCTTTGTACCGCGATTCGATTGATAATATTCTGGGCATTGTGATGACCAAAGATTTGCTCACCGAGCGGCTTTCGCCAAATGGAAAAACGGTGCAGGATATGTTGCGTCCTGTTATTTACGTCAATACAAATCGGAAAATTACGCATTTGTTGCGCACGTTTCAAAAAGAGCGAACGCAGTTTGCAGTGGTCGTGAATGAATTTGGTGGCACAGTGGGCATCGTAACATTAGAAGATATTTTAGAAGAACTGGTAGGCGAAATTCAAGATGAATACGACACTGAACTCCCCATTGTAGAAAAAACGGCAGATAGAACGTTTAGAATTCTCGCTCAAAATCCGATAGACGAAATCAATGAATTCCTGCCAGAAGCACTCCCTGTCGAAGGCGATTATTTGACGCTCTCCGGCTTGTTGTTGAACACGTCTGACAATATTCCGCAATTTGGGCAAACTATCTCTATTAGTAATTATGATATTAAAATATTGCAAATGTTTCATTCCAGCCCGGAAATCGTAGAAGCCGTGTGGAAAGGGAAGGTGTCTGAAGGGTGATTTTTATGATTTTTGTGATGGATATGATACGCTTATTATATTACGCCCTTTTCGAGAAAACTCTGCGCCTCTGCGCCTCTGCGGTTAAAATGTTTGAACTGTGATTTTTATGATTTTTGTGATGCATATGATACGCTTATTATACTACGCCCTTTTCGGGAAAACGCTGCGACCTCTGCGGTTAAAAAAATGCTCCGAGGGCTGCCAATCACCTCCCCACACATTAACAAAATCATAACCAAACCCCCATGTAACTTCCGTCCACTTTCATCGTCAAAAGAGCATTCAACAAAATTTTAAAACAGACTATGAAAAAGATAATTGTAATGTTACTGGCGCTTGCGCCCCTCTTTGCCATCGCTCAAAATATGGCACCGAAAAAAACAACCGAAGAGCGCGTGCAAAAACATACCGATAAAATGGCAACTGACTTGGGCTTGGACGAATCGCAAAAAGCAGAAGTAGCTGCCATCAACAAAAAGTACGGCGCAGAAGCGGAAGAACTCAGAGCGGACAAACAGGCAGAAAAGAACACCCGCCGCACCGACGCGCAGAAAAGATTGGCTGCTCGGGATGCCGAATTGAAAGCAGTGCTGACCGATGATCAATACGCCAAACATCAAGAAATGAAAGCAGCGCGTAAGGCAAAGCACGAGGCGAAAAAAGAGAAAATGAAAGCCAAGAAAAAAAGCAAAAGAAGTTAATACCAGTGAGCAGTGGGCAGTCGCTAATTACTTGGCAAACAAATTTTAAAACACTGCAATGCATCCTTTTAACTTTATCTTGAAAGCAAGAGTTATAGTATTTCAAATGGTCAGCCGACCTCCCTCCCCTTCGGGGATACAAGGGCTAATCGGCTGACCATTTTTTATTTTCCAAAATCCTCCCATCTTCCCATCTTCCTATCCTCCAATTTCCCTTACCTTTGCGCCTTCAAAATTGTGTTCATGTTCAATGTGTTCGTGTGTTCATGTAGCGAGCGGACACAAACACATGAACACCTCAACACTCGAACACAATGAAGAAAATACAATCTGCCCTCGTTTCCGTTTATTCCAAAGATGGTTTAGAACCGATTATCCGACAACTCCATGAATTTGGGGTGAAATTATATTCCACGGGTGGCACACACGCCTACATTCAAAAATTAGAAATTCCGGTAGAAGCGGTGGAAAATTTGACTTCTTATCCTTCGATTTTGGATGGGCGAGTGAAAACGTTGCATCCAAAAGTGTTTGGCGGAATTCTGGCGCGGCGCGAAGAAGAGCATTTAGCACAGTTGCGGCAGTACGAAATTCCTGAAATTGATTTGGTGATTGTGGATTTATATCCATTTGAACAGACGGTGGCAGAGACGGACGATGAGGCAGAAATTATAGAAAAAATAGACATCGGCGGCGTGTCGCTCATTCGCGCGGCCGCAAAAAATTATGAAAGTGTGGTCGTCATTCCATCCAAAGAAGAATATCCGATTTTGCAAAAATTGTTGGAAGAAAAGCAAGGTTTCACCAGTGTGAAAGACCGGCACGAGTTGGCACGAAGAGCCTTCAAAGTTTCTTCTAATTACGACATCGCCATTTTCAATTATTTCAACGAAGGCACAGCAGACGTTGCTTTTAAATACAGCATTCACCGCTCGGACATCTTGCGCTATGGCGAAAATCCGCACCAAAACGGCGTATTTTTCGGTGATTTTGACCAGATTTTTGACAAACTCGCTGGTAAAGCCATCTCTTACAATAACCTCGTAGACATTGACGCGGCGGTACAACTCATGCGCGAGTTTTTGCAGGAAGCACCCACTTTTGCGATTCTAAAACACACGAATGCTTGCGGCGTAGCGACGCGCCCAACTTTGCTCGAAGCGTGGCAAGCGGCCCTGGCTTGTGATGCTACTTCAGCTTTTGGCGGTATTTTTGTGTGCAATCGCTCACTGGATTTGGCGACAGCTAAAGAAATTGATGAATTATTTTATGAAGTCGTCATCGCGCCAGATTTTGAACCCGATGCGTTAACCTTGCTCTCCGCAAAGAAAAATCGTATTTTGTTGAAAATTAAGGACTATTTTGTGCGTCCGCGTAGTTTTCGCAGTTTGTTGAATGGCGTTGTAGAACAAGATACGGATTTAAAAATCGAAACAGCAGCGGATTTAAAAACGGTGACTAAAAAAGCCCCGACGATGTCCGAAATCAGCGACTTGCTTTTCGCCAACAAATGTTGTAAACACTTGAAATCCAATGCGATTGCCTTAGTCAAAAATCATCAATTAATCGGTATGGGTTGCGGACAGCCTTCGCGCATTGACGCACTCAAGCAAGCCATTGCGAAGGCACAAGCGTTTGGATTCGACCTCACAGGCGCAGTGATGGCTTCCGATGCGTTTTTTCCTTTCCCGGATTGTGTAGAAATCGCTAAAGGCGCGGGCATTACGGCGGTCGTTCAACCCGGCGGCTCCATCAAAGACCAAGACAGCGTGGCTTATTGCGATGCAAACGGGCAGGCGATGGTGATGACGGGGATACGGCACTTCCGGCATTAAATTTATCTTTCGCTCCAGATAAAGGATTGACCATTTTATAATTAATCATTGACCACCACACAATAAACTGGTAATCAAGTGAATTAGCTATTCGAATGTGACACTTATTTAGGTTGAACTGCTTAGCTATGGAGGTCAGGAGATAAAAACGCTTCGAGCGCAAAAAATATCCTAATCTGCCAGAGGCAGACAAGTATCCTAATATCATAACTTCCCCACCGCCCTCAGCGTCACCAACAACGCACTCAACACCAGTAGCCCACACGTAATGCCAATCGTCGGTGCCGAAAAAAACATCTGCGCCTGCCCTGAAATATATGCTCCCGCAATATCCGCCAAATTCACCATCGCCATGTACGCCGTAAATTGCGAGCCTTCCACCTGCCGCGCACACAGCGCCATCAACATCGGCATACATGCCACACTAAATCCCGGATCCATCACTGACCACAGCACTAAACCCGTCTTTGCCACCGCCTCATTTGTCCAATACGGACTCAACGCATTGAAAATCAGAAAACAAGCCGCACTAAACGCCATCATAAATATCAGCAACTTCGCCGCGCCGATTCTATCTGCAATAATGCCACCAATCAAAATCACAATTACAATCACAATCGTACCAAACGTACCTTGCAAGACCGACACATCCGTATCCGCCCAGCCCAATCGTTGAATTAAATGAACCGAATAAGCCCGCGTAAATACTGCCTGACAACTATAATACACCAACATCGGTATAAATAGGAGCAAGCTCGTGCGCGAAGTCAAACTTTGAAATAACGTTTTAAAAATCCAACGAATGCTGATGGAATTGTTATATTGTTGAATGGTTAAATGTTCAAATTGATTGTTGGAAGTAGAAGCCGAAAGGGAAAAGAACGCGTCTTCCTGTTTTTCTTTTATAAAAAAAGTAACAATCGTAAGGGATAACAGCATCAGCGACATGGTAAGCGCCGCCGCATGAAATCCATAATTGCGCAGCATCAATGACAGCAATGCCGAGCCTACCGAAATGCCTACCAAAAAACCACCTCGCATAAAAGCCGTCATTCGTCCGCGCTCCTTTTCAGGAATCGTCGAAATCGCCAGCGCATCCACACTCGCATCTTGCACCGACGCAAAAATACTGTGTATAAAAAAAATAACGCCCAACAACGTCACCTGCCGCACGGGGTCATCTACCCACAAAATACCCAACGACGCTACAAAAGCTAATGCCTGCGACAAAATCACCCACGGTCTGCGCCGCCCCATCGCCGAGCCTTGAAACTTGTCAATAATTGGTCCCCACACAAATTGCAACGACCAAGGAATGCCAACCACCGCTGCAAAACTTCCCACTATTACTGGTGTCAAACCTTTCGCCGTCAAATAATTTGCCAACGCATACAGCGCAAAACCTGCCGGAATGCCTTGCATTACATACATATAAAAAAAAGAAATAAAACGTAAAGTGCGACTTTCCGACAATACGAGCGGATACACTAGAGGACGCGAATGGGAAAGGGTAGAAGGAATCTGCATAACATTACATTTTGGTAATGTAGAACAGATTATTTTGTAAAATGTCAGCTCTAAATTAGTAATTTTTGAGAATAAACTAATTGATTTTGATTATTTACGGGTACAATTATTGTTGTGATAATAAAAATAAAGGAACTTTTACATTAAACTAATCCATGTATTTATCTAAAAAACTAAGTAAACTAAAAATTATATTGTTTATTTCCATTTGATAATAGGAATTTTCTATTGTACCCAACTCTTTTTTTTCTTTCAGATAACTAAAACGCTGAGATAGCATAATTACAGCATTTTGAAACTCTCGATTGTTACTAGCATATTGTATTGCCTCTTTGATAGCGACTTCTATCTTATCCCCCTGAGTTAATAAAGTTTTTATCTTTAAACGGCGTTCAAGCGCGGCTATCAAAATCATCACGCTATTATGATCTTTTGCCTCAGCGGCGTCGCCTAACTGTGCACTCACCGGATTTCCCTTAAAATTAAGGTAATGCAATTGATTTTGTAAATCTTTTAGAACTGTTGGAACCGCTTCAAAATAATTACTGGAAAGGTCTAACTTTCTAAGTTGTTTTAAATCTTGGAGCGAACTGGGCAGATCGGTTAATTTATTAACAGAAAGGTCTAACTCTCGAATCGTTTTGCTTATATCACCTTTTATCTCTTCTAAATATAAACCGGATAACGATAGCAGGATACCATCTTTTACCTTATTTATTTTCTGAATGGCTTTTTTATTATTTGGATAAAGAAAAATGTTAATTTTAAATTCTTTTATCTGTTGTAGCAAATCGCTATATTCATTTTTATCTTTTAATAAAGCACTCCAATACTCTTCCACTTTACTGGAAAGATCGGTATGAAACTGCCATTCCTGTAGCAAGCGCAGTCCTTTTGTTATGCCTACCAGCATATCGTCGTATTCTACGGGTATTGCTTTGATGATGGATTTTGCGAATAGCGAATCATCAGTATGTAGCAACTCTTGTTTCGCTTCAATAGCTTGTATTTCCCGCCTCAATATCATTGCCCACTGTCGGTGGTCTTTCAAATACTCATAACGTATGAATAGTGATTGCATACTTTTTGGATACAAGTAGCATTCTGTCACCTGATTTTGTAAAAATTCCATTAAGTTGAACATAAACAGATACGGAGTCGTAACGGGGTCGCTACCTGGCGCAATATGCCAAAGTGGTCGGAGCGGACTCAAGCCCAGTTGGGTGAGCATATCCGTGAACGCGTGCGGAAAAGATGAGATCGGCACAATCCAATATCGCAGCAAAGCGCCTCGCCGAATTTTTTTTTGGTCTTGTAGAGTAGTTTTTTCTAATGAGAACAGTAGTTCGTACCCGTACTCGCGCTCATCTAACGGCGAATTACCTGATTTTTTGCCTAATAAATAATCTAACAGAATAACATCATAAGCCTTTTGTCTCATTAAGTCCAAACCCTCTTCTATTACATCGGTTTCTTTTTGGGTAACCTCAATAGTAGCTCCTGCGCCGGTAACATCTTTGCCCAGCAGTTCGAATTCGCTCAACAAATCTTCAATGACCTTTCTCTTCGTGATTTTGCAAACTTTATCGGTAGAGGAAATGGGTTTATCGGCGTGGTCATCCACAATCAGAAATTTCCATGCCAATACATCTTTTAAAGGTTCTTCACACCCTTGCTTTTCTTGAAAGAATTTCAAGACGCGTAGTGCTTGTTGTTGCATCCAGGTTTCGGAATGAAATTTGAAAGGGGTGACTGCTACATCGTGTCCATGATTGCCAAAAGGAGGAATAAACGAGTTCATCAACATTCGAGTTTGAAATTCGAGCATCGCGCGGGCGGCATCTGTCCTGTAGATACAATTTTTATGATATTGAATCATGCTGCTCAATATCGTTTCCAATTGAGTTTTCAGTTTTGAAGGAGGTGCCAACAAATACACGTAACGATTCCAAATGCTGGAATCAAGGTATTTGATACGATGGTCAAATTCGCCTTGTACAAGCGTGTGGGAAGATGTGGTGTCAGTATCGTTTGATGGTGGTGTAAATAAATGCATAATATCTTGTTCTCCCAATGTAATAAGTGGAGCGTAAGGATAATCTTTTACGTGATCTGCTGTTTCTGTTTTTTGCAAATGAGTAATAGGACGAAAACTTTCAGTCAGCGTAGTAAATAAATTTTTATTTACCAATGCCGCATCCGGGCAGAAGAGTAGATGAATAATGGGCTCCACGTTTTCATTATCCGTAATTTGCAAGTCAATCGGCTCCGGCTGCTTTAGAAACCGCGTCTGAAACTCGAAGAGCAGGTCGGCAATTTGTCGGAAATGGAGCAACCAGTTGAGTGCTGGAGGAGGCGACTGAATTTCATCCTTCGGCAGCACTTGCTTTTGAAAATGATGGTCAATATAATGTAGGCACAAATTTATTTTAAACGATTCCATGATATAGCTACTGTTAGGTTTAGTAAAAAGCAGATGGCAAAAAGAAAATATTATTTGAACAGTTTCGGATAGGCTTCCCGAATATACGAAAAATCCGAAAACAAATGTGGAAACTTCTCATACAAAGTTTCTATTTTATACCGAAGTTTGTCCAGGCTCAAGTTCATTTCTCTCGCTACATCTTTTTTTACTTTGTTTTTTATCATCATGTGTGACTCAATGGTTTTTAGGTCTATCAGTACTTTTTCTTCTTGATAAGAATAGCTTTTGGGTGCCGATGAAGTGGGATGCAAAGGAGAAATAACCGCAATAGCCTCGGCTTGATATTCTTGAATTTTGTCGGGCAAGCAAGCGATATCTATTTTGAATTTGTCCAGAATGCGCCGCTGCATGGTCATGTATTCGACGGCATTTTTAAGTTGACGAATATTGCCGGGCCAATTATAATCTAATAATTTAAACAAAGTTTCTTTTTCAATTAACTGCTCCGGTGCTACTCCTTCCAAATAATGTTTGATAATAAGCGGAATGTCTTCCTTGCGTTCGCGCAGAGGTGGGATTTTCACCGTCCAACCGTTAATACGATAGAAAAGGTCTTCCCGAAAATTGCCTTTTTGCACTTCTTCTGTCAAGTCTCGGTTGGTAGCTGTTACAATTTGAATATCCAATTGAATGTCTTTATTGCCACCGAGCGGACGAATGGTTTTATCCTCCAAAAAACGCAAGAATTTGACCTGTAATTCTTTATTGATTTCACCGATTTCATCCAGCATCAGCACGCCCGTATCCGTTTGTGCAAAATAACCTTCCAGATCGCGGTCGGCACCCGTGAAAGCACCTTTTTTGTGACCAAAAAGCCGACTTTCCAGCATGGAGTCTTGAATCATGGAGAGATTCACCGCCTGAAAAGGTTTGTCGGCGCGTGCCCCGTGCTGGTGCAGGTAGCGAGCGGCTATCTCCTTGCCCACGCCGGTTTCGCCCGTGAGGAGTACCGTGATGTTGGGTTCGGTGGAGATGGCTTCCAACGTTTTTTTAATATCCTTGATTTTTTGTGATTCGCCGATGAAGCGGTGGGCACGGCTTTCATGTTCGCGGTTGCGTTTTACTTGCGCGCGCAATTGTATGTTCTCTTGCTTAGTTTTACTGTTCTCAATAGCGGTACGAAAACGTTGCTCCCATAAATCAAAATTGACTGGCGATTTAAAAATAACATCTTTTACACCCGCTTTGAAAGCCGTCACGATAGCAGGAGCATCTCGCATATCATTGGTAATCACGATGATAGGGACGTTGGAATAGGAATGTTGAATTTTTTCTATTTGGTCTAAACCATTTTTTTCTTTCGGATTTTCTTCATCCAACACCAAGTCTAATAAAATCAAGTCATAGGTCTCCCCTTTCAGAAGCATTTCATCCAACATGCCTATGCTGTATGCTCCTTCAAATATATAGTGCTGCCGAAATCGCTGCCCCAATGCGCCACAAAACCTTCGGTCATCATCAATAAGCAGAATACGATAATTCTTGGTCAAAGACATAATTACCGATCTTGTTAAGTAAAGAAATTATTTCAACCAGAATAAAGGATACCTGTAATGTTTTAAACATTTGTAGATTCTGAGTTGGGTTCTCAAAAAAAGGTCTAATCTGTACTAAATAATTATCCACTTTTTGCAATAGATAATAAAACGGTACATACGAAAATAACCATTCATATTTATACCAACGAAGATTCAATATTTTCCAGTAAGCAATTGCTTGTGCTATATTTTGATAAATGGGATTTTCCTTAGAAGGCAACATTTCATTGGTTTGTTGCAATTCAAACTCAATCAATTCTACTTCATATTGCAACTGTGAAAGCACTTTTAAGATACTCTCCTTGCCATGCCCCAAGAAAAAGGCTTGAAACTCCGCTTCAATAGGTGCTCCAAAAGTTGTTACCGGTTGCCAGTCAGCACCAGCAGTTTGTGCAGCGGCAAAAAAAGCGGGCAGGTTCGTCGGTAATTCAAACGCATCTAAATAATTAACGCCGCTTTTGCGCTCCAATCCTAAAGTGATGAGCTTTACGTGTGGCTGTTCGTGTTGCAAAAAATGTTTCCACAAGGCATCGGGTAACAGGCAGCCCCGCTCGTTTAGTATCGGGCTGGGTAATAGTAATATCTGTACCGCTTGCCAATGCGGATTTGTCTGCAGCACTTGCAACGAAATATGGTCACGCTCCAAAGTGCGCACGACGGATAGCGGCAAAGGATCATTAAAAAAAGGGTAGTGTACGTTCATCGCTCAATGTAATGTCCGGGTAAAACATTCAACAATTGACTAAAACATTCATTCAATTCATCCCGAAGTGCTGCGGAGCTTATCGGCTCTACCCCTTCGAAAAATCTCGCATCAATACTTTTCTTCAAGTGTTCATAATGGTTTTCTACGGCTTTGCCATACGAGTTTTTTAAACTCAGCTGCGCCTCTTTAAAGCTAAACCGATAAGGGCTGTTTTGCTCCCTATCTTCCAATAGCTTTAACCTTTGGGTATTTGTAGGACGGCAGATGCTGGATAATTGTGCTACCACTATTTGCCCATCCTCCATCGCTTCCAAGTGTTGTACCATGTCGCGTGGTGTAAATACCTCCTCTGAGGGTTTGTCCAATAAATGCCCCAATAAACGCCTCCATAATTTACCCAACCGAGGTTTCCATTGATACAAGTAATAGTACCAGACGTTATCGAAATGCTTTTTTTTAACGATTCTTTTAGTCTCCTCCTGAATGGCAGAATGCGTTTCTTTATTTGGATAAACTATTTTCAACGTACCCGAACTTCCCAAAATGGCGTGTTCGTTGGCACTTAGATAGAGGTAATGATGACCGCCCCCGAATGAAAAGAATTGGATGGATTGTGGCGGCGAAAGATTGGAAGTGTGTTTTTTTATGATAGCTATCCATTCCGCATCGGGCAAGTGGTTAGAAGTTTTATTGTGAATAAATATTTGAATGCTTTGAGTTGCATATTTTTCTAAAAAATGATAGATGAGTGTATTGCAATCTGTATGCTTTTCATTGATCATAATAAAAACATCAGTAGAAGCATTTTCTACCGTCCATTCCTCGTAGCCTTCGGCAGGAAAAACGCCGTCGCGCTCACTCCAACTCCAACTTATTATCATGATCCGAGCTTTGTTTACTTCATTCATATAGCGCGGTTTTAAATATACTTGTTATTTAATGAATCAAATCAAAGGTTTCGCTATTCATAGAATAAAAAAGTGCGTTTAAGAACCAAATAATACTTTTGCTATTCGATGTTTGAGTTCTACATCATCGCCCATGCTCACGGCGGTTTCCACCGCTGATATCAACGCTTCTACCGGACGGAATAGAATATGAGCTGCATACTCATTGTATTCACTTTTTTCATCTTTTATTCTATCCCACCATTCCATCCGACCCCGTCCGGTGGTGATGACCAACAGGAAGTTTTTTCGAATGGATGGCGTTCCAGTTGTACTATTTTTATCCCTAACCAATTCATCTAATTCTTTTTTAAAGAAAAAACCCACATTGTCATAATTTGGCGTTTCCGTATAATTGTCTTTTAAAATTTGCTCAATAAAAGAAAGGTGCATGACCAGAAAATGACAGGTGGGGATGAAATCTTCCTTTGCTTTTTTCCAGTAGTTTTTTTCGGACTGGACATTATGTTTGAAAAGTGTGATCTCCGGGCACACCAGTAGTGCTAAGTTATTTCGATAAAAATCAATCTCCTTTTCAATTTTTAAACGGTTGTATATCCGATTGTCAAAAATACACACTCGTGTGAGGAGGGTCTCGTAGAATTCTGGCAGCCGGCCTATGTTTAGGTGAGCGATAGAGGCTTTTTGGTCCCGTTTGTCATCATTGGTATAATAACTTTTTAATATGCCGTGATTGCGATAATTGATCACCTCCGATGTGCGATAAGCTGCCTGTCCAGCATCCTTATCACTATGGATTATCTCCAAGGTTGAGTGGCGGACGCTTTCTGTGGGGCTGGCAGTCGGCGATAGATACTGCAATACTTCCTCACCGGCAGGGTTGTACCACAAGCTGCCGTCATCGGCTTTTTTCTCTTTGATGAAAGGAACCAATTGGGAGTCTTGTCCAAACCACTGCTGCAGCCATAAAGCATACGCTTTTTTCAAATCCATTTCTTTTGGTTCGCACTCAATAATGCGTACAATGCCTTGCCGACGCGCCGTTTTCAGCTCCTCTTTCATATCAACCAACGTAAATTTGTACCGCGCTAAATTCTCCCATTCTGCTGGAGCAGCCGCCTTGTTCTTTGAATTGTACCGATAAAAATCTGCGCCCTTCCATATATGGAAATATTTTTTCAAATACCCTTTGGGGTACAAAAATGAATTTGGTATCGTTTTAATATATTCAGTAATGGTTTCTTTCAAATCAATACTCCGACGAACGTCTATCTTTTTTAAATCACTGAACATACTATCCCGAAGCGCGTCATCTTCCAAATTAGAAATAAAAAGAATCTCATCTTTGTGATGCCGCTGCGCTTCTTCAAAACTCAACTCTACATCTTCGTGCTTTTCGTGCTCATCCGTCGCGGATACTTTACACAGCGTAGGCGTTACCCAAGGATAATAATACATATCTCGCTCGGAGTCTTGTTTTTTATCGCGGCTGGTACCCGTATCTCCGCGCTGCACCGCGCCAACGGTATTGTTGAACAGCAAAGCCGCACATATTTTGTCCTGCGTAGTACCGCCCAATCGGGGCATCAGCGTACCATCTTCGGTCATAGTCATAATGTCTTCACACAAGTGCTGAAAACGCTGACTTACAATAGCCGATTTATTTCGGGTTTCCTCCTCTTTATCCACATACGTAAACATATTTTCTGTATCTATCCATAAGCCTACGCGCCACAATTCTTCATGTTTTGTAGGATTGTTTTTGTTCACCGAGGCAGATTGCAACGAAAGGTGCAGCGTAAGACCATCTTTCTGCATTTGCTGCAGCAGTTCGTGCTTATAGTGTTTGGCATTGCGCAGTTCGTTTTCCAACATCGTAAGAAAAGCGTGTTTGCCAATGATGTCTCCTGGAAAGAAAACCTTTACTTCTTTCAATTCTTTTGCCAATTCTTCAAAGTGGTCGCCGGGTTCGGTAAATTTACTGCGTTCCAGCATTACATCTAAAGAACCATCTTCAGGCAGCTTCAATTGTTGTCCATTATCCGTGAGTATATATTTCCTATCCTTTTCCTCCTTTACACTCACCATACGTATGCGGGTCAGGTCCGTGCTGCCCAGTATTCTCTGCGTCTCTACCTTTTTGGGTCTTATATATTTAGTATCAAGCGGAACGGATGCTTCGGGTTCAAAAAAAGTAATTTTCAGATTGATGCGCCGGATACCTTCCGAACGAGCAATGGTGCCTAAATAGAGCGCATTATTCAAGAAGTCATTCCACAATAAGCTAAACAAATCCATCACCACGCCACCTGCCGGTACCTCCCGCGTCACGCCCGTCCAAAAAACACCTTTTTCTGTAAAAAACTTAAGAAGGGTATGTATCTCCTTGTCAAAGCGTTCCGTAGCAACCACGATCGGCTCCGTCTGCGCTGTGTCACCGACCGTGTAAGTCGGCAAAAGTGCTTGGAGCAGTTTCAAAGCATCTAATTGATCGGTTGAGCCATCTTTAAACGTTTTATTTACCAGCGCTTCTAAGTCTGCTACCGTTTCATGACGCGCTCCCACATACCGCTGCCAGTCGTTGGCACGTTGATTAAACAGGCTACTCAATACCGTCAAGCTATGCGCGCTGATATTGTGCGAGTAAGAGTCAATCAGGATTTGGATAATAGACTGTGAGAGATAAAGCTGGTAATAGAGGGCTTGGTTTTTACTGCCCTGCTCAATGCGGGTGTTAATATAATCAAGGTGCGTTTCGTAATAATATTTTAAACGGATTTCATCAAATAATGAATGTTTTTCAAGACTTTTCCAAAAAGAATTATCCTTTATTCTTGCTCTTAGTTCAAATCCAATTTTAAATCTATCATGCATCGGTGTCATATCCCAATCCAAAAAAATACCCTCGTATTCAATTGTAAAAAATTTTACTAAATACTTTAAAGTTCTTTCTTTTTTTAATATTTTCTGATTTTTAACGGTGTTTTTATATATAATATGAACTATTCCATCACAATGGGTAAATTGAATAATAGGAATGGAAATGTAATTATATTCTGAGACGCAAAGGTATTCCTCAATAACTTGTAATTCTAATTGCTGCCATTCATTCAGAACTCCATTGAAGTAGTTAAATAACGAATCTTGTTGTATCCTGGCAAGGCTGATGTCGCTCGTCGCCCGGTAAGTCACAATTGTGGACTTAGCGGGTATATAAGAATTATCTAACTGATGCCAAACACTTGAAATATCCTTTGTTTTTTTAAGTTCTTTTGACTTTTCTAAATGCTTTATTTGTACTTTGATGCCTCCATATATAAAATTAGAATCCTCATCGAATATAGAAGTCTTTTCTCTTGAGAGTGCATTCAGGAAAAGTGTATAGTCGCCTTCTAATATCTCAAGCCCGTCTAAAACCACAATAAGTCTATCGTATAACAACTCATATAACTCTTTTGCATCCGGTATTTTAACAACCAATCTAGGCTGAACTTTACTTTTTTTCAAAATGTCGCTTTCTCTTTGAATTACGGTTTCCATTGTTTCTAATTTTTATATATGTTCATGAAATTACTGAGGTATATTCTTTTAATGAATTGGTTTTTATAATAGTGGTAATAAAACCTATTGAATACAGATATATTTACCATATCTTGAAATGCCCAAGTATGAATATTATCTTTATCCAAATAGGATGTTGCCACCAAACCTACTTCTTTGCCTATATCAATTGATTTAAAAATAGTTTTGGATAATATAATGTCATTGAATAAGCAGTCTTCCCATTTCTTCGTTCGTAGACTACCTTTTTCCAAATATTGCAAAACTGGACCTTTCTTGTGTTCATTTAAATGTATGAAAATGGGCAACGTTATATTTTTATTTTTTAGATCACTGAATGAATCACACTCTTCCTTGCCAACTGTTTTATGATTGTACTTAGAGGGAATAAAATCGCTGTTGTCGTTCACTATTTGAAGCATCATTCCGTAGTAAATAGAATATTGTACGATATTCAAATCTTTTACATTAAGTATTTTACTAATCAATTCTGCTGTCAGTTTAAATAGTCCTGCACTGGTTAGGTAGATTCTTTGCAAATACCATTTTATAAAAGCTTTCTTTTCTGATGGGCAGGCAATAAAAGCCATCAAAGTATTTATGGTAGTTTCAGGGATAGTGTATTCGTTGTGAAGAGTTGTTTTTGGTAATTTTTTTTGTAAGTAATCTTTGTATTTATTGAATTTTAACTCTATTAATTGCCCAATATCTACCCACTCAAACATTTTTTTTACTTGAGTTTCGACGGTGTCTGTATAGATGCCAAAACAATCTTTGATATAACTGTAAAGTCTTTCTTTTAAAAGATTTGATAATAACAAATTCTGACTGATTGAATCTTTCGAATTCACTCCTGCCTTGCCGTCTAATATTTGATTATGATAATATTGTATAGTCATGACAGATTCAACTACAAATGGTAATTTATTTAAAAAAATATGGTTGTCAGTCTTTATATTATGGTTGTTAGAGTGGCAGATGTATTCAAATATTTTTCGGGAAAAGTAGCCTCTTAATGGTAAGCCCCTTCTAATTTTTTTCTCCAGCAGAGAAAATTTAAATAGCATTTCTACATTATGTAAGTAGTTGCGTTTAAAAAAAGAATACTCTTTGAGAATATTTCTTCTAGTTTCTAACATTTCTTCCTGCCTTTGAGGATGAATACTGGGATACTGATCTGAGGGTTCAGAATTTATCATTTCATGCTGTTTTGCATGAAAGATACAATAAATCTACTTTAAGTGCAACCCATATTCAAGGAGAATAGTACAATAAATAAAAATTAACACCCCTTTAACAACATCCGTCTATTTCTTCTAGATTACCTTTCTTATTCAAAATATAGATTTTATCTAATAAATATATAAAGCTTTGACAATTTCCAATTAGCCAAAAATTAGCATGAGGATATGTGTTTTTAAGTCCAAGTATCAATTCTTGCTGTTTTTTCTGATTTACGAGATTCATATTTAATAGTGCGAATATTTGCTTGTTCTTTTTTCCATCATTGAATACTAATGGAACACCATTAATAGTTGTTAATGACTTGTATCCATTGAATGGAGGACGCACCGTGTCCCCTGATATGTTAAGGTGTTTTTCGTTTTTTGAAGCTACTGCCATTTTTGTTGAGATATTCTTTTTTATACTAATTACATCACGATGGTGAAGCGTATATTGTCTTGCATCAATAATATTTACATTGCATTGATTTGTTAAGGCAGCAATTACTTCTTCTTTATGATTGTGATCTTCAAAGCATATACCCATAATAAAATCACAATGATTAGATTTCATAATTTCAAATAAAATTTTATCTGTATATGTTTTCTTGGAACTTCCCTGTCTCATATTTATAATTACTTTGTTATTAATATACATAAGTTGAGCCAAATAATCAATTTGCCTCAAACAATTGAAAATCAATGCTTTAAATTTCAACTCTCAATCCGCATAAACATATTTTTCGTTTTCATTCGTACTATCTCCGAATACATTCTAAAAAAATCAGAATAGCACCCATGCCTGTACTTTTCCTGATGGGGGTTAGTTGCAGGCACGAGCGATACACGGTTCCGATAAATCCATGATACTTTTTTTAATGTTGATGAATAATATTACTTTCCTAATAAAATGATAACGAAAATAAGTAAGAGCGTGAAGACAACAGTAGCTACCAAACGATTTGAGTTGTCGCGGTGTCCGTAGTAGTCATTATCAGTGCGGTATGGCGGCTCTGATTCATAATAGGGATGGTAGTAGCGACTCCGAGGAGGCGAATAGTAATCCCTGGGATACCGATAGCTGTTGTTAGTGGCTGCCAGCAGGAGCAAAAGCCCTCCTACAAAAAGGAATAAAAAAGTTAAAGACTCCATTGGATAAGTTTTTTTGATTTTGGAATGATAAATGTTTATTAATTTTTATATGATAGTTACATGGTGGCGGTCTTACGCGGATAAGAAATCTCGTTCGGGTTTTTTGCTCGACTTGCCAAAAGACGCACCGTTTGTAGGTTTTGTCTCTTAGTAAGCACTTTTGATTTGATCTACATTTTTTGTTTTTCATAAGCTCACTTTTATATTGTTCTTTCTTTAAGTATTGAAAATATCGTGCCAAAAAACCGTGTTTTCGTAAAATGCTATAAATCAAATATTTATAAACTAATAAAATTTTAAAATATGTAATAATGGATTTTTAAAACAGAAAATAATCAGAAGGTATTCTGAAATAATCAGAATGTATTCACGAAACGTGAAGAATAGTAAGATAGTAAAGCAACAAAATATTATACCAAGCGAAGTTGAATGAGTTTGCCTAAGGTTTGAATACCCTTCTCTACCTCGGCATCAAACGGTCGTCCAAAACTAATCCGCATACAATTGTAATAGCAGCGACCTTGTGTGGAAAAAATCTGTCCAGGAGCGAAGCTGATGCCGCGTTGACGGGCTTCTTTGTACAATTCAAAGGCATTGATATGTTCTGGCAATTCTATCCAAAGTACAAATCCCCCTTCCGGGCGCGTGATGTGAATGTCGGCTGGGAAATACTCGTGAATGGCTTGCAAATAGCGCAAACATTGCGTGTGTAAAGATTTTCGTAAGCGTTTAAGATGCAATTCGTACCGTCCGTTTTCTAAAAAATGTGCAATAGCGGCTTGCGTAAGCGTCGTGCCGGAAACGCTGGTTATCAACTTGTTATGAATCACTTGCTTCGTCCATTTACCCGGAATTGCCCAGCCCACGCGATAACCGGGCGCAAGCGATTTGGAAAAAGAACTGCATTGCAATACTAATCCTTGTGTATCATAAGTTTTGCAGGTTTTCGGGCGGTTTTCACCAAAATACATTTCGCCATAAATATCATCTTCTATGAGCGGAATGTTGCGTTTCGCGAGCATTTCCACGAGTTGGCGCTTGTTTTCATCGGGCATACAACTACCGAGTGGATTATTAAAATTTGGAACAAAAACGCAGGCAGCGATATTAAACTTATCTAACGCATCTTCTAAAAAATCCAATTCTGGTCCCCATTCTGGGCAGGTCGGAATTTCTAATGCTTTCAAGCCCAAACTTTCCAATGCTTGTAAAACCCCAAAATACGTGGGACTCTCCACTGCTACTGTATCGCCGGGCTTCGTGACCGCACGTAAACACATAACAATCGCCTCCATACAACCCGATGTGATCACCACTTCTTCGCTACTCACATTGCCTGACCAATTAAAAGCTAACTTCGCCACTTGATTCCGCAGCGCAGGATTGCCTTGAATGTGTTCGTAATTTAATCCATGATATTTCGATTCCCTCAACACATGAATGATAGATTTATTCAACTTCGCAGCCGGCAATAATTCCAACGCAGGCGCTCCAACCGAAAATTGAATTACTTCATCTGAAGCAAGGTCTTTAAAAACAGACACAATCATTTCCGACAAACTAATTTCCTGCTCAATCGGCTCCGGTTTCGTCACCCTGGGAAGCGGCAGTTTTTTCGGATTATATTTTACATAATACCCCGACTTCGGACGAGATTCCACGAGCCCCCGCGCTTCCAACTGCGAATACGCTTGAAAAGCCGTGCTCATACTAATTTTTTGTTCTTTGCTTAACGTTCTAACAGACAGCAGTTTATCGCCAATTTTTAACGACTCTTGCCGAATCAACTGCTCAATGCGGTCTGCCACTTGTTGATAGAGAAAATCTTCTTGAATGTGGTGCTTGGTCATAATTTTTAAATTTAGATGCCAGAAATTAGATGCCAGATGCCAGACGGGGAAATTCGACCTTTGATTTCCAAATTGCCCTAATATCGCACGAAGCAGTACAAGTAAAAAGCGATTTCACATCTCACCTTTCACCTTTCACATCACTAAATCTGTTCTGCGCAAAAATAACAAATCTGCATCTGTTTTTAGTTCTTTTGAAGCGGCTACCTTTGTGTAAATTTTACAACAATTATGAATAGCAATCGAATCGCTTACATCGCCTTAGCTTTTGTGTGCATCGTGTGGGGCACGACGTATCTGGCGCTGCTGATTGGCGTGCGCAATTTTCCGCCATTTTTATTTACGGGCTTGCGCCAATTTACAGCCGGATTAATTTTGGCAAGTTTCATGATTTTGGTGCGAAAGCAATCACTCGGCGGTTGGGCGAATATCTGGCGGCAGATGCTCATCGGTTTTATGATGATCACGATTGGTAATGGTTTGGTGGGTTGGGCGGAGTTGTACGTGCCGTCGGGCATTGCGTCGCTCATTGCATCACTGTCGCCGCTGTGGATTATTTTGATTAATGTGGCGATTAGTCGAGAAGAAAAAACGAGTCCGTATGCGTGGGCAGGCGTACTCGTGGGCGTGTTGGGTATGATGGTTTTATTTCAAAATAATATTGCAGACTTAACAAATCCAAAATATTTGACCGGCGCTTTTATGATTTTATTAGCTGCTTTAGGCTGGGCGAGCGGGAGCGTTTTCATTAAAAAACAGAAGAAAAGAAGTCACCCGATTCTGAATGCTGGGCTGCAAATGTTCTTCGGCGGGACTTGGAGTTTCGTGTTGAGCCTCTTATTCGATGATTTGAGCAATGTGCAGTGGTCGCCTGAAGCGGCGTGGGCATTGGTTTATCTCATTATTTTCGGCTCGTTGTTGGCGTTTGCAGCTTATGGCTATGCTTTGTCAAAATTGCCGATTACGCTCGTCGCGATGCACGCGTACATCAATCCGCTCGTGGCAGTTTTCTTGGGCTGGCTCATTTTAGATGAAAAAGTAAATGTGAATACAGCTATCGCATTTTTATTAATTGTAACGAGTATTTATTTAGTAAACAGAAGTTTGCAAAAAGGAAAGGCAACAGCTAAAAAATTGGAAATACAAAGTCAACCTGCTAAATTTGAAAATCAAAAAGTCAAAACGGTTAATGTACTTTACACAGAATAGGCGCTTATAGCGTGTTTAACCGCAGAGACCGCAGAGGTTTGCGCAGAGGACGCTATAAGTGCTCCGCGTTCTTTGCGCAAACCTCTGCGCCCTCTGCGGTTTAAATTTAGTTAGCACATTGTCAAATCGGCAAATTAGCATATTATAATATGATACAAATCCTCGACTATCACCCCGATTTCCAACCTTACTTCGAGCAGTTCAATCGCGCTTGGATTGAAGAAGGTTTTGGGCAATTAGAACCCGTTGATATTGAATCGCTTACCAAACCAGAAGAGGTTTTATTACAAACTGGCGGTGCTATTTTATTTGCCAAAAAAGACGATTTCATAGCCGGCACCGTCGCTTTAAAAAAAGTAGACGAAACGACTTATGAACTCACCAAAATGGCAGTGGACGAACGCGCTCGCGGCAACGGCATTGGCACCATCTTAATAAACGCAGCGTTAGAAAAGGCGCGACAAATCGGGGCGCGCCTCGTGATTTTATATTCTAATACCGTTTTTAATGTGAAAGCCGTCCAATTATATCGGCATCTCGGTTTTTTGGAAGTGCCATTAGCAACTGGCGTTTACAAACGAGCCGATATTAAAATGGAAATTTCCGTTGTGCCGATGGACAAAGCGGAGCGCGAGCGTTTGATAAAAAGTTATGGACAAGTTTATAATAAAATCGGTGCGGCTATTGCCGAATATCCGCGCGAGATGTGGCAGTGGCGACCGCCTTCCGGCAAATGGACAATCCATGAAAATCTGGTGCATCTGGCTGATAGTGAGGCGAATTCATATATACGTTGTCGTCGTTTTATCGCCGAGCCGGAGAGTATGGTGCTGGGTTATGACCAAGAAATTTGGACAAAAACATTACATTATCACGAGCAATCGGTGGATGATGCATTAGAACTTTTCCGAATCTTACGCAAAAAATCATACGATTTAATTAAAAACCTACCCGAAGAAGTCTGGAAAAATACCATCGAACACTCCGAAAATGGCACGATGACGTTTGAAGATTGGCTGCGCAGTTACGAAAATCACACGCACATTGGGTCTATGCGGCGGGTGTATGAAGCGTGGACGAGGGAGGAAGGTAGAGGGTAGAGGGATAAGGGTAGAGGGATTTTCCCGTGTTTCTTTCTTTAACACAAAGAGCACAAAGACTTTACGCAAAGGTCACAAGCCGCTCACCTTGTGTTCTTTGTGAGAACCTCTGTGACCTTTGTGTTCAAACAAGCATTGAGTGCAAAGGACAGAGGGAAAGTCCCTCTTCTCTCTACCAATATCCCTCTACCATTTAAAATTAAATTCCTACTTTTCCAGCAAAAATAAATGTCACCTGAAACCTCATCCGTTTCTACAAAACGTCTTCAATCCATTGATATTCTGCGTGGTATCATCATTGTCATTATGGCGCTCGACCATGTGCGCGACTATTATAGCCCTTATCCTTTTAGTCCGGAAGATTTGACGCAGACTTTTCCACTCTTATTTTTTACGCGTTGGATTACCCATTTTTGTGCGCCCAATTTCGTGTTTTTGGCAGGCACTGCCGCTTTTTTATACGGCGCAAAAGTAAACAGTCGTGTCAAACTCAGTCAATTTTTACTCACACGTGGCATCTGGCTCATTTTGGTGGAAATTCTAATAATGAATGTGACGATGACTGCGCAATTGCCGACGCAAACCGGTGTTATTTTTTTAATAATCATTTGGGTCATTGGCGTTAGCATGATTATATTGGCGGGATTAGTTTGGCTACCGCGCTGGGCGATAGCGGTTTTTGCATTCGGCAGTATTTTTTTACATAATGCGTTTGATGGCGCTGGCGGAGTGGTGTGGAACTTCCTACACGCTCCAAATTTTATTCCCATTTCCACAAAACCTGCTTTTTCGATTCTTTCCGGTTATCCGATTATTCCGTGGTCGGGCGTACTGGCGGCGGGTTATCTGTTTGGACAAGTGATGCAATGGGAAGTACTACGCCGACGGAATTTTTTGCTGTGGACCGGTTTAGGACTTATTTTCTTATTTATAATATTACGAACATTCAACATTTATGGCAATCCAATTCCGTGGAGTCCGCAGTCGCGTGGTGCGATTTATAGCGTACTTTCTTTTTTGAATACCTTGAAATATCCGCCGTCCTTGCAATTCCTGTGCATGACGATTGGTCCGGCATTGCTACTTTTAATTCCATTAGAAAATTGGCGCGGGAAAGTGGCAGATTTTTTCCTGACTTTTGGGCGCGTGCCGTTTTTCTTTTTCATTTTTCATTTTCCGATTATCAATGCGACGGCGCTGCTTTTCAATTACGTCCGATTTGGCAAATTAGTTAACTTTTTTGGGACGAGTCCCGACCAATATCCCACTGATTATCAACCTAATTTAGTTATTGCTTATATTGCTTGGATTTTGTTAATTATTTTGATGTATTTTTTATGCCGTTGGTATAATCGTTATAAATTTAATCATAATCATTGGTGGTTGAAATATTTGTAACGCTGAACTTGTTCGGCGACTATGGTTTTGAAGTTTTAAAAGGCTGCAAAAGGATTTAACTTTACGATTCTAATCAATATCCCTAATATGACCAAAATAGGCATCATCGGCGCGGGCGCAATGGGTACGGGTATCGCGCAGGTAGCCGCCACCGCTGGGCACGAAGTGTATTTGTACGACGCCAATGCCGACGCTCTCCAACGCGCTATCACCACCTTGCGCAACACGCTGGATATGCTTGCGCAAAAAGGAAAAATGACGGAAAGTGCCGCCGATACTATCTTTCGCCGGTTTCATTTTGTAGAAAAAAAGCTGGATTCACTTCGAGATTGTGGCTTGATTATCGAAGCGATTATTGAAAATTTGGATGTAAAAAAAGGGCTGTTTGACCAATTGCAGGAAGTAATTGCACCGGATTGCATGTTGGCTACGAATACGTCTTCTTTGTCCGTCACCTCTATCGCCTCTGCTTGCCGCGAACCACAGCGCGTCTTGGGCATTCATTTTTTTAATCCGGCTCCGCTCATGAAATTGGTGGAAATTATTCCTGCTATTCAAACCAATGGTAAAATTGTAGAACAAGCACAAGCCATTATACAAAGTTGGAATAAAACGACGGTAATCGCCAAAGATACGCCCGGCTTTATTGTAAATCGAGTCGCACGTCCTTTTTACGGCGAGGCACTTAGGATTTATGAAGAAGGCATAGCCGATATTGCAACGATTGATTGGGCAATGAAAGAAGTAGGCGGTTTTAAAATGGGACCTTTTGAACTCATGGATTTTATTGGACATGATGTGAATTATACGGTTACCGAAACTATATTTCAAGCCTTTTTCTACGACCCGCGTTACAAACCTTCTTTTTCGCAAAAACGCTTGGTGGAAGCGGGTTATCTGGGTAAAAAATCGGGTCGTGGTTTTTATGATTATAATGAAAATGTAATAAAGCCAAGACCAAATGAAGATGCTGTTCTTTGCGAAACTATTTTTGAAAGAATTGGCGTGATGCTTATCAACGAAGCCGCCGATGCCGTTTTTTGGAAGGTGGCAACGAAAGAAGACATAGATTTGGCGATGACTTTGGGAGTCAATTATCCAAAAGGTTTGTTGAAATGGGCAGATGAATGGGGTATTGATACAATTGTGAAAACACTCGACGATTTGTATCATGTATATCATGAAGACCGCTACCGTTGCAGCCCGCTGCTGCGCAAAATGGCGAAAGTAAAGGAAACTTTTTATTGAGTTTGGCGAATTTTAAAAATGTGCCAAACTTATTAAGTAAAAATCAAGTATGCAAATTCCAACTCAAAATTCCGTACTCGACCAAGCCTACGACATTCAAGCTTTCCGCACTTGGGGACATGAACTCATTGACCTGTTAGTCAACCATTTAGAAGGCACGCACACCAATCCCGAATTTCCAGTTTTGCCGTATCACTCGCCCGAAAAAGAATTACAATTTTGGCAACAAGATTTTAAAAATGGACCAGGGCAGCCGCTTGATTTATTTACAAATATTTTACAACATTCCATTCATGTACATCATCCGCGCTACATCGGGCATCAGGTGTCCGTGCCAGCGCTGGTGGCGAGTTTGGCGGGTTTAGTATCAGATATTTTGAGCAACGGTTCTGCGGTGTACGAAATGGGAATGGCATCGAATGCCTTGGAAAAAGTGGTGACGGATTTTATGTCGCAAAAGGTTGGTTTTCAAGATGGTACGGGCTTTCTGACTTCTGGTGGTTCGTTGGCGAATCTCACCGCATTGCTCGCCGCACGCAAAGCAAAAGCACCCAATGACGTTTGGGAAATGGGACACCAAGAAAAGTTAGCCGTTTTAGTGTCGGAAGAAGCACATTATTGTATTGACCGAGCGGCGCGGATATTGGGTTTGGGGAGTGAAGGTATTATTAAAATTCCGGTGAATGAGCGTTTTCAAATTCGCACCGATTTATTAGAAAATTATTTACAACAAGCTAACAGTCAAGGCTTAACAGTGATTGCAGTCGTAGGCTGCGCGTGTTCGACTTCAACGGGTTCGTTTGATGATTTGGAAAAGTTAGCGGATTTTTGTGAAAAGTATAATCTTTGGCTACACGTGGACGGCGCACACGGTGGCGCAGCGATTTTTTCTGAAAAATATAAGTTCATTTTAAAAGGTATTGAACGAGCGGATTCGGTGGTTATTGATTTTCATAAAATGCTCTTAACGCCAGCTTTGGCGACAGCTTTGATTTTTAAAAACCAATCGGATTCTTATCAAACTTTTTCTCAAAAAGCCCAATATTTGTGGGAGTCGCAGCAAGATGGCGAGTGGTGGAATTCGGGCAAGCGCACGTTTGAATGCACGAAATTTATGATGTCTTTGAAAGTGTATTCCATTCTAAAAACTTATGGCGAGCACGTATTTGAAGAAAATGTGGAACGTTTATTTGATTTGGCGAAAGCCTTTGCGAAGATGATTCAAGCGCGTCCCAATTTTGAATTAGCGATTGAACCGGAAGCCAATATTGTAAATTTTCGTTTTGTAAATACAGCTAATGATTTAAATGAATGGAATAGTAATATTCGCAAACAATTGTTACAAGATGGCAAATTTTACATTGTACAAACGACTTTAAATGGAAAACTTTATTTGCGCACAACGATTATGAATCCGCTGACGACGGAGCAGGATTTGGAAGCATTGTTGGATGAAATTGAGCTGCTATCGCAAAGTTTCAAATAATTTATTTCGCTCTTACATCCCTTCTTGCATTAATTGGAACGCCCCGACCAAAGTCGGGGACGCGGATTTGGCAGATTTGGGCGGATTTTGCACTTCACACTTGCCCTTACAACACTTTTTTTTAACACATAGGCACATAGGTCACAAAGTCGTTTGGTCACTCGGTTACAAAGTCCCCTTTTTCTCTATATTTGTAGCCTAAGCATTTCATCATGAAAATTATAGAAGTCAACGACCGTCGTAGCTGGAGAAAATTCCACCGAGTGCTGAAAACGGTTTATAAAAATACGCCGCAGTACATTTTTCCACTGGAGAATGAGGTGGAAAGTATTTTTAATCCGGCTGCGAATAAGGCGTTTGAATCCGGCGAAGCCAAAATTTGGGTGCTGTTGAATGAGCGGCGACGGGCAGTTGGGCGCATTGCGGCTTTTATTGACCGGCGAGACCACGCGGCGCAGGCACACGTATTGGGTGGCATCGGTTTTTTTGAATGTGTGAATAAAGAAAATTACGTGGATGCTTTATTCAAAGCGGCGGAAGATTATTTGAAAGAAAAAAAAGTAGAAATCATAGAAGGTCCGATTAATTTTGGGGAGCGCGATAAGTTTTGGGGCTTATTGGTAAAAGGGCGCGAACAGCCGCCGTTGTATCAAGAAAATTATCAGCCGGCTTATTATGAAACGTTTTTTTTGAATCGCAATTATCATCCATTCGAGCAGATTCTTACCTACAAAGGCGCGACGAAAGACATTCCGTTTGCGCGGCTCGCCGGAGTTGCAAAACGCCTCAAGGAGCGACAGCCAGTGGATGTGAAGCCGCTTGATTTTGGAAATCTCGAACCTTTTGCGAAGGATTTCAGTGAAGTTTATAATGCTTCGTTTCGAGCATTTCCACATTTTAAACCGCTTACGCCGGAGCGCGTCATTCAAATAATGGAACAAGCCAAACCAATTGCCGACCCTCAAATTGCCTGTATCGCTTACTTCGATAAACATGCCGCAGGCTTCATGGCACTTTATCCTGATGTGAATCCCTACCTGAAACACGCCAAAGGCAAGCTCAACATGTGGACGATTCCAATTTTCTTATGGAAAAAGAACCGTGCTAAAACCCGCATTGCCAAAGGGATGGGCTTCGGTATTCACCCCGATTTTCAGTCGAAAGGCATTTTTGCACTGTTAATGGATTATTTGAGTACCGAACGAAATGTGCGCGTTTATCCATATATGTGTTTGGCAGGTATTCGCACACACAACCATGAAATTCGTAGCCTGTACGCCAAGTTGAATGTAGAAGTTGACCGCGTACACGTGATGTACCGTAAGTATTTGAACTCGAATATCCCGTACGAACCGTTTGAGTTTATAAAAGTGTGAGCGGGGAAAAGTGGAACCGTGCGCTGACTTTTATGCCCTCTAACGCCATTCGGCAAGTACCGATATCTCGTGGACAAACGCGGGTATTTATACGCTTCCACTGCCTGTACGGCATTTTTTTAGCTCTGCAAATGCTGATTCAGACAGTTTCGACAGACAAACCCACTTTTTGTTCCTCTACCCAATACCAATTTTAGAACAATTCTAAATAATTACAAACACCAAACATCCGTTGGGTTTTAGTGCTTTAACAATTAGATTTGCATTCATCCGATAGCAAACACTATTTGGTGCAGAAATACAACAAAACGATAAAAAGACGAAAATGAATTGGTTTACCAATTTTCTAACTTCTTCCATCGGGCAAAAACTTATCATGAGTCTAACGGGACTTTTTATGATAATGTTTTTAATCGTGCATCTGGCGGGGAATTTACAGTTGCTCTTCAATGATGGAGGCGAGGCATTCAATATTTACGCCTATTTCATGACACACCAGCCGCTGATTAAGGTGATTTCGTATGGTTTGTACGCATTTATTTTGCTGCATGCGGTGCAAGGCTGGTTGCTTTGGCGTAAGAATCGCGTATCTCGTGGTCCGCAAGGCTATGCGATGAAAGTGACCCGTGGCGTGGCTACCAACCCTTGGATGGCGAAGAGTATGGCGGCGCTGGGTACGATTATTTTTGTGTTTATCGTCATTCATATGTACCAATTTTGGTTTGTGATGCACTGGGGCGATTTGAAGCAAATCCGTTACGACGGGATGCAAAATGATGTGAAAGACTTATATACACTGGTGGCGGCGACGTATCGGGATTTGCCGTTCGTCCTATTTTATGTGGTTTCAATGGTGGTGGTTGGGTTTCACTTGTGGCATGGATTTCAGAGTGCGTTTCGGACTTTGGGCTTGAGCCATGAGAAATATGTGCCGGTCATCAAGTTTTTGGGTAAGGCGTATGCGGTGGTAGTGTCAGCGTTGTTTGCAATTATTCCGATTATTATGTATCTCAATCAAAGGTGATTGGGGGATGGGTGATAGGGTGATGTTTACAAATTACAAATCACGATTCACAATTTAAGAAATATGAATTTAAATGGTAAAGTACCTCCCGGTCTACTGGAGGAAAAATGGGAGCACTACCGCTCGAATGTGCCATTGGTAGCGCCAGCAAACAAGCGTCGTATTGACGTGATTATCGTGGGTACGGGTTTGGCAGGAGCTTCGGCGGCGGCTACGCTGGGCGAGCTGGGGTATAATGTGAAGTGCTTTACGTTTCATGATAGTCCGAGACGGGCGCATAGTATTGCAGCACAAGGTGGTATAAATGCAGCTAAAAATTATACGAATGATGGCGACAGCGTCCATCGTTTGTTTTATGATACGATAAAAGGCGGCGATTATCGCGCGCGCGAAGGCAATGTGTATCGGCTTGCAGAAGTGAGTACGAGCATCATAGACCAAGCGGTGGCGCAAGGTGTACCGTTTGCACGCGAATATGGTGGGCTGTTAGAAAATCGCTCGTTTGGTGGCGTGCAAGTGAGTCGCACGTTCTATGCGCGGGGGCAGACGGGACAGCAGTTGCTGTTAGGTGCTTATCAATCCTTATCGCGGCAGATTGCATTGGGAACAGTTGCAATGTATAATCGGCATGAGATGTTGGATTTAGTCGTGATTGATGGGAAAGCGCGCGGCATTATCGCTCGGAATTTATTGACGGGAAAGCTGGAACGTTTTTCGGCACATTGTGTAGTGCTGGCGACGGGCGGCTATGGCAATGTTTTCTACCTTTCTACCAATGCAATGGGTTGTAATGTGAGTGCGGCTTGGCGAGCGGTGCGACGGGGTGCTTTGATGGCGAATCCTTGCTTTACGCAAATTCACCCAACATGTTTACCGCAATTTGGAGAGTATCAATCGAAGCTGACGTTGATGTCAGAAAGTTTACGCAACGATGGTCGGATATGGGTGCCTAAGAAAATGGAAGACGCGAAGTTGATTCAACAGAATCAAAAGAAAGGAGCCGATATTCCTGAAGAAGACCGAGATTACTTTTTGGAACGTCGTTATCCGGCTTTTGGCAATCTTGTGCCGCGTGACGTGGCTTCTCGCGCTGCAAAAACCGAGTGTGACCGAGGCTTAGGCGTAGCACCCACGGGCTTGGCAGTTTTTCTGGATTTCGGAGCGGCGATTGAGCGCTATGGCAAATCCAAAGCCAATACGATGGGCAATCACAATGCCGACCAAGCAACTATTTTAAAACTCGGGAAAGAAGTTGTCGCTGAAAAATACGGCAACCTATTCGATATGTACGATAAAATCACGGGTGACAATCCTTACGAAACGCCGATGAAAATTTATCCAGCCGTACATTACACGATGGGCGGTCTTTGGGTAGATTATAATTTGGAAACCAATATTCCCGGCTTATTTGCAATTGGCGAAGCGAATTTTTCTGACCACGGCGCGAATCGCTTGGGCGCGTCCGCACTCATGCAGGGCTTGGCGGATGGTTATTTCGTATTGCCGTACACGATTGGTAGTTTCTTGTCGAATGAAATTCGGACGCCGCGCATTGACCCGAATGGAGCGGCATTCGATGCAGCAGAGAATGCAACGGCAGAGCGGATTAGCCACTTGTTGGCAGTGCAAGGAAGTCAATCGGTGGAAACTTTCCATCGTCGCTTGGGCAAAATAATGTGGGAATATTGTGGTATGTCGCGCAGCGCGGAAGGCTTGACCAAAGCACGCCAAATGATACGCGATTTGCAAGAAGAATTTAACCGAGACGTGTACGTGCCGGGCACTGCCAATGAATTCAATCCAGAGTTAGAAAAAGCCTTGCGCGTGTCTGATTTTATGGAATTGGGGGAAACGATGATTTTGGATGCCTTGAATCGGAATGAATCCTGTGGCGGTCACTTTCGAGAAGAATACCAAAATGAAGAAGGCGAAGCCCTGCGCAATGACGTGGATTTCGCGTATGTAGCAGCGTGGGAATACAATGGTTTTGGGCAAGAGCCAATTATGCACCGCGAGGATTTGGTTTTTGAAAATGTAGAGTTGAAAACGAGAAGTTATAAATAAAATTCGTGATTTGTGATTTGGGCGCTCTTTTCTTGTACGTGCCTCCCGAATAACTAATCATAAAATTTACAAAATGCTTTCTGGACAAGTCATTGAACATACGCTTCGGGAATTAAAACCGAGTTTGACAACCCAATTTCACGTGTCGAAAATTGGCTACTTTGGCTCGTTTGCGGATGGCACACAGACAGAAGAAAGCGACGTTGATATTTTGGTGGAATTTTCGGAAGTGCCGGGCTGGTCGTTTTTTGACTTGCAAATATTGTTAGAAAAAACTTTTCAGCGGAAAGTAGATTTGGTCACGGTCAAGGCATTGAAAGAAGTTTTGAAAGAAAGAATTTTGGCGCAAACGCATTTTGTGTAAAAAAAGAAGACCGTAGCCTTTTACTTTTTTAAATGATATGCTGGATTCCATGCAAGCGATTGAGCAGTACATTGAAGGTGTTGATTTAGCAGGTTTTTTAAATGATAGAATGCGAAGGGATGCCGTTGTTCGCAATTTGGAAGTAATTGGTGAAGCGGCTCATGACCTGCCAGGCAATCTCAAAGAATTACACCCAAATATTCCTTGGGAACAAATGTATCGCATGAGAAACATCGCAGCACACCAGTATTTTGCAGTGGATTATGAAATTGTTTGGAAAATCATTACCGAATATTTGCCTCAAGATAGACAGGCAGTTATTCAAATCATACAATCTTTAAGCAATGAGTACGATGAAACTAACGCTTAAAATCTGGCGGCAAAAAAGTCCGACTCAAAAGGGGCGCTTCGAGACGTATCAAGTTGAAGCGAACGAACATATGTCTTTTTTGGAAATGTTGGATGTATTAAATGACGGGCTGTTGCAAAAAAAGCAAGACCCAGTGGCGTTTGAACATGATTGCCGGGAAGGGATTTGCGGAAGCTGCGGCATGGTGATTAATGGCTACGCCCATGGTCCGATGCAAGGCACCACGGTTTGTCAGTTGCACATGCGCTTTTTCAAAGACGGTGATATTATTACGATTGAACCGTGGCGCGCGGCAGCTTTTCCGGTCATAAAAGATTTGGCAGTAGACCGTTCCTCGTTCGACCGGATCATTCAGGCAGGTGGTTATATTTCGGTGAACACAGGTCAGGCGCAGGATGCCAATGCGATTCCAATTGAAAAAGACATTTCGGCGGAAGCGTTTGATGCGGCGGCGTGTATCGGCTGTGGTGCTTGCGTGGCGGCTTGTCCGAATTCATCAGCGATGTTGTTTGTTGCTGCAAAAGTAGCGCATTTGGCGCGTTTGCCGCAAGGTCATATCGAAGCCAAACGTCGTGCCCAAGCGATGGTGAAGCAAATGGACGAAGAAGGTTTCGGCGGCTGCTCGATGGTCTCCGCTTGCCAAGCCGAGTGTCCAAAAGAAATAAGTGTGAATAATATCGCTCGTCTAAATCGGGAGTATATTTCTTCGACGTTGTTTTCGGATGTCAAAGTTTAGGTTAGACGATAGATATTAGACGATAGACTTTAGATTGCAAAGACGTGACAGATTTTAAAAACCTGTCACGTCTTTCTTATTTCAAACATTTACTTGCGCTTCTCCTTTTATATGAAATACCTGTATGAAATTTTTTATTGTAATCAGTTTCTTGAGTTTATCCATTCCAAGTTGGGGACAAAAGGAAAGTGCAAAATTATTGCAACTGGAACGACAATGGTTGAATGCTTATGAAACCAACAACACCGCCACTATGAATCGTATTGTAGCAGAGGGTTTTCAAATTACTTTTCCAAATGGCGGGCAGCAGACGAAATCGGATTTGATAAAAATGACTCAATCCAAGGAGGGCAAGCCTTCTGGTGCAAAATTTGTGACGCAAGATACCAAGGTAAGTTTTTACGGAAAAAATACTGCCGTGCTACGCGGCACACTTTTCACGCGCTGGCAGGAGCAGAGCGGCACGCAAAAAGAAGAACAACAATTATACACCGATACGTATGTGAGACTCAATGGACGCTGGCAAGTGGTGGCTTCGCATTTGACGACGCAGAAGCCGACCTGAGTGCAAGACGTATCAGGTTTTCGAAAATCTGTCACGTCTTGAATTTAAATCGCTCGGCATTAAACGCCTCTGAATCTCCTTTTGGAATGGACAGTGAACGCCAATTTTCCCCCGCCAACATTCGACTTAAATACGCAATCTGCCCAACATGATACGGATAATGCGCCAACTGCCGATTGATAGCTTCCAACACGGTGTGTCCTTCATTGCGGACATAAATAATTTTTTCAAAATCAGCTTCCGTCAATGTTTCAAGTGCGTCGAAAAGGCATTTCCAACCTTGTTCCCAATCTTCTAAAAGTGCTGTACGACTTTCATAACCACCTTCAAATTCCGCTTCTCGATTGCGCCAAGATTTTTCCCCATCAGAATTTAAAAAATCCGTCCAGCGACTGCGCATATTGCCAGCCATGTGTTTGACGATGATAGCAACACTGTTAGAATTGGCATCCGGTTGCCAGTTGAGTTGTTTGTCGGCTTCTACTTGTAAAATGGCTTTATCTGCCAGGCTTTTGTAATATTGAAATTGTTTTTGGACGCTGGATAGATAGGTTTCCATGTTTGAAGTTATTGTTTGAGGTTGAGGTCGAGGTTGAGACTGAGGTTAAAAGAGGTTCCCATTACAGTCTGGTATCTAAAAATCTGGCATCTAATTCAATACAAGTTCATAAAAAAGCACATTCTGCAAAGGACTTTCGTAATAAGCATCGCATTGTTGAAAACCGATTTTTTCGTACAATTGAATAGCACTTTCCATAACCGGTTCAGTATCAAGTAGCATTCGGCGAAAGCCTAAATCACGAGCGGTTTGGATAGCGTGTTGCATCAACAAATTGCCATAGCCTTTCCCGCGTCCTTCGGGCTTTGGATACATTCGTTTCAATTCGACCGCATCTTCCGAAAAACGTTTGAGAATGGCGCAAGCCAATACCATTTCTCCTTCTTTTAACAGAAAAAACTGAGCCTTAGGTGCACTATATCGCTGTTCTAATTCTGTAACTTCTTTAGTAATATTCTGCAAACGCAATACTTCGTGAAATTCCGAAGCATATTCTAAAATGAGCGCCGCTCCAACAGCAAAATCTGCTGGAGACGACGCTATGACAATTTGTATGGTTTTAACATCTGGCATCGCAACATTTGTTATCCATTCTACTGGTTATCAGGTAATTATGGTATCAAAAAATCTGGCGTCCCTTATCTGGCCTCTCCAGTTACAATCGTGTTCCAACCATATACATCTTCCGCCACACCGATGCGAATGTCCGTGAGGCGTTTTTTCGCTTTCATACAAAAGCTATTTTCATTATAAATGCCCAAATTATAATCCGTTCCTTTGATGTGAATACTGGAAATCGGAGCTGCTACTGCTGCCGTACCCGCGCCAAATGCTTCTTGCAACAACCCTTTTTGATGTGCTTCCGCTAATTCAAAGGCACTAATCGTTCGTTCTTCCACATCATAACCCATTTCTTTTGCTAAAACCAAATACGAATCCCTTGTAATTCCATCCAAAATCGTGTCGGACAATGGCGGCGTAACTAACACATTATCAATCAAGAAGAACACATTCATCGTACCTGATTCTTCAATATTCAACTCCGGCGAGCCGTCCGTCCACAACACTTGGTCGAAGCCTGCCTGCCGAGCGAGTTGCGCTGGGTAAAATGCGCCGCCGTAATTACCTGCACATTTTGCAAACCCCGTTCCGCCTTTACCAGCGCGAATATATTGGTCTTCCACCTTCACGCGAATGGGCTTTGGATAATACGGACCGACCGGACCGCTGAAAATAATAAACTGATATTCTTCTGACGGCTTGGCGCCAAATACTTCCTCCGATGCAAACGCGAACGGGCGAATGTACAGCGAGCTACCTTCTGAATCGGGCACCCAATTAGCATCCAACTGAACCAACGCCTTAATGCCTTCTACAAATAGTTCATAAGGAATTTCTGCCATGCAAAGCCGCTCTAGCGACTTTTGAAAACGATTGTAATGCTTGTCAATTCTAAAAATAGAAACTTTGCCATCTTGCATTTTAAACGCTTTCATGCCTTCAAATACCGACTGTCCATAATGCAAAGCCTGCATCGTAGGCAGAAAAGAAATCGCACCAAAAGGGACAATTTCACCGTCTTGCCACGCTCCGTTGCGGTAATGGGCGGTGAGCATATGGTCGGCTACATATTTACCAAATTCGAGTTGTGTATAATCCACTTCTGCCAAGCGGCTCTGCTTGGTGCGTTGGATGTTGAAATCTAAAGTCGTAGTCATCATTGAAAATGGATTTAAAAACGATTTGAGTTTGGATTGGTTGAGGGTACGGGGTATTAGGTATAAAGAACACGTATAAAGTGTATCCCTCTGCCCTCTACCATTGTCCCTCTTCTTTTGGTAACAAAGTTCAGGTACAAATGTCTGACAATCTATTGAAATAAAACAGATGCAGATTTTAGAATTTTAGGCAGAACAGTTTTAAAAGGGAAATGTGATTTGGAAAACGGGAGCAGTAAAACTAAAAAAAAATATCGTCAACTAAGAAGAGATAAAGCCCGCCTTCGCTCTGCGAGCTACAGCGGGCGAAGGCGGAAAGCGAGGGATTCGAACCCCCGGTACCCTTGCGAGTACTTCGCATTTCGAGTGCGACCCGATCGACCACTCTGGCAGCTTTCCTAAAAAAGAGCAACAAAGTTAGCACTAATTTTTATAAAAATCCAGCCCTGCTACGATTTCAAATTCGGCGTATTCATCTCTCCCAGCATTCGCAACTATTTATTTTACAAAAAATGTAGAAATAACTTGCTTTTGTGTACTTTTTACACTTATATTTGCACCACATGACTATGAACAACGGTTGCCTGGTTGTCTATCCACAAACACACATTGCGGAAAAGGTGCCAGGCTTTTTTTATTTTCGCTACTTTCGGTTTATTACACTACTTTAGGCGTTCTTTTCTATCGATATTTCTTCCTCTTTAAAATTTTATTTCATGCTTCAGGCAGCCGTTTGCATTATGGGAGCAGGACCGGGCGGCGCAGCTACTGCGCTCAAACTCAGTCAACTTGGTATTCCTTGTATTTTAATTGATAAAGCAACTTTTCCACGGGATAAAGTGTGCGGCGATGCCGTGAGCGGTAAAGTCCTTACTTTACTAAAAAGACTGGATCCGACCATTTTACACCGTTTTGCACAGCAACCTTATCAAATCGGCATTAATGGCATCACGTTTGTAACGCCCAATCTGCGTGACATTCACATCCCTTTCAAGCCGATGCAAGCAGAAAATGTGCCAACTACGCCCGGCTACGTCGCACGTCGGGTGGATTTTGACCATTTTTTAATCGAAGAAGTGAAGCGCCATCCAAGTATTCAATTCTTTGAAAATATTGCCATTGAAAAGTTTGAACGCACTCCTAACGGTTTTAGAATAAGTGATGCTTCGGGCAAATTTCAAGTAGAAACGCAACTATTAATAGATGCTTCGGGTGCGCATTCGGCATTCAGTCGTAAAATAGGCGGCTTGGAAAAAGACCCCAAACACCACGCTGGCGCTATTCGAGCCTATTACAAAAATGTGAAAATGCCCCGACAAGATGCCATTGAGTTGCATTTTATAAAATCCATCGCACCTGGTTATTTTTGGATTTTTCCGTTGCCAAACGGGGATGCTAATATAGGTCTGGGCTTACGAACGGACGTTTTGAGTAAAAAGAAAGTAAATCTACGGGAAACATTACAAGAATTATTACAAACACATCCGATTCTAAAAAAACGTTTTGCAGAAGCAACTTTAGAAGGCGATATTAAAGGATTCAGTTTGCCGTTAGGCTCTAAAATACGTCCTATTTCGGGCGACCATTATATGCTCATCGGCGATGCCGGACATTTGATAGACCCACTCACGGGCGAAGGAATTGGGAATGCTTTTTACAGCGGTTTTATTGCAGCGGAGCAAGCGCAGGCTTGTCTGAATAAAAATGATTTCTCGGCAGCTTTCCTAAAAAGTTACGACCAGCGCGTGCAGCGCGTACTTGGCTCGGAGATGCGTTGGAGTTACCGTTTGCAAAAAGCCCTCTCTTACCCTTGGCTGGCAAATTTGCTCGGTAAAGTCATCGCGGACAATGCGTATTTCATGCGTTTCTGCTCAGAGTTGATTGTAGATTTGGGGAATTTGGAGCGATTGTTTAAGCCCGGATTTTGGTGGCGGGCGATGACGAGGAAGTCTGAACCATGATTCGTAGGATTGTGGGATTTTCTTGATTCGCTTATAAAATCCCACGAATCAAGGTTCCTACTGCCGCGGAAAGCCCGGCATTCCCGGATTAGGTGGAGTGCCACCGCTTCGATTTGCAGCACCCGCCAGATTCCGAATATTATATGTAAAAGTCAACATGAAATAGCGCGTGAGTACATCCGTGCGCACGTCTTCCACGTAAGTTTCCGTTACGTTGCGCATGATGCTGTTGTTTTGTTTGAGCAAGTCAAACGCATTCAAACGCACTTCTCCCACTTTGTTTTTTAAGAATTTATAGCCAACGCCTGCATTCCAAAGTAAAAAACTCTGATTGAATTCATCGCCCAAGCCGGTGTACAGCGAGTGAGTGAGGTCGGTATTGATAACCACACTTTTCCAAGGCAGCCAGTTGAAACGCAAGGACGTATTTTGATAATAATAGTTGTTGTCCAACTGTGGTTGTAATGTATTTTCTACAATGTTATAATTAGCAGAATAGGAAATATTAAAATCTAAACTTTCGCTAATATTACTACTCAACACCAAACCACCATTTATATTATATGTATTTGCTTCGTTTAAAGCATTGTTAATCAATCCCGGAGAGAGGGTATATGTAAAGCCTGCATTCACATTCAAATTACTTTTTATAAGTTTCACGGGCATTCCATAAGTTAAAAAAGAGCGCAAGGTCCAAAATCCATCCAGATTGACGGGCTGCGAGAGTTGCGAACCTCGATTCAACGTAACGCCTTCTTGTAATAAAGTGTCTTTGGATGCAATAAAAGTAGAATTGGTGATATAATCACTTGTAAAATTGGCGCTCACCACCGCAAAAAATGTAGATGCCGTCTGTATATTCGTGCGATTGTAGCGCATCACGAGTGTATTGGTGTATTGTTGCGACAAGTTTGGATTACCGGCACTGAGTTGTAATGGATTGGAATTGTCAATTACATTTTGCAATTGCGTGACAGACGGTGTCTGCGTTTGCGTGCGATAGAATAAATTAAAATTCATGCCTTGCGCCGGACGATATTCAATGCGGACACTTGGCAAAATATTGTCAAATGACTTATCCACATTCAGCGTACGTGGAAACGACTGCGCACTGGATAATCCTACATTTTGATAGTCTGCGCCGACGTTGAAATTGATATTTTTTACCCGCAAACGATAGCTCAAACCGCCGCGTTGCGTAGTGGTTTCATTATCAAAACGGTTGGATAAAACGGGGTCAAGTTCTGTATAAGCATTCGTCGCTTCATTTAATTGATTGGTAATGCGCTCCGAATTGCTCTGCGAAAACGAAGGGTTATAAGTGAATTGTAATTGTGCGGCTTTTCCAATCGGCTCGGTATAATTGAGGTTGGTCGAAAGCGTGTAGCCGTCGGAAGCCGTGTCGGTAATCTGGTCGCGCAACTCCGTGGAATCAGGCGCAAAATATTCGGTCAGAGAATATTGGTCTATTTTGCCGACGCGGTCGTTCAAACTGGTATTCAAATTAATCGAAAACGTGCGTCCTTGCTTGCCAAAACGGTGCCGCCACAAGATTTCATTGTTAAAATTATAGCCAGAATTATCCGATTCGCGGTCATTTCGGGTACGGCTCAACAAAGAACCTTCGTCAGAACCATTACTACCAAATAATAAACTATTGGCATTATTGTTTTGAAAACTCAAGCGCGGTGTAATAATAATCGAATTGCTGGAGTCAATCGTGTATTCCATGCGGAAATTGACGCGATGATTATAATTGTCACTTTTGGAATCACTGTTTTCATTATAAAATATACTGCCGCCTTCCTGCAAAAATGTTTCGCGTGCGGAAAGCCGACTGGTCTCATTATACGAATTATTAAAAAAGTAACTACTGGTGATTTTAAATTTCTTGCCCCAACTATCTGAGTAATTAACGCCAAATGAATTGGTGCTGTTGATACCGCCTTGTTGACCAATGAGGAAGTTGCTCGCGCCGCCGCCACCACCAAAGTTTCCTCTGCCACCGCCCGGAGGACCGCCGGGTCTACCGCCGCCGCCGCGTTGATTGTTGTTATCGCCACTCGACACGCCCAATAAATCCTGCGAAGAGAAGTTCTGCTGATTCACATTATTTGCCAAACCAACAATTGAAATACGCGCATCGCCATTGAAAATATTATAATTGCCGCCAGCCGCATAGCGGTCGTCTGTGCCATAACCCGCCGAAAGTCTGCCAAATTCTATCTTGCCCATGCCGCCGCGCGTCACGATGTTGAGTGCTTTTTCCGTATTTCCATCATTAAAACCAGTGAACTGGGCTTGGTCGTTGAGGCGGTCAAATACTTGAATTTTATCCACGATTTCCGCCGGTAAATTGCGCAAAGCCAGTGTTGCATCATCGCCAAAAAATTCCTTTCCGTCAATGGTCACGCGCTTCACGTCCTCGCCTTGCGTTTTTACCACGCCATTTTCCACCGTTACGCCGGGCATTTTTTGTACCAATTGTTCGGTCGTGGCATCTGGATTTACTTTGTAAGCACCTGCGTTGAATTCAGTGGTATCGCCTTTTTGTTGCGCCCGGATTTGCACCGCATCCACTTGCACGCTTTGCAATTGTCGGGAGGCGAGTTGCAATCGAATCGTGCCGAGATTTAGATTTTCATTATTCAAATAGACCGTCGTATCCAGCGTTTCGTATCCAATATAAGTCGCTTTTAATAAATAATTACCAGCCGGTATATCTTCTATTTGAAAATTGCCATCTACATCCGTCGCTGCGCCGCTGATTTGGGTGGAATCGGCAGCTCGAAGCAGGAGTACATTGACACCAATCAAAGGCTCTACGCCATTCGGATCTAACATTCTACCGGAAATCGTAGCATTTTGTGCCCTCGCAGCGAACGCGCTTAGGACGAGCGCGAGGATCAAAAGTTGTGGTAATTGTTTCATCTTATAATTGAATTAGATAATTTTTGTAACAATAATTTGATAAAATGTAATAAATAAAATCAAAAATGTAATGCGCGGTCTTCTGCTAAAAAGATTTACTCGCCAAATACTGTTGAAATCGCTCTCGATACTGCTCGGCAATGACGATAGCGAAGCCATTTATCAAAATACGACTGCGCTCTACACTTTCAATTTTTTCCAAATTCACAATATAGGAGCGATGCACTCGCATGAATTGTTCAGCCGACAGCCCTTCTTCTAATGATTTTAAACTCATTAAAGATAAAATGGGCTTACTTTGATTGACTAAATAAATTTTGACATAATCTTTCAAACCTTCAAAATATAACACCTCATTCAAGTTGATTTTCAACAGTTTATATTCCGATTTTATAAATAAATAAGGCAGCGTTTCTCCTTTTTGCTTTTGCGCATCTACGAGTTGAAACCATTCTTTTGCTTTATTTGCCGCTTTCAAAAACTCTTCGTAATTAAAAGGTTTCAATAAATAATCAAGCGCATCCACTTTAAATCCATCCAATGCGTACTGTTCAAATGCTGTGGTGAACACAATTTTTGGACCATTTTTCAAGGTGCGCGAAAACTCCACGCCACTCAAATCGGGCATCTGAATATCCAGAAAAATCAAGTCAATCGGGTGTGCGTCCAATACTTCCATCGCCTCAAACGCGTTCGCGCTGCGCCCCGCCAGTTCTAGAAAAGGCGTGCGATTCACGTAGCCTTCGAGCAAGTCGAGGGCCAGGGGTTCGTCATCTACGATGAGGCATTTAATTTTTTTCATAGAAATTGTGTTCGTGTGTTCAGGTATTCGTGTGTTCGCAATCTCCTGATGACACTTGGTTGCTAACCAATAACAATTTTCAAATTAGAGCGAAATATGCCATTTATTACTTCTTGTGTAAACTCGTATTGATTTGGATATAATAACTCCAGTCGCCTTTTTAAATTTTCTAATCCGATGCCGGAGCCGCCTTTGTCCGTATCCGTTTTTGGGAAATTGGTATTTTCTACTTCCAATAAAAGTTGTTTATTTTCTATCCGCATTTTTATGATAATGGTCGAAGGTTGGCTGGCACTCACGCCGTGTTTGAACGCATTTTCTACCAATGGGATGAACAGTAAGGGCGCAATTTCTACATTTGGCGGCTGTTCTGGCAAATCGTCTTGCACATTCACTTTATCCGTGAGGCGCAGGCGCATGAGTTGAATGTAATTTTTTAAAAACGTAATTTCATTCGATAAAGCGACGTGTTCTACTTTTGCATCGTATAATAAATAACGCATCAATTTACTCAATCCGTGAATAGATTCTTTCGCTTTTTCTGGGGAACTGTCCACCAATGAATAAATATTATTCAAAGAATTAAAAAAGAAATGGGGTTGGATTTGATATTGTAAATGGGAAAGTGTGGATTTTAACTGCTCCGTTTCCATTGCTTTACGCTCCGTCTCCATGCGCCGCCAGCGTTGCAAGCCGCGCACCATTACACTCAACATGACCGTCAGCAAAAAAGAAAGGGCAGTGCGAAACAGAGCATAACTTTTGAAAAAGAGAAATCCCCTACGATGTCCACCTCCGCCTCCGCCGCCTCGACTGTGTTCTCGCAGTAAATCTTCTATCCATTCTTGTCCCCACAAGCATAAAGCGACCAGGGCAATATTTATTAAAATGAATAACGCAAATTGATTTCTAAATAAAAGTCGGTCAATGAGTATAAAATAATTTAAATAAAATAACGCCACGGAAAAGAAGAGCGGCAGCATCGTGCGCAGATACACCGAACTCGGCGGCGGCTCTCCAAAACTAAACAGCACCGGAAACCCAAAAAGGATGCCCCACACCACAAAATGTAGTATAATATTGGACGCTTTTTTATTTTTTGATAATGGTATCACCGTAAGTTGATGTGCTAATCCCGCCGTGCGGGACAAGTTTTGTTAATTTGCCAGTATACTGATAAAATGCAGTTAATCAGTTATTTGGTAATATAATGGCTGGTGGAGCGCAGGAATTGTTTAAAATAATAGTCAATTCATTTGCATTTTTCTGATATTCCTTTACTCCACCATTCCAGCCAAACTAAATTAAACTAAACTAAACTATTGTATGATAAACCCTTTTGTCGTCGTGCCTTTCGCGTCGGTGATGCGGTAAAAATAGGACTTACCTTTCAAGTCGCCAGTGGTCACTTGTAGCTTGTTTATGCCTTGCTCCAAATTACCATCGAATACAGATTTCACCATATTTCCTTGACCATCAATGATTTCCACCTTTACTTTACCTGCTTGTAATACTTCAAATTCCAGATTCTGCATCGCACCCGCCGGATTGGGGAACGCTTCTACTTTCCGATTAATGGGTGCCGGTTTAGCGGTCGTGGTAGTTGCATTGGGGTCTAACAATAAGAAATGTATTTTTTTGTGCGAATCGCTTTTGTCTTTTCCACCTTCGCCGTGATGCGTTGCTGATTTATCTGCTTTTTCGTCTGACTTTGTTGTTGCGTATTTTTCCCAGATGGCTTTTTTATCTTGTTCCCATTGTTTTTCCTGCGTGGCTATTTCCGCGTAAAGCGCATCAATATTTGCGCTGTATTTTTCTACCAAAGCCTTTGTTTGTGCATATTTTCTGTCACTTTTTGCTTCTTTCCCTGCTGAAGCTTTATCACCCCGTTTTTCTTTTCCATCCCATTTAGAACCCTTGTCACCTCGGCGGTCACCACTTTCCTGATGGCGTTGCTCGTGTTGCGTGCGCATTTCGGCAATCAACTTTTTATCGGCTGCGGAGATTTTGGATTCTAATTTAGCGCGCTGCTTTTGCAATACCGGTTTTACATTTTTTTCGTGGTAAGCGTTCATTTCCGTGCGAGCGGCTTGCATTTTTTCATGGTTGGCATCGCGGTTGGCGCGGTTTTGCTGCATTTTAGCCTTTTGCTCGGTTTGTGCTGCCTCCCATTTGGTACGTTGCTCCGGTGTCAAGATGGCGGCTACAGCGGCTTCGCGCTCTTTCATCAATTGCTGCATCGCGGTGCGGTTTGCTTTCGTTTTTTCTGCTTGGCGCAATGCGTCAAACTTCGTTCGATACGATTCCTTGATTTTATTGATTTCCGTCTGCTGTGTTTCACTCAATTCCACCACCGATTCCAGCGGCGCGCCTTGATGAGACATCCGTTGTGCATCTACTTGCGAAATGGTCATTCCAAGCAAAAGTAGTAGTACTAAAAATTTCATTTTCTTCATAATAACAAGTTCTATTTGATTACAAGACAAAGATGCGCGCGCCATTTTCAGAAAGCAACTGCAATGGACGTTTCGGGGATTTGTATGGAAGATTGGGAGGATTTTGTCTATTGGAAAATGTTTAAATTCGGTAGGTGTAACCATTTATTGGAAGGTGCGCATATTTGTGTATTATTCAACACAACCACTTTTGAAAAATTTAGAAATAAAAATACTGGTAATATTTAAAAAATAAAATATGCTTCAAATTTATTATTCAAAAAAGGGAACACCTTATATCTGGGCTAGTGAACTACACGAAAAACTACTAATTGAAGAAACTTTACAAAATTGGTTTCCTCGGATGATTGAGTATGGATTTGTTGAAAATCAAGATTACAGCCAGCATACTAAAGTTATTAGATTAGAAAATGACGAGGATTTTGCAGCTAAAGATTGGGCAGTACAAATAGATATGGCAAAGCATATTGCAATAGTTCAAAAAAATAGAGCAGGTAAATCAATTAGAGAATATTTAGTTTCACTTGATAAAAAAGTTCAAGATGGAAAATTATTAAGCCCTGAACAAATACAGGCATTATTCGAGGTATGTAAGATATTAGGATATTTTACAGTGCAAAAATATTTAGAAAAAGAACATTACGATTTTTTAAACAAGCCAAAAAACTGGTGGGAAATAAGAGCAAAATTGTTAGGTTACCAAAAGTCTGACTTAGAGGAAATGGTTAGAGAATTAGGAATAAAGTACAAAAACCAGCGACAAGCATTATTTCACATTGATAAGTATGAATTAATTAGAATGGCGACACTTGACCTTTTTTTAGCAATGGGTAAGAGTGAAGAATATGCTAAAAATATTGCAAGGTTTACAGAGGAGATAGCAAAAGAAATCAAACCTGATATATATGACGATACTAATTCAATCATAAATTTTAAACCTAAAGAACAAATAGAAACCATAGAAAAAATACAAAAAAGAAAAGAAAATATCTTTTTACTTGATAAATTTAATTAATTCCTAGTAAAATCTCATTAAAGTCATACATGAATAAAATCTGGTGTCTTCCTTACTTCGTCTGGTTTGCCGAGTGTATGTTGATTGCTATTGCTTACTTTATATTTACACCTAAAAAAGAAGCGGTTGCGGACAGTCCTCTCGTTATACAATTCATTATCAAATACGCCCATTCTATGGTTTGGCTTTTATTGGCAATCGCTTGTCTGGCAGCTAATTACAACTGGAAAATATCGGCTAAATATATATCATTGACGGCACTTGTTACTTACATGATTTTTATCATTACATTTTTCAGTGTGAGTAGTAAAAAATAAAGAACTATGTTTAAATAAAAAGTATCCGATTGTTGCATAAATACTTTTTCACTCCGTCCGCTTCAATATGGTATGTAAAGGTTTCACGTCTATTTTAAAAGCCAAATTTTTAGTCTCGGATAGCCAATTTAAATCTGATTTATTTTCTAAATATTCAACGCATTGATAAGTTGTTGATTGTACGCCTTGCTGCTGCAAAAACTCGTTTAAAAATTGAATTCGCTTTTGAATTTGTTTTTCCGATTTTCCTTTCACAGCAATAATGAGTTGATAATTTTTAAAATGATTAATAGATTTTCCAATTACCGAAAAATAGACTTGCGACCATTGTTGCAATTCATTGTCTTTTTGAAAAGTAATGTTTAGGCTGTGTATTGTAATGAAACGCTCCAATTCTTCTATATTTCGAGGCTGTAGCACCATCAAATTTTCATCTTGTGGTGTAATTGTTACATTATCACAAGCAATTTCATAAATAGCAGAAGCATTGTCAATTAACACATTTCCATTATAAGATACAGATAAAGGATTTAAGTAATAAGCGTGTAAAGATAAGTAGGTAACCGTCGTAGTGGGCTGAAAGATAAACTCGTAAGGCTCCCAATTATCATTTTTTATTAAATCCGTCTTGGCAAGTAGCTGTCCCGCTTCACAAAAACTATTTCCTCCCCATACCAACAATCGAATTGGATTGCGATAATTGACCTTACTGCCACCGGTGCGGGTGTAATAATTTTCTGCTTTGGCGAGTTGCAGGCTAAATTGATAGCATTTACCGGCTTCGAGTGGCTTGGTCAGGCGTTGACCCACCGCATCCCAAGTGTTGTTGTCGCGCACCACCATGCTGAGGTAGCCTTTCATGTGCTGCGGTGCCAACGCTACCTCCTGCAGACCAGCGTGCATCGCAGGCGATTCCTCCGTCTGAAAACCACAGTCTACCCAACTCGCTTTATTGTTATTGAATAAAAAAGACATATCCTCTTGCTCGAAAGAAGAGTTTTTTAAATAAATCACATTTTCCTGTGCGGTTACAAAACACACATTTACAAATAAAAATAAAATAATAAGAATGTAATGCTTTTTCATAAGAAGGATTTTAAAAAATATAGGCTCCTGCAAATTAAGCTATTTGAATGATTTTATCAAGCAGCATCGCTTTTTGAACCTCAAAAATTTTGCTACCTTTGCCCTTGCGATGAATGGGAATCTTGCGATCACAAAGCAACCGAAATGGCTTTTTTACAGTTTTAGCGCGCTTACGCTGGCGAGTATTTTTGCCGTTGTGCTCACGTCGCAATATTTACTGTTAGGTATTCCTGCATTCGTACTGCTGCTTTATCTTACGATAATTGACTTCCGAACGATTTTTTTTCTCCTGCTTTTTTGTATTCCACTATCTACAGAAATTATTTTCCCCAATGGATTTGGCACTGATTTACCCACCGAGCCACTGATTGTAGGTTTAATGGGCGTATTTTTTCTTTACATTTTACGAAATGGCAATGCAATAGACCGTCGTTTTTTTCAACATCCTATTACATTATTACTTTTGCTGCATATCGGCTGGATATTTATTGCGACGACGCAGTCCAGTATGACTTTCATATCTATTAAGTTTTTATTAGCAAAACTGTGGTATATTATTACTTTTTTCTTCTTAGCTGGAATGTTGCTAAAAGAAGAAAAAGACGTGCGAAAATTCTTCTGGTGCATCTTTATCTCCTTAATTTTCACGGTGGTAGTTACATTGATTCGGCATGCGCCGCTTGGTTTTACATTTGAATCGGTGTATCATGTTTTACATCCATTTTACAGAAATCATGTGACTTATGCAGCTATTATGGCGGTATTTGTGCCGTTTGTATGGTTTGCAAGATATTGGTATCCGACATTTAGTACGAAGTGGTTGATATTAGCAGCCGCTTTAGTTTTATTATTAATTGCGATTCAATTGTCTTACACCCGAGCGGCTTATGCGGCTATTTTTTTTGCGGTAGGCGGCTACTTCATGATTCGCTGGCGATTGACAAAAATAGCGGTCACGCTTGCTACTGTTTTCGCTATTAGTTTGGTAAGTTATTTAGTAAATGATGAGCGCTACCTTGCCTTATCGCCTGATTATGAGCGCACTATCACGCATAAGGATTTTAATAATTTGCTGGAAGCTACGTACCAATTAGAAGATATTTCCACGATGGAGCGCGTCTATCGCTGGGTGGCAGCTTTCCAAATGAGTAATGAAAAACCTTTATTTGGCTTTGGTCCCGGCAATTTTTACACGTTTTATAAAGGCTACACCGTCACCAGTTTTCGCACCTATGTGAGTGACAATCCAGAACAATCTGGCGTACACAGCTACTACCTTATGACACTCGTGGAGCAAGGGTATATCGGATTAATTATTTTTATGATATTCATTTTTTTTACCTTGATATACGGCGAGCAAATTTATCATCAAACGCAAAATAGTAGCGACAAGCGGATTGTAATGATGGCACTCTTAGCAATTTTGGTTATTCTTTCCTTGCAATTGATAAATGACTTGTTGGAAACAGATAAAGTAGGACCTTTTTTCTTTATCAGTGTGGCGTTGCTGGTGAATGTGGATGTAAAGAATCGGAAAAGGTTAAATCCGATAATAAATCAAGCTATGTAACTTTATCGCACCGCTTTAAATATTTTGCAAGAAATCCTCAAATGCCATTACTTTTCTATAGCCCCGATTTTTCAATCCATTTAACAATGGTTTATCTCTGGTAAGTAATATTAAGTCTAATTGCATTCCTAAAGCGACATAACTACTGTCTTTTAAATCTATATCTTTCAATAATTCATTAGCTTTCTTGATATTTTCATTGGCGAGAACATAGTAAGGCAGGACGGTAATATTTGAAAAAACAAAGTAAGACCAGCGGCGCAATTCGTCTTCCTGCATTTTCGACTTTTTTAACAAGATATTCTTATACTTATCTACTTCAATAAAAACGAAATCAGGTAAGATAAATTGATAGTAGGTCAAAATGGGACGATAACTCGCTTTTCCACTTATCAAAATACTCATCAACACATTTGCATCCATAACGAAGTCGGTCATCATGCGAAATATTTATGCTTTTCCTCGTCCCAAGCCAGCCTTCTTGCTGCTTTCCATTCGGAATTATTTTCCAAGTCAATAGTCTCTAAATCTTTAAGCGCTTCCTGTGCAGCTATTTTTAAAACCAATTGCTGTGCAAACTCCTGCAAATATCGCTCTACCTCGTTGTAGCCAACCTGTTGCACAATACTTTCTTCTATTTCTACTTTAAACGCCACCATAAACGAATTTTGAGCTAAACTACCCTTTTTTTTGGAATGATGCAAGGGAATTATAGGAATAAACAGATTAAACGCACTAAAATTTATGGATCATTTCGAGGTCAACCTAAGTTTTATTTAGATGAATTGGCAGGAATTGAAAAATGCGACCGAGCCAATCACAAAATTCTATCCAATAAAACTGGAGAATAAATTTTCCTTTTGGCAACCTGAATAAAACCCGTATTTTATGCCGTGAAAATTCAAACCCGAAACAAGAAACCCGAAACGAACTAATCCATGTCCGACAAAACCACTCCAAACCCGCTCTGGTACAAAGATAGCATCCTCTACGCGCTGCACGTCCGCTCGTTTTATGATAGCAGCGGCACGGGCATCGGCGATATTCAAGGCTTGATACAAAAGCTCGATTATTTGGAAGATTTGGGTGTGAACTGCCTGTCGTTACTGCCTTTTTTTGAGTCGCCGCTCAAAGATGACGGCTACGACATCTCTGATTATTACAAAGTGCATCCCGATTATGGCACGTTGGAGGATTTTCAGGAGTTGCTCGACGAGGTGCACAAGCGCGGGATGCGCGTCATCATTGACATTACGGCGAATCACACGTCCATACAACATGAGTGGTTTCAGCGTGCACGCAAAGCACCACCTTTCACGCAGGAGCGCGATTTTTATATTTGGAATGATTCGCCCGATAAATATGCAGAGGCGGAAGTGATTTTTAGCGATTATGAATCGTCGAATTGGCATTGGGACAATCAAGCGAAAGCCTACTATTGGCACCGATTTTACAATCATCAGGCGGATTTGAATTATGAAAATCCCTTAGTGCGCGAAGAAATGCGCAAAGTTGTGGATTTTTGGTTGGACATCGGTGTAGACGGTTTGCGGCTTACATCCATCCTGTACACGGCGCGGCGCGAAGGAACGAATTGTGAAAACCTGCCGGAAGTGCATACTTATTTGAAAGAGCTACGAGCGCACGTTGACAAAAATTATCCGAATAAAATTCTAATCGCTGCCACCAATTTGTGGCCCGAGGCTGCTGCCGAATATTTTGGCAAGGAAGATGAGTGCCATATGAATTACAACTATTCGCTGATGCCGCGCTTGTACATCGCTTTGCAATCTGAGAATCAGTATCCGATTACCGATATTTTTGAACAAACGCCGGAAATTCCAGAGAGCTGCCAATGGGCATTGTTCCTGCGCAATCATGACGATTTGACGCTTTCGATGGTGACGGAGGAGGAGCGCGATTATTTGTACAAAGTATTTGCGCAAGACGACCACGCGAAAATCAATGACGGCATCCGACGAAGACTCGCGCCGCTACTGGGCAATGACCGCCGAAAAATCGAACTGCTCAATTCCTTACTTTTTTCGCTGCCCGGCACACCCGTGATTTATTATGGCGACGAAATTGGCATGGGCGACAATATTTACCTCGGCGACCGCAATGGCGTACGCACCCCGATGCAATGGAACGCCGACCGCAACGCCGGTTTTTCGACCGCCAATCCGCAAAAATTATTCCTGCCTGTCGTCATTGACCCGATGTATCGCTACGAAGGTACGAATGTGGATATTCAAAATCGCAATCCCGCGTCGCTGCTGTGGTGGATGAAAAACGGCATCGCCATTCGCAAGCGTTTACGGGCATTTGGCAATGGTAAAACGGAATTTTTAACTTCTAATAATGGTAAAATTCTCGCGTTCACGCGCTCGTATCAAGGGGAAATTATTCTGGTGGTTTGCAATCTATCTAAATATTCGCAGTCGGTTGAGTTGGATTTAAAGACATTCACAGGCGTGGAGCCGGTCGAAATTTTTAGTCAAAATAAGTTTTTTGAAGTGACGGACGCGCCGTATGCGTTCACGCTGGGACCGTATGGTTACTATTGGTTTTTGATGGAACAGGGCGAGATGCCCCCTATATCCCCTGAAGGGGGACTTTTGACGGACAGGGGGCTGGTAGAACGCGTCATTCCAGAATTAGAAAGTACAGTAGAATGGACTGCTTTTTTTGAAAATTATACCAGCAAGCGCCGTTTTGAAAAGAAAATTCTACAAAATTATTTACGCGCGATGCGCTGGTTTGGCGGCAAGTCGAAAAAAATTGTATCGAGTGAAGTGAGTGGTTTTCCGGTGATTGAAGTGGGAAATATTACGGCTTATTTACTGAATGTTTTATTGCGCTATGCAGATGGTTTGCCAGAGACGTATTTTTTGCCCGTCATGTTTATCACTAACCCAGAGCGCATGATATATTTTATTAAAAATGAAACTCGGAGTGTATTGTGTTATTTAAAAACGCCCGAAAGAGAAGGTATTATCATAGATGCATTATATAGTAAATATTTTCGGAATGAATTATTTTGGTTGCTCAAAAATAACCACACCGTGCGCGTCAACGGCGGTGTTTTAAAATTTGAAGCGGGTAAAATATTACAAGCATTAGACATTGAGAAAAAAGATATTACATCTGAAGTATTAAAAGTAGAACAAAGCAATACGTCCATTATTTACAATGATGAATTTTTCTTTAAAATTTATCGCAAATTAGAATCGGATATTAATCCTGATTTAGAATTAGTGCGCTTTTTATCAGAAAAAACCAATTTTGAAAATGCCCCTGCTTATGGCGGTGGCATCCAATATCAAGAATCCGGTGCCTCTGCGCATACGATTTTGGGCTTATTACAAAATAAAATTGTCAATCAAGGCGACGCTTGGGCTGCCATGCTCGACACCCTGAGCCGCTACTACGAAAAAGCCTTCAGCAAAGCTGGAAAAAATGTAGAACTGCCCGAATTGGTGCGCAAATCCCGCCTCTATTTTGATGATACGCCAGATGTTTTGAAACCTTTTATCACCGTCGAAACTTACGAGCGCATCACGCGCCTTGCCTTGCGTACTGCGGAGATGCACATCGCGCTATCAGCGGATTCGGAGGACGAAGCCTTTGAGCCAGAGAAATTTACCGAGCATTATCAGCGTTCCATTTACTCTGGACATCGCAAATTGGTGAGTGAAAAATTAGGCGCATTAGCTAATAAAATCAGCACTTTACCGACACAAACCGCCGAAGAAGCCCAGCAAGTGCTGGATTTGCGAGAAACGATTCTCAAAAGTTTTCAAGACATTTATAGTCGAAAAATTGAAGCGACCAAGACGCGCATTCACGGCGATTATCACTTAGGACAAGTTTTATTTAATGGAAGTGATTTTTATATCATAGATTTTGAAGGCGAACCGATGCACACGATCAGCGAGCGCCGCCTCAAACGCACCCCGTTCAAAGACGTGGCGGGTATGATTCGCTCCTTCCACTACGCCGCTTATGGGCAACTCCTTCTGAATCAGAAATATAAAAAAGAAGACATGCCCGTACTCGAACAATGGGCGCGCCAATGGTTCCACTACGTGAGCAACTACTTCCTCACCACTTACCTCGACCGCACGCAAGGACAAAATTTCATCCCGCCCGATGAAGACAGCATCCAATTATTATTACGCAGTTATTTACTCGAAAAAGCGATTTATGAAGTGGGATATGAAATGAATTCCAGACCGGATTGGTTAAGGATTCCGTTGAAGGGAGTGTTGTATGTGATGGAGGCCTATGGAGGGAAAAATTCTTAATACTGGCTGCTTGATGTTGGTAGAAACTCATATTATGGATAAAATAAGTTACTACAATAAGTATAAAAGTAGTTTAAAATATCATTTGTTATTTGATATTATACTTGTTACAGTATTAATTTTTCATCTTAAAGTATTATTTCAGCTTAAAGAAATATATCCTTTTTATGTCATGTCGGGTTTATTTTGTGCCTTTTTCCTGCATTTACTTGTAACATTAGGCTATTTTTTTTATGCTTTGCAGGAAAAACGTTATGTAGAAGCATTTTTTACATTTATACATAGCTTAATCTTAGTTTTGCTAACCTATTGTCTTTTCATGCTTATGATGCTAAGTCTTGCAGCTGGAACTTATTCATCAGGAAAATGATTTTTAAAGTAAAATTATTATTTCTATTGAAATATTTGATGAACATGGAAATTATAAAAGGTAAGTCTTTAGAAAAACTACCATTTCAGGATGACCTCATTCGGGTGGGCGATTTGGTTTATTTCGAGGGACCTTTATTGACGTTATTTGAAGATAGCAAGAGTGATGATTTATACCTCTATGATTGGGCGGACAGAAATGATGAATATAATCGCTGGCTTATTTATCTTGCTACGCCTGAATTATTATGGAAGTTTATTCAACAAAATATTTCTTACCAAAATTTTCTTTACACAGCTATAAATAAGGGTTTTTATATTGTTGATGTAAATCGAAATTTAGAACATCACCATACAAAGTTTGTTGAATACAAAGATTTACCTGCTGCCTACCAACCCAACGAGAAAAGCTATTTTGACGAAGCAGATACCGCTCATTTTAATAAAATTAAGAATTTTATTAATAAATATCTTCAAAAAAATAGTGTGCAATCGTCATCTCGTTTGGCGAACAATTAAATATGTTGAGCTACACTCTTTTCTTTCATTATGCTGCCTCTATTTTTATTTCCAACCCCTTTTTCCTCCGAAACGGTTGCCACTTAAACCAAGTCAGCGAGCGCCAAAGCCACTCCAACGGACCAAAATAAAAATGTCGGAGCCACACTTTACTCCACCAGATTTGTAATACAAGTACCACAATTGCAATTGGTAAAGTAATACTATTGCCAATACTACCCAATAAACCAAATCCAAAACTAAATAACAGCGTAGTTCCGATGAGCGTTTGCATTACATAATTGGTTAAAGCCATGCGCCCGAAAGGGGCTAATAAGGCGAGTCTGAGCCGCTGCCGAGATCTTTCTTTGGTAAATAATAAAGTGAAAGCAGCAATGTACACAAGCGTTAACGCTACATTCGCCACATCGCCGAAGGTCATGCCCATCGTAAATTGCCACTGCTTTGGGATATAATTGCCTAATAATAAAAAGGTGACGACTTGTAATATAAAAAGTAATAAAAATCCAATCAAGCCCCATTTCAATAATTTTCGGGCAAGTGAGCGATGTTGTTCCAACTCTTCAAAATACCGCCGCCGTCCTGCCAATAAACCCAATAAAAACCAAGCAAACGTTTGGTACGCACGCGAACCGGCACCAAATTGGAAGTTCATTTTTTGTAGAAAACCATACGTGGCATTCTCACGCGCGATAGCTACCCAAGTGCCAGATTTAGCGGCATTCCAATAGTCTACCGTATGTAGCTCTTCTTTTTTATCTTCAGACATAAAGTCGGGAACGTAGGCTTTAAAAGGCTCATAGCCGGTAGTCGTCATTATAAAACGAGGTACACCAATAAATAATACAATAGCAATAGCTAAAATCCATTTATCTGACACTTTATAAAATAATAATAATGGGAATCCTAATAGTGCATAAATGGTCAAAATATCACCTCGATAAAATAAATGATGTAAATAACCAATCGAAAATAAAATAACGAGTCGCCATGCAAACCGCAAGCGAAAATCGCTGCCCGTACGCGCTTCACCGCGCTCCATTTGCAAGGCAAAACTGAGTCCGAATAGAAAAGAAAAAAGCGCAAAAAATTTACCGCAAATGAGTATGAAACTAATAAAATCCAGTACTCCGTCTACGGGATGGTGCTGCGTGTAGTTGCCAACGAAAAAAGGGGGAGGCGCGCCAAGATACTGCTCCATAAAATGCACAATGCCGATGCCAGCCAATGAAAAACCGCGCAGTGCGTCTACAATGTCAATACGAGTGTTGAGTCGGGTGATCATAAATTGGGTGATAAGGTGATGGGTTAAAGGGTGATTTTTAATACAGATGAAAATTGGGTGAAGATTCCCCTATTCCGATGATTTTGATAATAAAATTAGACGAGTATTTTGAAATATCGGTTGCATGGTAAATTCTTGAAGCAAGAAGAGAAGTGTACAGGGCAAGCTTAAATCATATTCATCACAAAAATCATAAAAATCACAGTTCAGACAACTGCGCACAAAACATATAAAAATCCCACATTAACAGCAAACTCTCGTCCGTGTAATGTCGCTTAGAACGTAATCGTTTCTGGTGTAATGCTAAAATATCCGATTCTTTCAGCATAAAATTATACAGGGTGCGCATCACTTTCACAAAACGCCCGAAATCAGCGGCTTTTGGAATATCGGTGCTGCCTATTTTTTGTAATAATGTTATAAAAGCTTCGTGGTTGTATAGTGTATATTTATCAGGGAAACGAAAGGCGAGGTAAATAGAAATCACTTGATAATTGTCATCATGATAATGCCGATTTTCTATCGAAAGCGGATATTTTTCTTTATATACTTGTAATAAATCATCGCAATAAAATACAAAACGGTCGGCACGCCCGGCTACGTCTTTTTCTTCCTGGAATAAATCTTGAAACGCGCGGCGTACCATATCCGGCTCCAGCGCGATAAATTCCAACAATCTACTTTTTGGTTCATAATTTTCACGTTTCCAGAGGCGGCGCGTTTGTGAATTATCCAAACTTCTATCATACATTTCACCAAAATCCCGGGCTTCTAAGTCCCAATTATCCTGAAAGATACGCTGTGATTCCCAAGCGTACAGCCGCTCGTACGCAGCAGGCGTTTTCAAAAATGCCCGATATTCCGACAGGTAATATTGTATCTTTTTTAATTGCATTAAATAATGAATAGTTAATAATGATTGCTACAGCCATTTTTACATTGGATTTCTGCCTACTGCCACTGCAAACTGCCTACTTAAAACTATGGTGCTGGATTTGGAATCGCATTATGCACCGCTTGTATTTCTGCTAAAACTTCATCTGATAACTTTATATTTATACTCTCCACATTTTCTTTTAACTGCTCCAATGTAGTCGCGCCAATGATATTGCTGGTGACGAACGGACGAGAATTGACAAACGCCAACGCCATTTGTGTCGGACTCAAATTATGTTTTTTTGCAATTTCTAAATACCGGCTGATGGCTTGCGTTGCTTCCGGGCTGCTGTAGCGCGTGTATTGCGGGAATTGGTTGAGTCTTGAATCTGGTGTTGCGCTGCCCTCTTGATATTTGCCTGATAAAGTACCAAAACCAAGCGGCGAGTACGCCAGTAAAGCTATTTTTTCTCGAATGGCAATTTCGGCGAGATTGATTTCAAACGTGCGATTGATGAGGCTATACGGATTTTGAATGCTCGCGCAACGCGTCAGTACGTGCTTATCCGCCAGCCGGAGAAATTGCATCAAGCCCCACGCCGTCTCATTGGATACGCCGAAATAACGGATTTTTCCGGCTTTAGTGAGGTCGTAAAACGTTTCTACGATTTCTAAAAAATTGTCTTTCCACGGGTCATTCGGGTCATATTCAAAACCTAATTTGCCAAAATAATTGGTCTGCCGCTCGGGCCAGTGAATCTGATACAAGTCTATAAAATCCGTTTGCAAGCGTTCTAAACTGCCGTCCACGGCTTTCAAAATCTGCGCTCGATTGATATGTAAAGGATTGCGAATGTGTAACATTGCAGGCGATGGACCGACTATTTTTGTTGCAATGACTACGTTGTCTCGATTATTTCGTTTTTTCAGCCAAGTGCCAATGATGCGCTCCGTGCTGCCATGTGTCTCGGCGCTCGAGGGAATTGGATACATTTCGGCAGCGTCCAAAAAATTGATGCCTTGCGCCAGCGCGTAGTCCATTTGCGCGTGCCCGTCGGCTTCCGTATTTTGCTGTCCGAACGTCATGGTGCCGAGGCAGATTTTGCTTACTCGTATATCGGTATTTCCGAGGGTAGTATAAGTCATGTTTGATGTTTTTCGTTTAATGTTTTTTGTTTGACGTTGTATATGTCAAAATTTTAGAATTTTGCCATTTTAAAAATGTTGATCTCGACAGAAAAGGGAGTGTAAATTTAATCAGTTGTTGGCACAAATAATAATAGTTCGTATAAATGTAAATAGGGGATTAAATGGTTCGCAATTATTTTAAAATTAAACCCAGCGAGATATCATCCCGCTGGGTTTAACCCAATGTTGACATTTAATACAGTGGAACAAAAAATTATTTCATAAAACTGGTTCAAGTCTCTCCCGATAGCTCTATCTGGATGAATCCAATATCTGAGCGGCTCCTGACGCGAATTTACTTTGTAAATATCTTTTGTTCCAATGTATTTAATCGAAAAAATAAGCGAAGGACTGCTCTTTCTTACCCAAACTTCCGTTTGAAGAACCAAGTATTGTCATTCAAAGTAAAGCCGAGCGTGAGCCGCACAAATTTTTCTTTCAGCGCATCGGATAAACCAAATTGCCCGCCTTCCAGACTAAAATTCACAAAAGAAATCTGCTGACGTGGCAACACAATCGGGAAACCAAAGCCGAGCGTAAGTACGGATTCTTTCAACTGCTCACCAGCGACGCGGCGTGGGTCGGTGGCGTACGAAAAGCCCGCCCGATAGCGTACCCGATTGAAGTAATTGTTGTAAGAGTTGAATTCTGGAATATATTCTAATCCAACGGCAAAGCGGCTGGCATCCAGCAAATTTTCCGATTTGACTTCGTTTTCATAATTGCTCCAAGAAGCCACGTTGTATTCCACGCCCAGCTTGAATTTGTTGGGTTGCTCATACATGATACCTGCTGTGAATTCCGCCGGCAATTTACCTTTTCCTTTTACATCTCGCTCATTAAGCAGGGTATCAATGGATGGAAAATTGATATTGCGCTGATAAAATCTACTCGCATTGGTATTAAAATTGGTAGCACTATTACCGTACAAACCAAAAGTGACGCGCTGCCGGGCAAGCTGATTTTTACTAATTTTACCAAATTCGGCAACGTATTGCGCACCTATATTCCAAGTGAAGCCGCTTACGCTGAATTCATCCAAAAATTCGGTGTTATATGCCAAGGCAAGACTGTCAAATTCTACCCGCCGACTGTTCGTTATTTTGCCAAACAAATAGCCCAAGTTGATACCTGCTGCAAAGTTTTTATACCGTACGCCATTGCCCCAAGTGAGTTTATAAGTGCCACCCGCACCTTTGTAAATATTGGTGGTCAATTCCAATTCATCCGTGCGCTGTGTTTTAGCTCGAACATCATAACCCACAGATGTATACGGTTGCAAAGAAAAACTCATACCAAAACTAAGCGGTGAATTATTTTTATCTAATACGCGACTAATCGGATTGAGCAGCGGAAAGCCGAACGCCAAATAATTTAGATTGCCACTCCAAATGTCAGAGCGCTCTTCTCCTTGTTGTAGGCTGGCATATTTTCCAAAAACGCCCACTTCAAACGCCGTAGCTTGCAAATAACTCAATGATGCCGGATTCTGCGGATTGAGATGATACGGGTCGTTGAAAGCCGCACTTAAACCTGCCATGCCACCCGATGCTGCAAAGTTTTGATTGACAAAATCGCCCAAACCGAAGCGGGAATAAGGCGAGTTATTAGTAGGTATAATAACCGTATTTTGCGCCGCCAAGTTATTGACAACTATTGCAATAAATAGTAAAAAAATAAACCCTTTTTTATAAGAAAGCATTATAGTTTAAAATTTTATTCAGCCCTTGCAGGACCAAGTTTGGATTTACAAATATTTTACTTTTGATGTATGTTGCTAAAAAATCGGCATCGCCGCCGGTTAGGATAACGTTTAGTTCGCCCAATTCGCGCCTGCACCGTTCAATAAAACCATCTATTTCTAAAATCAGTCCGAGTTGCGCTCCATTTTGCATTGCCGATTTGGTGCTGTAGCCAATCCACGACTCGGTTTCCGCTATTTCTACCAATGGCAATTTTGCGGTAAAATGATGCATCGCCTCCAGTCGCATCTGCAAGCCCGGCGCGATATTGCCACCAAGGTAAACGCCTTCCTTCGTCAGCACTTCATACGTGATGCACGTTCCTGCGTCAATCGCCACGCAAGTTTGATTTGGAAATAAAGCGAAGGCTCCTACTACCGCTGCAATTCGGTCTTTCCCGAGTGTTTTCGGGGTTTGGTAGGCATTTTGTATGGGCAATGGCGTTTCCGAATTTAATTCAATATAAAAAAAATGTTGGTGTAAAAATTGTTCGATTTCAGGCGGCACCTCTTGCCCTACATTGCATAAGATTACATTTTGAATGTTTTGGTTGGTTGTCCATGTTTTCAAATCATTTAAATCCCACGACTCCCAGGTTTGTTTTTCAACCAATTCATCATTTTTGTAAATGCCGAGTTTGATACGAGCATTACCTATATCTATTGCCAAATTCATAAAAATAATTTCGAACGCTCCTGATGTGATATAAAGTCTATCGCCTATTTTTTGAATTTATAAATTCCCTCACCGCATTTTTTTACCGCAGAGTCGCAGAGGGCGCACCGTGTTGCCGGAATCATGATTATCATAGAAATCACAAAAACCCCTCCATAGGCGGGCAAGCACAGTTTAGACAACTGCTTCTATTTCTCCAACCGTTCTATCAACCGTGCCGATATTCTCAAAAAATCCATTTCTGTAATCACACCCACCAATTCTTCGTTTTGCACCACCAGCAGGCAGCCGACTTGCTTCTCGCGCATGAGGCGCAGGGCTTCTATCAGCGTAGCTTTCGGACTGACGGTGAGTGGCGCACTAATCATAATGTCTTTTACCATCGTGATATCTTGATGGTTGCCCATTCTATTGCAGCGAGCGAAATAGCGTAAAAGTAGTCGGGATGTGATAAGTCCACTCAAGCGACCTTTGGAATCCTCGACCGGCATATAGCGGATGCGCCGCCAATCCATGAGTTCGGCAACCAATTCGACGAGGTCGTCTTTTTGGACGGTGAACAAATCGGTTTGCATAAATTCCTCAACGCGCAGCTTGGAAGGATGGTAGTCGTCGAGGTCGCCCGGTTCGGGCATTTCCCAAGTGTGTACGGGCATTTCTTTGGATTGATTTTTAACGATAGCGGCAGTCATGATGGTGAGGGCTTCGTCGCGCCCGACTTCTTTGAGTAGTTTGGTGTAAGCGCGGAGTTGCCAGCGCGCGCCGTTGCGATGGTGCTTGGCACGTTCTTCTATGATGCCGAGGTATTTATCAATGTCAGTGCTGTCTACTTTTTGGTCTTCGAGTCCTTTGCGGGCAATCGGCAGGAGTTCATTTAATACCAATTCGGGTGCGGAGATTTTTTTGTCATTGAACCAGTTGAATTGGGTATCAATGCCAAATTTGGCGGCTTTAGAAAAATTATCCCGCACGTCTTCCCACGAGAGTTTGGTACGCACATCATCACACATGGATTTCATACCCATCACAGCACCGAGCCAGAATGCAGCATTTGCAACTTCATCTACGGTGGTTGGACCAGCGGGTAAGACTCGGTTTTCAATTCTTAAATGTGGTTTCCCGTTATCGCTAATGCCGTAGCAAGGGCGATTCCAACGATACACTGTCGAATTATGCACTTGCAACGCACGCAGGCGTGGCACTTTTCCCGATTCTATAATTTTCAAAGAATCCTCTTCTACATCGGCACTCAACAACACGCGGAAACGCGCAATATCTTCTTTATATATTTCTAAAATAGATTCGTCCAACCAATTGGTACCAAAACTCACACGTGGACTGCGCTCGCGCATGTGGTCGTGCGTGGTGCGAATGTCGAGGGATTGTTGAAATAAAGCGATGCGACTCTCGTGCCAAAGCCGTTTTCCAAATACAATCGGCGAGTTGGCGGCAATTGCCATCGTAGGCGCGGCGAGGGCTTGGGCAATGTTGTACAATTGTACAAAATCATTCGGTTTTACTTGTAAATGCACTTGAAAACTGGTGTTACAAGCCTCCAACAGCGGCGAATCGTGCTTTACCAATAATTCATCAATACCCGTGAGCCGCAATTCATACGCCGAGCCAATCAATTGCTTATTGATAGATTCCATCAGTGCAAAGTAGCGCGGTTTTGGAGTCAGGTTGTGCATCTCCAAATCTATTTTCCGCAGCGTGGGGAGAATGCCGGTGAGGATGACATCCGCGTCAAATTGTTTGAGGACTTCGCGTATTTTTGCAAGGTAAAATAGGTTCTCGGCTTCCATGTCACTCAGGCAAGTGCCAGTGAACTCGCGCGGGTCGAGGTTGGTTTCCAAATTAAATTTTGCTAATTCTGCGCCGCACCACGGGTATTGTTTCATGTGTTCCAGCACCTCCATATTGATAGTCGCCGGTTTGAACGTTTTGGTATCTATCAGACACATTTCCTGCTCGGCACCGATGCGGACAATATCATTTTCAAACCAATCGTTTTCCAGCATATACTCGAATGCCTGTACGTCGCGCAGCAAGTTGCGCACAAAGCGTTGCATAATTGCGTGATTATCAGCAGCTACCATTACTTTCTGTTCGCCCATTGTGTTTTAGACTTTAGATGTTAGAGATTAGACGATAGATGTTAGACCTTAGATTTTTAGACAATACGTTTCTAATTGCTACAATCTATTATTTTTGAATAGGAAATTTAAATAAAATTTGAAAAAAGTCAAATAATAGCGAAATTAAATAAATAGAGGATGGGAAGATGGGAGGATAGGATGTACGCACGGTAATCCTCCTATCTTCTTATCCTCCACTCCAACATAAGAGCTTATGAAAAATTATTTTCTCTTTACCATCCTCTTTTTATTGGCAGCAGCTTGCTCTAAAGATAACCGCGAGCGCATTTTTGACCTACTGTATCCCAATTTTCAATTCAATCTTCCGGTCGGCTTGAGTGCTACGACGGCTTGGGGCTATGGGTTGCGCGACGTGTCTTCTAATATAAACTTTTACCTGACGGATAATAAAACGGATACGGCAGTGATTACAGCCATTAATCCTTACTCAGCGCGTATCACGGCGTTGGATGGGTTGGATTATGATTTTGTAGAAGAGGTGTCCGTCCGCATTTGCAATAATGATAAATCGCAATGCACCATTGCAGATGAAGTTTTTTACGTTGATGACCTGCGCGGCAGAGCGGATGAAACCATTGAGTTGCTTCCGACCCTTCGAAACGTAGAAAAATTATTGACTCAAAATCAGTTTCGATTGGAAATCGTGTTTTTCTTTCGCAATACCACGCCGTACACGGTGGAGAGTAAGTTGGATATGGTGTTTGAGGCGGTGAAGTAGGTGGGTGATAGGGTGATGGGAGGATAGGGTGACGCCAGCCGATAGCTATTGTATAATAAGTTTGTTTTGGGAATTTTATTTATTGAAATTGGTTTAAAAAAAACCGACTCGACCGAAGTAGATATTTGGATTTGCCAGCGGATTTTGTATCGAACTCTACTTATTGGCTGGTAGATGAATCAAATCAAGTACTTAGTGCAGTGAATGTTCGGCATGATTTGAATGAAAAACGGTTGCTTTTTGGTGGGCATATCGGCTATGGCATTCGAAGCGGCGCAAAGGTCACGCGACCAAAATTTTACGGATGACTTTAGAAAAAATGAAAGCTTTGGAAGTAAAAAGCAGTTTACTTACTTGTGATAAAAATAATATCGCCTCCGCAAAAACAATTCTCAAAAACGGCGGTATTTTAGAAAATGAATACGTGACACCAGCGCGAGTCACGCAGCGGTATTGGATATAACTTTAAAACCTATGTTGCAGTATTTTTAATAACAAGGAGGATTGAATATCTCATCATCTATTATCCACTATCCAGACTACCTCGTCCTTAGCCGTACCACCGGACAAATCATCTCCTCCAATGAAATCCCCCCGTGCTGAAAAGTATTTTTATAATAATTGTTGTAATGATTATAATTATTCGGATACAGGAAAAACTTATCTTCTTTGGCAAAAATAAACGTGGAACTCACATTCGGTCTCGGCAGCATCGCTTTCTCCGGGTCTCGGATGTCGAGTACGTCGCGGCGTTCGTATTGCAGATTTCTACCCACTTTATAACGCAAATTGGTGGTCGTCTCGCGGTCGCCGACGACTTTGGAAGGCGTGTTGACCCGTATCGTGCCGTGGTCCGTGGCGATGATCAATTGAATATCGCGTTCGGCGGCACGTTGCAAGGCAAGCCACAGCGGGGAGTTTTCAAACCACGAGCGAGTAAGCGAACGATACGCTTTTTCATCACCAGCAAGTTCTTTCAGCACTTCCATCTCCGTGCGCGCGTGCGAGAGCATATCAATGAAATTATAAACAATCGCCGTAAAATCATTATTCAAATAATTCAAAATATTGTCCTGCAATTGTCGCGCATTGGCTACGTTGGTCACTTTGATGTAATCGTGTCGAATCGGTTTGCGAAAAGTACGTTTTATCAATTCACCCAATAAATCACCTTCATGCAAATTTTTTCCACCTTCTTCCGAATCATTTTTCCACCAATCAGGATAGCGACGCTCAATTTCTAAGGGAAACAAACCCGAAAAAATCGCGTTGCGGCTATACTGCGTCGAGGTCGGCAAAATACTGTAAAAATAATCCTCCTCTTCCACCCGAAACAACTGTGAAATAATGGGTTCAATCACTTTCCACTGGTCGTACCGCAAATTATCCAATAATAAAAAAACCGTCGGCACGTCGTCCTTCATGTGTGGAAAAACCTTTGCCCGCATCACGTCGTTGGACATCACAGGTGCTCCGTCTGCATTCTTAACCCAATTGAGATAATTTTTTAATATAAATTTAGAAAACTCGGTATTCGCCTCGCTTTTTTGCATGGAGAGGATATCCCACATTTCGGTAGAATTAGAATCATCAATCCGCAATTCCCAGCCCACAATCCTGCGGTACGCCTCCACCCACTCCTGATGGCTCAAGCCGCTTTGAATTTGCATAAAAATCTGCCGAAACTCTTGCTGATAATCGCTCGACGTTTTCTCTCGCACCAACCGCTTATTGTCAATAATCTTCTTCAGCGTCAGCAAAATCTGATTCGGATTCACCGGTTTTATCAAATAATCCGAAATTTGTGACCCCAGGGCTTCCTCCATGATGTGTTCCGCCTCATTCTTCGTTATCATCACCACCGGCATCAGCGGATTATTTTCCTTAATTTTTGCCAGCGTTTCCAGCCCCGTAATGCCTGGCATACTTTCATCCAAAAACACCACGTCAATGTCATTATTCGCCTCACATTCCTCCAGCGCATCATAACCATTCGTCACGGTCAGTACGTCGTAGCCTTTGTTTTTCAAAAACAGAATTTGGGGCTTGAGCATATCAATTTCATCGTCTGCCCAAAGTATTTTTATTTTATCCATGTAAAATTTTGTGATTTGTGAATGGGGATTCGTGAAGACGCAAATACTGTATCGCCAATCCGTTTCACCATTTAATAAGCTTTTCAAGCAAAATATTGTTTCCATTTTAAACTTCGGTAAAATAGAAAAAACCAGCTTCGATTGATACTTTTTTATAAAATTCTTGTTACCACAGTGGTCAATGGTCAATTATAAATGGTCAATAAAAAAATCCATGCTTCCCAATAAAAAGAAAATTCTCAACGACCCCGTCTATGGTTTTGTGAGCATTCCCTACGGCATTGTTTTTGATTTGATAGAACATCCTTATTTTCAACGACTTAGAAGAATTAAACAAACCAGCCTCACGCATTACGTATATCCGGGCGCACTGCACACGCGATTCCACCACGCGATTGGCGCACTCCACCTCACGACCGAGGCATTGGATGTACTTTGCAACAAAGGCGTGGACATCACCCCTGAAGAAGCCGAAGCCTTACAAATCGCAGTTTTGCTGCATGACATCGGGCACGGACCTTTTTCACATACGCTTGAACATACGCTCATCAATTTCCACCACGAAGATTTATCCGTCCTCTTCATGCAACGATTGAACGAAATTTTTAATGGGAAGTTAACGATGGCGATGCAAATTTTTTTGGACGAACATCCGAAACCCTTTCTGCACCAGCTCGTCTCTGGTCAATTGGATATGGATAGAATGGATTATTTGAATCGAGACAGTTTTTTCACAGGCGTGCACGAGGGCGTGATTGGTTATGATCGGATTATCAAAATGCTGGCAGTAAAAGATGGCGAATTGGTGGTAGAAGAAAAAGGAATTTATTCCGTTGAAAAGTTTTTGATTGCCCGACGGTTGATGTATTGGCAGGTTTATTTACATAAAACAGTACTCGCCGCCGAGCAAATGCTGGTACAAACCTTGAAACGTGCCAAAGAATTGATGCAAAATGGTATGACCTTAGAAGCCCCGAAAAACCTGCTCTTTTTTTTACAAAATGATTTATCTTATAACAATTTTAAAACCAACCGCGACGAACTACTTGATCGCTTCGCCACACTCGACGACCACGATATTGTCACGGCTTTGAAAAACTGGACGAATTCAGACGACAAATTATTGACTTATTTTGCAAACGGATTATTGAATCGCCGCTTGTTTAAATCAGAATTGCGCAACAAGCCTTTTGATGTTGAATATGTAGATGACATTCGCTGCAAGGCAGAAAAATGGGGTGCTTTTCCAAAAGAATTAATCCCGTATCTCGTTTTTCAAGGCAAAGAAACAAACAGCGCGTACACGACTTTAAAAGACGAAATCAATATTTTACACAAAGACGGCACGGTGCTCCCGATGTCCGCCAATGCTGATTTTGGCATTCAATCGAAAATTGTGACGAAGTATTATTTGTGTTATCCGAAGGAGATTTTAGTGGAGGATGGGAAGATGGGAGGATAGGAGAGACCAAGAGATAAAACTTTGCGGCTTTGCGACTTTGCATGAAAAATCTCTGCGCCCTCTGCGGTTAAAAAAATCGCTGTGAGGGCTGTAATGAGTGACCAAGAGAAAAGAGACCAAAGAGATAAAACTTTGCGGCTTTGCGTGAAAAAAATCTGCGGGATAAAAAAGTCATGGAGTGACCGAAAGACGAGGGAAAACAAAAATCTGCGAAATCTGCGGAAGAATAAGCGACACAAACACTTTAACATCATAACACACCAAAACGCACATTCCCCGACATTTAACCATTTCTTAAAAGCACGATATTCGGTTTTCTATTACTTTTGTAGGAATCTAAACTTTTGAACCCCCAAACGTCTAACCTCAAACATTTAAAATGTATTACGAATCGCATTTCATGGTAGATTTTACGCTGCCCGAAGACCTAACGGATGAGTTTTTTGACCTTTTGCCATACCAGGATAGCGTGGTGAACAAATATCTTTCCAACGGAAAACTGGTCAATTACGCCCTCTCTCTGGAAAATGGCAAACTCTGGGCGATTTTTAGTGCCAATTCTGAACTGGAAATACGCGAGATGTTGTTGGATTTTCCCCTCACCCGATTCCTGCAAATGGAAATTAATTTACTTACTAGCTACAACGCCGTACACGCTGGCGCAGCGCAATTTTCGCTGAATTGAAAACCAAAAGATGGGATAAGTAAGTAACAAAGGAGATTAGTTTGACCTATTTTTATCGTAATTTACGAATGAAAGGCATATCAGCAAATTAGCAAATCAACTTTTCCCAATTTCTTAATACCTTTGGCGCAATTTTAAACGATAAACTGACAAGTGCTCAATCTTTTCCGAACCAACCAGTTACTGTTCAGCATGTTGCTCATTTTTTATGCAGTCGTCCTGCATATCGCAGCATTCGTAGTGCCTGACGACTGGCAGCCTGCCAGTTATGGCTATTTGAGTAGTTTAATTTATAATTGGATTGGCTACCAAGGTTTAATGCCGGATGTACTCGCCATTGCACTGATTTTTGCACAGGCTACTACCATCAATTCTATCGTCGCTATCCATCGCCTTGATGACACGGTGACGCTCTTTCCGGGCTTGTTCTTTATATTAATTGCCAGTGCTTTGCCAGATTTTCTGCATCTTTCCCCTTTACATTTGGCAAATACCTTTTATCTCATCGCCCTTTCCGAAGCCTTTAAAATCTATAAAAAACCATCCGCCGCAGATAATATTTTCAATATCGGTTTTTGGGTATCCGTCGGCAGCCTGTTTTATTTTTCGTATGCGATTTTTATTATATTAGGATTTATCATCTTGAATATTCTACGTGCCTTTACGATACAAGAGCGACTCATGGTATTTATTGGAGCATTGGTGCCGTATTTACTCACCAGCGTTTACGTTTTTTGGAACGACCAATGGAGCGATTTTGTACAAATACAATTCATAAAAAACATAGGATTTCTGAATTTCAAAATAGCACCAGTCATAGAAACGTACCTAAAAATTGGTTTTGTAGCTATTTTTCTGATCATCGCCATTTTTAGTTATGGCTTGTATGAATTCAAAAAAAATATTCAAATACAAAAGAAAATCAATGTCTTGTTCTGGTGCTTGTTATTTTCAGTATTTACGCTCCTATTTCAGGCAGGTATCCAACTCGATCACCTGTTGATTTTGGCAGTGCCGCTCGGGTTTCTGATTGCTATCAATTTTACAAATTTGTCCAATCGCTGGGCGGAAATTCTGCATTTGTTTATATTAGTCGTGGTTTTTATTTTTCAATATCAGCAGTATCTTTTACCAGAATGAGGTTTATAATAAATTTGCCAAATTTCTGAAATTTGGTAAATTTTCATAAAATTGAAGTCTATATGAAATTTGGCGTTGTCGTTTTTCCGGGTTCCAATTGTGATGATGACATGATGAATGCGCTGGGCACCGTCATGCAGCAAGAAACCGTGAAACTGTGGCACAAAGACCGCGACCTGAGCGGCTTCGATACAAGCGACTGCATCGTATTGCCGGGTGGCTTTTCGTATGGCGATTACCTGCGGGCGGGCGCGATTGCTCGTTTTTCCCCGATTATGAAAGCCGTAGTCGAATTTGCCAACGCAGGTGGCTACGTGTGGGGTGTTTGCAATGGTTTTCAAATTTTATGCGAAGCCGGATTACTGCCGGGCGTGCTGCTGCGCAATGCGAATCAAAAGTTTATTTCTAAAAATATTTTCCTTAAAGTTCAGACAAATAATAGTCCGATAACTGCCACGATTCACCCTGAAAAAGTGCTGAAAATTCCAATCGCGCATGCCGAGGGTCGCTATTTTGCAGATGAAGACGTGCTGACGGAACTCCAAGCCAACGACCAAATCCTTTTCCGGTATTGCGATGAAAATGGCAAAGCGGTGGTGGAAGCAAACCCAAATGGCGCTACGCTTAACATCGCCGGTATTTGTAATCGAGCGCGCAACGTATTTGGCATGATGCCACACCCAGAACGCGCGTCAGAACTGGCTTTGGGCAATACAGATGGAAAATTATTGTTTGAATCTTTACTGCAAACGGCACGCGTAACGGCAGTTTAAATGTTAAAGTTCCAGCGTTCAAGGTTTGAAATTTTGTCACCCTATAAACCTAACTTGTCCCGCAAGGCGGGATAACCCCCATCGCCTTTTTAATTTGCAATCACCGCAATCGCCTCAATTTCAATCATCACATCAGGACTGTACAAGGACTGCACCCCTGCAAGCGTACTGGCAGGCGGATTTTCTTTGGGCAAATATTCAGTTCGAATGCTGCGCAAAGCAGTTAAATAATCGGTCTTATAATCCTTC
>Ga0163145_1000005_pt1 | contig 150716 bp, 166 predicted proteins | sample OliLakLV9_FD_161683 | JGI IMG/M metagenome (GOLD analysis project Ga0163145, IMG submission 161683) | Freshwater microbial mat bacterial communities from Lake Vanda, McMurdo Dry Valleys, Antarctica - Oligotrophic Lake LV.9 | ecosystem: Environmental > Aquatic > Freshwater > Lake > Microbial... | reverse complement strand
TTGACCGGCGAACCCCGGACGAGGCGTACTTCAACCAGCTGCAGCCAATCCCGGCCGCAGCATAACCGAGGCCGAAATCCACTTAGCCAAGCCACGGAACGTGTTCAGACAAACCGAGCCACCTCTATCCACTCGATACGGAAAATCTCATCGAGCCGCATGGCGGTCGCGATGGCGAATTTGATGACCCGGGTCATGGGGATCGTCAGACGGTCGTTCTGGTCGAAATGCGCATAGAGGCGCTCAAGCTCCGCCTCGGTCGGCCGGCGCTCGCGCTCGGCGGGGGAACCCACAAGCCCAAGCCGCCGGAGCGCGACCCGCGCCAGGTCCACCGCTTGCGTGTTGACCGGAATGCCGTGCACCGCCGCTGCATGCCTCAGTACCGTTCCGATGAACGAGATATCGACCGCCAGCGTGGCCGGGCCAGCGCCTTCCTTGGCGCGCTGACGGCCATACATGACGAGCCGTTCGCGGGTGAGGTTCGAGAGGGCCGTATCCCCCAGCTCCCTTCGGAGGCGCCTCAACGTGTGGTCCTTCGAGCGGCGAAGTGGCTTGCCGACCCCGTGAAGGTCCTCGATATGCAGGTCAATCAGGCTCGCGAAAGTATCCTTCCGGCTGATGCGCTTGGTTGAAGGGTCGATCTCCTTGTCGATTGAGCGCTCGGCGTCGCGGGCCCACTCGTCCGCGTCGGCTTTGCGGTGGAAACTCTTGGAGAGCACATGACCATGCCGACGGATTTGCACCCGCCATTTGGTCCCGCGCTTCTGAACCGTCGCCACGGCATCACGCTCCAAGCCAGTCGCCCCAAACCACACTTGACCCCGGCACAATCCGGGCACAACCAGCCCAAATACGTGCGGCAACATGCGGAACTTAGAGCGAACAAACGGGCACAAATGGCGTCTCGAAATTTGTGCCCAACGCTTTGAGGGTGCTACAAAAAGCGATGAAAATCAACGCACACCGCTTCTCAGTCGCTCCAATGATGGACTGGACCGACCGGCATTGCCGGGCGTTTCATCGTGCGTTGACGCGTCGGGCTCTGCTGTACACCGAGATGGTGACGGCGGACGCCGTGATCCATGGGGATCGGGGGCGGTTGATCGGGTATTCCGCGCTCGAACATCCCGTCGCGTTGCAGCTGGGCGGCGCCGAGCCCGACAAGCTTGCGGCGGCCGCGCGGATCGGCGCGGATTTCGGCTACGACGAGATCAATCTCAACGTTGGTTGTCCGTCCGACCGCGTGCAGAGCGGGCGCTTCGGCGCGTGCCTGATGCGCGAGCCTGCGCTCGTCGCTGATCTGTACGCGGCGATGCAGGACGCGGCGCCGGATATTCCGGTGACGATCAAGTGTCGCATCGGCGTCGACGAGCAGGAGCCGCAGGAGGCGCTCTTCGATCTCGTGGATCGTGTTGGGGCGCGGGGATGTGCGACGTTCATCGTGCATGCGCGCAAGGCGTGGCTTGAAGGATTGTCGCCGAAGGAGAACCGCGAGCTGCCGCCGCTTGATTATGCGCTGGTGCGGAAACTCAAACTGGAACGGCCTGCGCTGAACATCATTCTCAACGGCGGCCTTGAAAGCCTCGCGCATGCGCGCGCGGAGATGGACGGCGTCGACGGCGTGATGCTGGGCCGGGCGGCGTACAAGACGCCGTTCGAACTGCTGCGCGTGGATTCTGCTTTTTTCGGCGCGCCCGATCCAGTCGCCACGGCGGCGGATGCAGTTGTCGCCTATCTGCCATACATCGAAGCGCGGCTGCGCGAGGGCTCGCACCTGCACGCAATGACGCGCCACATGCTCGGCCTCTTTCATGGACGGCCTGGCGGGCGCCTCTGGCGACGCGTGCTCTCGGAGGAGGGCGTGCGCGCGGGGGCGGGTGTGGAGGTCGTGGAGAAGGCGCTGGCGCAAGTGACGCGGGAATACGCGTCGGTGTAGGTTGCGGCAAACAGCAAGGGGACGAAACCATGAGCAAGGTTCTGGTCACGGGCGGGTCGGGGTTCATCGGCGCGCATTGCATTCTGCAATTGCTGGCGGCGGGGCATGAGGTGCGCACGAGAGTGCGCAGTCTGAAGCGCGAAGGCGACGTGCGCGCGATGCTGAAGGCCGGCGGCGTGGAGCCGGGTGCGACGCTGTCGTTCTACGTCACCGATCTTGAAAGCGATGCGGGTTGGGCCGAAGCGGTCGCGGGCTGCGATTATGTGCTGCATGTGGCCTCGCCCTTTCCGGCGGCGGCGCCGAAGGATGAAAACGAGCTGATCGTGCCGGCGCGCGAAGGCGCGCTGCGGGTGCTGCGCGCGGCGCGCGATGCGGGCGTCAAGCGCGTGGTGCTGACCTCATCGTTCGCGGCCTGCGGGTATGGGCAAAAGCCGCAGAAGGCGCCGTTCGACGAAACGAACTGGACCAACCCCGACGGCGACGATGTGCGCGCCTATGTGAAGTCGAAGACGCTCGCCGAGCGCGCGGCGTGGGACTTTATCGCGCAAGAAGGCGGCGCGCTCGAACTGGCGACGGTGCTGCCGGTCGGCGTGTTCGGACCAGTGCTCGGGCCGGATTATTCGACGTCGATCCTGGTCGTGCAGCGGCTTATGGACGGCGCCATGCCCGGCGCGCCGCGTCTGTCGTTCGGCATTGTCGACGTGCGCGACGTGGCGGACCTCCACATCCGCGCAATGACCGATCCCGCTGCGAAGGGCGAGCGCTTCCTCGCCGTCGCCGGCGATTTTCTCACCATCAGGCAGATCGCGCTCATCCTGAAAGCGCGCATGGGCGCGGCCGCCAAGCGTGTGCCGACAAACGAACTCCCCAACTGGCTCGTGCGGCTCGCGGCGATGAACGACGAGGCCGTGAAGCAGATCCTGCCCGAACTCGGCAAGCTGAAGAACGCGAGCAACGCCAAGGCGAAACGCCTGCTGGGTTGGGCACCGTGCTCGAACGACGACGCCGTGATCGCGACGGCGGAGAGCATGGTGCGGTTGGGATTGTTGAAGGGGTGACTGCCGTTCCAACCCTCCGCTCTGCTTGGTTGGCCGCTGCGCAATAACTATTCGTTCCCGGCTGCCATGATCATGAGGTAGGCCAGAATGCCGAGATCGGAGGTCACGTTTTTGCTGCGGGCAAGATCGATATCGTCTTGTGCGCCTCCCAGCGGGAGTATTCTCGAGGGATACCTAATCTGTATCTTCGCATCCGTATTCGACATACTGCGTTCCAAGATGCTTGTGCGCAAACTCCATGAAAACCAGAAAATCAGCTAACGTGTCGATCTTGGCGTAGATCTCAAATGGAATTTCCTGGTTCCAAATCGGACGTTTATCGCTCGTCTGAACGAAGTGGCTAAGCGCCGCTGATATCGCGTCTGTCATCCCCCTAAACCCGCGCCATCACCGTCCGCGTCATCAGCGTCATCACCAGTTCGCCCGACTGGTTCAGCACATCGTGCTGCGTGATCAGGATCCCTCGGTTTTCGTTGATCGGCTGCTTCGACATGAAGGTGATCTTCATCGTCAGCACATCGCCGGCATGCGCCGTCTTGTACCAGCGCACGGCGTCCTGGCCGAGGCGCGCGAGCACGGGCCAGTCCTTGGTTTCCTCCCACAGCATCCGCGACCACAGCGCGAAGACATGCGCCTGCGCAGCGGGCGGGCTGTCGGAAGGGTCGCCGTCCGCTTTCAGCGGCAGGTAGGGAGCGAAGCGTTCCTGGAAGAGGGCGAGATCATCGGCATCGACCTTCGCTGCCCCGAACTGGTGGACATATCCCACCGGGATGTCGTCGAAATGCCAACTCTGCCCCCGCACGCGCTTCATGCTTCGCCCCCCTTTCAGACCTTCGGCTCCGGCGAAACCTGCACCAGCAGTTTCCCGTCATGCTTGCCGTTGAACAGCAGCTTCACCGCCGAGACGGCGTTCTCCAGCCCCTGTTCGACGTGCACCTTGTACTTGATCTTGCCCTCGAGCACCCACTGCGCGAGCTCCATAGAGGCCTTCTCGAACTCGCTCATGTAGTCGATGACGATGAAGCCCTTCACGAGAATGCGCTTCATCAGGATCTGCTGGAAGTTCGACGGGCCGCGGCGATCGCCCTTGTCGTTGTACGTCGAGATGAGCCCGCACAGCGGCATGCGCGAGAAGTTGTTCATGCGCGCGAGCACGGCGTCCATGATCTCGCCGCCGACATTCTCGAAGTTCACGTCGATGCCGTTCGGGCAGTGCTTGTCCAAGGCCTTGCCGACGTCTTCGCTCTTGTAGTCGATCGCCGCGTCGAACCCGAGATCCTGCGTGATCCAGCGGCACTTCTCCGCGCCGCCCGCAATGCCGACCACGCGCGCGCCCTTGAGCTTGGCGATCTGCCCCACGATGGAGCCCACCGCGCCCGCCGCCGCCGACACGACGACGGTTTCGCCCGCTTTCGGTTTGCCGATGTCGAGCAGGCCGAAATACGCGGTCCAACCCGTCAGGCCGACCACCGACATGAACGCCGTCAGCGGCAGGCCGGGGATCGTCGGGATCGGGCGCACCATGCCGCCGGGCGACAGGTGCCAGTCCTGCCAGCCGCCCATCATCGGCGCCACGATCGACCCGACCTTGATGTTGGGGTCCTTCGATTCCTCCACCACGCCCACCGCGCCGCCGCGCATCACGTCGCCGATCTCCACCGGCGGCATGTACTGGTCCATGTCGCTCATCCAGATGCGGTTCGTCGGATCGAGCGAGAGATAGAGCGTGCGCACGAGGACGTGGCCGTCGGGCGTCTCGGGGAGCGGGGTCTCGACGAAGGCAAGGTCCCCCTCCGCGATGTCGCCCTCGGGACGGCGCTTGAGAAGCCATTGCCTGTTCGTGCGCGCCATCGTGTTTCGCTCCCTGTTTCGCCGAACCTTCGCAAAGCATGCGGTCACGCGCAACTGACCGTCATTCCTGAGCGTAAGGGTTGGCGGGGCGGGCGAGGAGCGCCTATGTCGCCTCCATCGAGTTCAGCCCGGCGAGTTCATGGCCCTGCGCGCATTCCTGTTCCTTCTCCTCGCGGCGTTTGCGTCTTTTGGCGCAGCGCCCGCGCACGCCCAGATCGTGCGCACCCAGAACGCAGAGACGGAACTCCTGTCTGCGCGCGCCGCCGCTGCGCCCGGCGAGACGGTGACGCTCGTCCTGCGCCAGAAGAAGCGCGAAGGCTGGCACACCTACTGGATCAATCCCGGCGACAGCGGCGAGCCGCCGCGCCTGACCTGGACGCTGCCGGCGGGCTACGAGGCGGGCGCGCTGCTGTACCCCGCGCCGCGCATCGAGCGTCTCGGCCCCATCACCACCTATGTCCATGACGACGAGACGCTCTATCCCATCGCGTTGAAAATCCCGGAAGATGCGCGCGCGGGCGCGGATGCTGCGATCTCGCTCAAGGCGACATGGCTCATCTGCGCGGAAATCTGCGTGCCGGAGGAGGGCGCATTCCGCCTCTCGCTCCCGATCCGCGCCGAAGGCCGCGATGACGCGCGCGGCGCACGCCTCGCCGATGAAGCGATCGCTGCGCTCCCGCAGTCGGTGACGACGCTGGGCTTCGACTTCAAGGCGGGCGACCGCATCTCCATTGGTTTCCCGCGCGCCGATGCGCCGCCCAATCCGCTGAGCGAAGCCATCACGGGCGTCAACCTGCGCAACCCGCAGTATTTTCCCTATTCGCAGGCGCTGATTGATCACGCGGGCGAGCAGACGGTCACGCGCCGCGACGGCCAGATCCTGATCGACATGCCGCTGTCGCTCTCCTTCATCAAGAACGAGGCGAAGGGCGAGGGGCTTCTCGTCGCCGAGATCAATGAGGGCGGACGCTGGACGAAACGCGCTTTCATGTTCGGCAATCCGCCGGATACGACGTTGTTGCCCACAGCCGTCGCGCGCGCATGGGCGGGCGAGGCGCCGCTCGCGAGCGCGCCGCGTGACGTGCAGCGGAGTGCGGGCTTCGTCGACTTCCTTGGCTACATTCTCGCGGCCTTCGTCGGCGGGCTCATCCTCAACATCATGCCGTGCGTGTTTCCGGTGCTGTCGATCAAGGCGCTGTCGCTCGCGGGCGGCGCGCATGCGGGAACCGCGCGGCGCCACGGACTCCTCTTCCTCGCCGGCGTGATGGCGACCTTCATGGCGCTCGCCGCCGTGCTGCTCGCACTGCGCGCGGCGGGATCGGCGGCGGGGTGGGGCTTCCAGTTGCAGGAGCCTGCTCTGATCGGCGCGCTGGCGCTCCTCTTCTTCGCCATCGGTCTCAATCTCATCGGCGCCTTCGACATCGGCGGCTCGCTGCAGAATGTCGGCGGTGGTCTCGCGGAGAAGGGCGGCGATGTCGGCGCGTTCGCCACCGGCGCGCTTGCGGTCGTCGCCGCAACGCCGTGCACGGCGCCATTCATGGCCGGGGCATTGGGTTGGGCGGCGACCGCGCCGCCGGTCGCATCGCTGGCGGTATTCGCAGGGCTTGGTCTCGGGTTCGCAGCGCCGTTCACGCTGCTCGCCTTCGCACCCGGTCTGCAGAAACTCTTGCCGAAACCCGGCGCATGGATGGACAAGGCCAAGCAGTTTCTCGCTTTCCCGATGTTCGCCGCCGCCGTGTGGCTCGTCTGGGTGCTCTCGGTGCAGACCGGGGCCATGGGCACGCTGGCGCTGCTCGCGGTGTTCGTGGCGTTCGCGTTCGCCGTGTGGGCATGGCGGCTGGGCTTTGTCTGGCGCGTGATCGCCGGGCTCGTGCTGATCGGCGTGCTCGCGGGCGCGTGGACGCCGATGACCACCGTCGTTTCCGCTGCCGACGCCGGCGCGCCGACCAAGAGCGCGTCCCTCGACGGCGAAGTCTGGAGCCCTGAACGTGTTGCGGAACTGCGCGCGGCCGGCGCGCCCGTCTTCGTCAATTTCACCGCCGCGTGGTGCGTCAGCTGCAAGTTCAATGAGGGTGCCGCGCTCTCGCGTCCGGGCCTGCGCAAATTCTTCGCCGAGCGCGGCGTCATCTATCTCAAGGGCGACTGGACCGCGCGCGATGATGTGATCGCCCGCGAGCTCGCCGCACATGGACGTTCCGGCGTGCCGCTCTATCTTTATTACGCGCCGGGCGCCGCTGAACCGGTGATCCTGCCGCAGATCCTCACCGAGGACATCGTCCGCAACGCCATCACTGCCGCCGGCACACCGCCACAAGGGGAGTCCTTATGAACAATGCCCGCCGCAACTTCGTCATCGCTGTCGGTGCAGGCGTCGCCGTTCTCGGCGGGGCGTTCGCGATGCTGCGCTCGCCTGCTGCGGAAGCCGCCGTGCAGAACGGCGCCGCAGCGCCCGGTTTCAGCGTCGTCGATTCAGCGGGTCGCACCCGCACGCTCGACGAATTCAACGGCAAGACCGTGGTGCTCGAATGGACCAACCACGACTGCCCGTACGTGAAAAAGCACTACGCCACCGGCAACATGCAGGCCCTGCAGCGCGAAGCGACGGCCGCCGGCGTCACGTGGCTCACCGTGATTTCCTCCGCACCCGGCAAGCAGGGCCACGTCAGCGGCGCCGCCGCCGACCAGCTCACCACCAGCCGCAGCGCCGCACCCAGCGCCGTTCTGCTCGATGAATCGGGCGCGGTCGGTCGCCTCTACGCCGCACGCACGACACCGCACATGTACGTCATCGGCCCCGACCGGAAGCTCGTCTATCAGGGCGGCATCGACGATCGAAACTCGAGCGATCACGCCACCGTGCAGGGCGCGCGCAACTACGTCCGCGAAGCGCTCGCTGCCGTCCGCGCCGGTCGCGCGCCCGAGACGGCGTCCGCGCCGCCCTACGGCTGCAGCATCAAGTACGCGGGGTAGTGTCTCCCATCCCCGGATTTCGCGGCACGCGAAAGTCCGGGCCCATTTTCCCGAGGCCCGCGCGAATAGGCCCCGGACTCGCCTGCGGCGATCCGGGGATGGGTGGGATGTAGGATTGACCACCTAGGCGAAATGTCCTACAGGTGGCCCATCACTTCCGCAGGGAGGGCAGCCGGTACCCTGTTCTGTCGGCGCGGTTGTGAGGTGATCGAGCGTGAGAAGCCGCTGCGCCGGGGGACCAGAACCCGGGGAAACGCGAGCGGAGTTCCGGGACTCTCAGGGAACAGCTGAGACCCGCACGCGCGTCGGCCGTACTGGACATGGGTCCTAACAAAGGCCCGGGGTCATGCTGGCGCGAAACGATCACGGGGACGCGGACGGCATTCGCATCTCTCTCACTACAAAATTCGCGGATGTCGTCCGCGTCCCCGGCCCTCCCATGCGAGCCCGCAGCGTGAAAACGCGTGCGGCAAGAAGAGTTGGGCCAACGGGAGCGCTTCGGAACCATCATCCCCGCGCGCCGTTTTCTCCAGCAACGACAGATCATCGGGACTGCCATGACCTTCAACGCCACCGATCGCCATGACCTCGCTGACAGCGCCGGGCGCGTGTCGGCGCTCACGGGCTATGGCCTCTACCTGCTGTCGATCCCGAGCCTGGCGCTATTTGCCCCGGTCGGCGCCGCCGTCGCCTGGTTCAGCCGCGCGGACGCAGCCCCGCTCGCGCGCGCCCACCTCGACGCGCAGCTGCGCCTCTTCGCCATGGCCGCGATCTGGGCGCTCGCGCTCTTCGCGCTCTCCATTCCCGCCTGGATACTGACCATCGTGCTGATCGGCATTCCGCTGCTGTGGGCCATCGCGCTGGCGGGCTTCATCGTCATGATCTGGTTCACGGCGAAAAGCGCGCTGGGGCTGCTTCGCCTGCTGGGCGGCGAAATGCCCTGACAGGGCGGCCCTGATCGGCCCTTCGACGCGCATACGTTGCCGCGCGGCGGGCCATCCGCTACCGAAGCGGCTTCATGACCGATTTCAGACCCAAGGCGCGCCGCCCGCGCGGATTCGCAGACCGTCGCGGGGCAACGCTCGCGCGCGAACGCGCCATCGTCGAGAAGGTGCTCGGCGTCTACGAGGCGTGGGGATTCGAGCGTCTCGAAACGTCGGCGTTCGAATACGCCGACGCGCTCGGCAAATTCCTGCCCGACCAGGATCGTCCCAACGAGGGCGTCTTCGCGCTGACCGACGACGACGAGCAGTGGATGGCGCTGCGTTACGATCTCACCGCGCCGCTCGCGCGGTTCGTCGCCGAAAACTACGACGCGCTGCCGAAACCCTATCGCCGCTGCGCAGCGGGACCGGTGTGGCGCAACGAAAAGCCGGGACCGGGACGCTTCCGCGAATTCTGGCAGTGCGACGCCGATACCGTAGGCGCGGCGAGCCCGGCGGCGGATGCGGAAATAGTAGCGATGGCCTGCGCAGCTCTTGAGGCGATTGGACTCAAGCGGGGTCAATTCGCCATTAAAGTCAGCGACCGCCGCCTCATGGACGGTCTTTTTGATAAATTAGGTTTGTCTGATTCAGATCGGACAACTCGAACCCGTGCATTGCGAGCAATCGATAAGTTTGACCGCCTAGGCGTTGAAGGAGTGCGCCTTCTGCTCGCAGACGGTCGTAAAGATGAGTCCGGCGACTTTACAGTAGGTGCCGGGCTCACTCCTCAAGCCAATTCAACAATCATCCAATTTGTCACCGGACAACAACTGACGATTTCGGCTGGTACGGTGACGATTAGGGTTGGAGAAGAAGCATCTCTTTCCACCAATCCGGCTCATCCAGACGTAAACTTGCAGAAGATCGAATTTTTGAGATCACAGCTAGCTGGTTCAGTCGTTGGGGAAAACGCGGTTGCTAGCTTAGCGGAAATGCACTCCAATCTTTGCTGCCTCGGCTACTCCTCCGAGTATTGGCAAATCGATACCTCTGTTGTCCGAGGCCTTGAATACTACACGGGCACAGTTTTCGAAGCCGAACTTCTCGGCGAAACGAAAGACGAAAACGGCGCCCTCGTTCGCTTCGGCTCCGTCGGCGGCGGCGGGCGCTATGACGATCTCGTCTCGCGCTTCAAGGGGACGCCGATCCCCGCGACAGGTTTCTCCGTCGGCGTGTCGCGTCTCGCGGCGGCGTTAAGCGCTCAAGAAGAGTCACGCGCGAGCGACGGTCCTGTCGTCGTGCTGCCGTTCGATGCGGCGGCGATGGGCGATTGCATGGCGCTGGCGGCGGAACTGCGTGCGGCGTTCGCGAAGCAAAACATCAAGCGCGCGGCGGAAGTGTATCTCGGCGGCTCGGGCCCGAAGGCGCAACTCAAGTACGCCGACAAGCGCGGCGCGCCGGCGGCGGTGATCGTCGGCGGCGACGAAGTCCGCGACAACACCGTCTCGATCAAGAATCTCCGCCTCGGCGCACAGGTCGCCGCCACGGCGGAAGACCGCGACGCCTGGAACAAGGCGCGCGGCGAAGTGCAGGTCACCGTGCCGCGCGGCGAGATGGTCGCGCGCGTCATCGCGATGTTGCAGGGCTGAGCCAGGGGAGAAGCACGATGATCCGTTTCATGCTGGCGTTGGCCGCCATCCTCTTCACCGCGACCGCGCACGCGGAAGTCACCGCCAGCGCGCCGAACGGCTTCGTCTCGCGCCATGTCGTCACCGTGCCGATGGCGCCCGCCGCCGCGTATGAACGCTTCGTGCGCGTGCAGGACTGGTGGGACGGCGCAGACACCTATTCGCGGAGCGCGGCCAATCTGAAACTCGAAGCGCGTCCCGGCGGCGCGTGGATCGAGACCCTGCCGGCGGGCGGTTTCGTCGAGCACATGCGTGTGCTGTTCGTCAGCCCCGGCAAGACGTTGCGCCTCGAAGGCGGTCTCGGGCCGCTGCAGGACATGCCCGTGCGCAGCGTGATGGCGGTGACGTTCGAAACCGACGGCTCCGGCACGAAAGTGACGATGACGTATTCGGTCGGCGGCTACTTCGCCAATGGCACGGCGCAGATCGCGCCGGGCGTGGACTTCGTGCTCGGCGCAGGCCTCGCGCGCTACGCCCAACCTCCTGCGCCAAGTCGATGAGCGTCGACGCAAGCCTCGCACTGCGCGCTGCCGCCAGCGCGCTCGCCGCCACATGGATCGACCCGCCCGTGCTGCAGCCGGCGGGGCTCTATCTCGAACTTGCCGGCGAAGACATCCGCGCGCGCGCCTACATGCTCGCTGGCGACGACGATGCCGCGCTCTGCCTGCGTCCCGACATGACCGCGCCCGCCGTGCGCGAGGCGCTGAAGCGCAACGACTGGAGCGCTGCGTTCGGGCTCGCCTATGACGGCCTCGTATTTCGCCGCCAGACAGACAACGCTAAGGAATCCGAATTCCGCCAGATCGGCGCTGAAGTGTTCGCGCCCGTGACCGACATCGCCTCGCGCGAAGCCGACATCACCATCGCCGCGCTCGATGCGTGCCGGGCCGTCGGCGTGCAACCACGCATGCGCCTCGGCGATGTCGCGGTGTTCGAGGCCATCGTCGACGCCTGCGCGCTGCCGGAGTCGTGGACGCGCCGCGTGAAGCGCGCGTTCTCGCGGCCGGGGGGGCTCGCCACCGTGTTGCGCGAAGCGGCTGCGCCCCCGGCGCCGGAAGAGAGCATTCTCGGCGAAGCGCTGGCGGCCCTGCCGGACGAACGCGCCGAAGCGGTGGTCGAAGAACTCCTCGCAGATGCGCGCATCGTGCTTGTGGGCGGACGCACCGTCGCCGAGATCGCCGCGCGTCTCAGGGAAAAGGGCCGCGCCATGCACGCCCCGCGCGCCGATGCGCAAGCGCTCGCGCTGATCGCCGAAGCGACCGCCATCGAAGCAGCCCCGGACGCCGCCTTCGAACAGCTGCGCAAGATCGCGGCGCGCCCGTCTGCGAAAAACCCGACAGCACTGCTCGCCGCCATCGACCGCGCCAGCGCGCGCTGGGATGCGGTGAAGCGCGACAATGCCCCCGAGGCCACCTTCTCCGCCGGCTTCGGTCGCGGCCTCGCTTACTACGACGGTTTCGTCTTCGAACTCGAAGCGCCGCTGCTGGGCGTGCGCGCGAGCCTCGGCGGCGGCGGCCGCTATGACGGCCTGCTGCAACGCATCACGTCCTCGCAAGGCAGCGGCCCGCCCGCATCGTGGGGCGCAGCCGGTTTCGCCATGCGACCGGCCCGACTTGCAGAGGCCGCACAATGAGCGCGCTCACCATCGCCGTGCCCTCGAAGGGCAGGCTGCAGGAACAGACGCTCGCGTTCTTCGCCGATTGCGGCCTCGCAATCTCGCAGGACGGCGGCAAGCGCGGCTACGTCGCGCGGATGGCGGGGCAGGGTGACGTCGAAGTGCGCCTGCTGTCGGCGGGAGACATCACGGCAGCGCTGCGTGACGGCGACGTGCATGTGGGCGTGACGGGCGAAGATCTGCTGCGCGAACTCGGCCCCGCATTCGAGCGCATCGTGATGGTCAAGCCGCTCGGCTTCGGCCGCGCCGATCTCGTGGTCGCTGCGCCCGCTGCGTGGCTCGACGTGACGACCATGGCGGACCTCGATGAAGTCAGCGCCGCGATGCGCGCGCGCACCGGCAAACGGCTGCGCGTCGCGACGAAATACCTGAAGCAGACGCACGCCTTCCTCGATGGCCGCGGCGTCGACGACTACCGCATCGTGGAAAGCCTCGGCGCCACCGAAGGCGCGCCCGCCGCCGGCGTCGCCGACGTGATCGTCGACATCACCACCACCGGCCAGACGCTTGCCGCCAACCACCTGAAGACTCTGACCGACGGCCTGATCCTCAAGAGCCAGGCGCAGCTCGCCGCGAGCCGCGCCGCGTCATGGACGCCCGCCGCGAAGGCCACCTTCGCCGCCATCCTCGACCAGATCGAAGCGCGCGAGCAGGGGCGGTCGCTGAAGCTCGTCCGCGCGGCGGTGGGCGGGGCGAGCGCGGACGCCCTCAATCAGCTCATCGCCCGCATGGGCGGCAGACTGGCGAGCGAATCCGAGCCCGGCCTCATCGCCTTCTACTGTCCCGCCGAGCGGGCTCCGGAGGCGTCCGCCGCTGCTGCAGCCCTTGGCGCGGGCCCGGTCGGGGTGTTCGGCTCCGACTATGTCTTCGAGCGGGTCGGCACCCTCAGCGCCCGCTTCGGTGAGGCGCTCGCGCCACGGTGACCCGTTTGAAGGCGCCCAAGCACACAAAACGGTCACATGGGGATTGACGCCCATGGGCAATCCCGGCACTGAGAGTGTGCGTTTCGGGGAGGAGACGCCTCCAGCCGCGCTAGACGGCCGGACGCACTCAACACACAAAAAAACTGGGCCGTGGCGTGAAAACGCTGCGGCCTTCGTCCTTTCTGGGCTCCGGCGTTGCCTCCTTTCCTTCTCCCCCGCGAGGGGGAGAAGGTGGCCGCGAAGCGGTCGGATGAGGGGGCGTCCCGGCGATTGGCCGCAACAGCCGACTTCATCCTAGATCTCACGCCCTCATCCGTCGACTTCGTCGTCACCTTCTCCCCCTCGCGGTGGAGAAGGGAAAATGAGTGATCCTTGCCCCATCGGCAGGCCTTCCGGTCGCCGCGCCTCACGCTATGGTGAGCGCAATGAAGCGTCGCGCAGCAAGCAGCGACCATCTGGGAGGAAGCGGCATGAAGCGCGTTGGCGCACTGGCGGCGTTGATCGCCGTGACCTTGCTGGTCGGTTGCAATCAATCGAAGGACGCGAGCGGCGTCGACGCGCGGCGCATCGAACGCGCCGACGCGGGCGAATGGCTCAACTATGGGCGCACCTACGACGAGCAGCGCTTCAGCCCGCTGGACAAGGTCAATCGCGGCAACGTCGCGCAGCTTGGCCTCGCATGGTTTGCGGAGTTCGACACCGATCGCGGCCAGGAAGCGACGCCGCTGATGGTCGACGGCGTGCTCTACACGACGACGGCGTGGAGCAAGGTCTATGCGTTCGATGCGCGCACCGGTGCGCAGAAGTGGTCCTATGATCCGAAGGTGCCCGGCGATCGCGGGTTCAGCGCGTGCTGCGACGTGGTCAACCGCGGCGTCGCGGTCTGGGGCGGCAAGGTCTATGTCGGTACGCTCGACGGACGCCTGATCGCGCTCGATGCGAAGACCGGCGCGGAGAAGTGGTCGGTCGTCACCGTCGACCAGTCCAAGCCCTACACGATCACCATGGCGCCGCGCGTGGTGCAGGGCCGTGTGCTGATCGGCAACAGCGGCGGCGAGTACGGCGTGCGCGGCTACCTCACCGCCTACGACGCCGCGACCGGCGACAAAGTCTGGCGCTTCTACACGACGCCGAACGCGGCGGGCCAGGCCGACAACGAAATCTCCGACGCGATCTTCGCGGAAAAGGCCAACGCCACGTGGAGCGACGGCGCCTGGAAGCAGTCTGGCGGCGGCGGCACGGTGTGGGATGCGCTCGCGTATGATCCCGCGCTGAACACCGTCTATGTCGGCGTCGGCAACGGCGCGCCGTGGAACCACCGCGTGCGCTCCGGCGGCAAGGGCGACAACCTCTTCCTGTCCTCGATCCTCGCGCTCGATGCGAAGACCGGCGCCTACAAGTGGCACTATCAGACGACGCCGGGCGAAACGTGGGACTACACCGCCACGCAGCACATCATGCTCGCCGACATGAACATCGGCGGGAAGCCGCGCAAGGTGGTGATGCAGGCGCCGAAGAACGGCTTCTTCTACGTCCTCGATCGCGAGACCGGCGAACTCCTCAGCGCCGACGCCTATATCCCCATGGCGCCTGAATCGGCGACGCCCGCAGGCGTGCCGATCTCGTGGTCCACGGGTGAGGTGAAGGACGGCCGTCCTGTCGAAAACCCGAGCGCGCGCTATCTGCAAGGCGCAGCCCTCGTCAGTCCCGCACCCTTCGGCGCACACAACTGGCAGCCGATGGCGTTCAACCCGACCGAAGGTCTCGTCTTCATTCCGGTGACGACGGCCGGCGCGCTCGCGCAGGTTTATGCCGACGACCCGACGTTCAAGTATCGTGAAGGCGGCTGGAACACCGGCATATCCATGAACCTCGGCGATCTGCCGAACGACGAAGCGCAACGCGCGGCGCTGAAGGCGATGTTGCGCGGACGTCTCGTCGCGTGGGATCCGGTGGCGCGCAAACCGCGCTGGTCGGTGGAGCTGCCGTCCTTCTGGAACGCCGGCGTGCTCTCGACGGCCGGCGGACTGGTGTTCCAGGGCGCCGCCGAAGGTGCGCTCCATGCTTACGACGCCACAGACGGCAAGAAGCTCTGGTCGTACGAAACCACCAACGGCATCATCGCCGCGCCGATGACCTACGCGCTCGACGGCGAACAATATGTGGCGGTGATGGTCGGATACGGCGGCGCGGGCGCGCTGTCGGCGGCGGCGTTCCTGCCGGATCGTCCGCGCCTGCCGGGCCGCATCATGGTGTTCAAGCTCGGCGCGACAGCGCAGGCGACGCCCTATGACATCCCGCCGAAACCCGCGATCGATCTCGCCGGCGTCGCCAGTCGCGGCAATGTTGCGGCGGGCCGCAGCGCGTTCAACGCCAACTGCCTCGTCTGCCACAGCGCCAACGCCAGCGGCGGCTATCTGCCTGATCTGCGCCGCTCGGCGATGATCCGCAGTGCAGAGAGCTTCAAGGGCGTGGTGATCGACGGCGCACTCGCTGCCAACGGCATGGCGAGCTTCTCGCGCTACCTCGATGCAGGGCAGGCGGAAAATGTCCGCGCCTACCTCATCACCGAGTCGCGCCGTCAGCAGGGGCTCGACGCCGCGGCGGCCCGCGCGGCGCCCAAGAAGTAAGGGTTCCCGGTTCCCCCGTCGCGGGAACCGGGAACCTTCACGTCTTCAACGGGTTAGTCCGGCTCCGCAACAAACCGACACGCGGGCGACACGCTCGCGCGTCACGATCACGGCGTCGCTTTCCGGGCGCGCGGTGACTAGCTCTCGTGCGGAAAGTCGACGGAACGCGGCTTTGGCTGCGTTCATGTCGCCTGTGCGAGACGAGGACCATGACTGACGCCGAAGACGCCATCACCAAGCCCCGTCGCCAAATCCCGTGGATGTGGGTCGCCATTGGCGTTGCCGTGCTCGTGGGCCTCTTCCTGATTTTCGGACGTGGCAAATCCGATGCCGATCCTTTTCGCACCAGCGCCGTCGATCGCGGCGAAATCGTGCGCGCCGTGAGCGCCACGGGACAGCTGCAGCCGCTGATCTCCGTCGACGTGGGCTCGACGGTGTCGGGCCCGATCCTGTCCGTCGAAGTCGATTTCAACGACACCGTGAAGAAGGGGCAGGTGCTCGCGCGCATTGATCCCGAGACGTTCCAGCAGCGCGTGCGCCAGGCCGAGGCCGGCGTCACCCAGGCCCGCGCCGAAGCGAATTCCACCCGCGCCGACTACGGGCGCTACGAGCGTCTGGCCAAGGAAGGCTTCGCCTCCGACCAACTCCTGCTGCAGAATCGCACCGCCGCCGCACGCGCAAACGCCTCGGTCAGCATCGCGAACGCGCAGCTCGCCGCCGCGCGCATCGATCTTGATCGCACCATCATCCGCTCACCCGTGGACGGCGTCGTCGTCGATCGCCAGGTCGATCCGGGACAGACCGTGGCCGCGAGCTTTCAGGCTGCGACCCTGTTCGTCATCGCGCAGGACTTGTCACAACTCGAAGCCGCCATCGTCGTCGACGAAGCCGACATCGGCGAAGTGCAGGAAGGCATGGCCGTGCGCTTCACCGTCGATGCCTTCGCCGACGAGACGTTCGAAGGTCGCGTGACGCAGGTGCGCAAGCAGGGCGTGCAGACGTCGGGCGTCGTCTCCTACACGGTCATCGTGCGCGCAGAGAACCGGGGCGGGCGCCTGTTGCCGGGCATGACCGCAAACGCCGAGATCATCGTCGAACAGAAGCCTGACGTGGTGCGTGTGGCCAACGGCGCGCTGCGGTTCGCGCCGGCCGATCCTGCGCTCGCGGCGAAGGGCCGCGCGCTGACGACGCCTGTGGGCGGCGCTGCAGGCAACGCGGCCACAACGGGCGAACCTCGTGGTCAAGGCGGGGGACAAGGCACCGGACAAGGCGCCGGACAAGGCGGGGGCCAGCGCGGTCAACGCGGCGGCGGTCAGCAGCTTGAACAGCTCGCTGCGCAACTGTCGTTGACGCCCGCACAGAAGGATCAGGCGCGCGACGTCATGCAGGCCGCGCGCGCCAACGCCGGCGCGCCTCCGGGCGCGGAAGCCACGCAAGCCGAACGGCGCGCCTTCATGCGCAAGGCGCGCGAAGCGTCCATGCGCGCCCTCGAACCGATCCTCACCGCCGAACAGAAGACCAAGTTCGCCGCATTGCGCGAAAGCGGCCCCGGTCGCGAGACGCGCGCGCGCAATGCGGTCGTGTGGGTGCTGCGCGACAACAAACCCGCGCCCGTGCGGGTGCAACTCGGCGTCGCTGCGGATGCGTTCACCGAAGTGGCTGGCGGCCTCAAGGAGGGTGATCTCGTCATCACTGGCGGCGGGCCCGCGTCGAAAGAGAAGAAACAGCAGGGCGGACCGATGGGCACGGGCGGCGGCGTCCGCATCCGGGGCTGATCATGTCGCTCATCGAAGCCAGATCCCTCGAGCGGACCTACCGAATGGGCGATGAAATCGTCCACGCACTGGACAAGGTCTCCTTCTCCGTGCCGCGCGGCGACTATATCGCCGTGATCGGTCCCTCGGGTTCGGGGAAGTCCACGCTGATGAACATCATCGGCGGGCTCGACACGCCGAGCGCGGGCACGCTCGTCGTCAACGGCGCCGATCTCGGCAAGCTCGACGACGAGGGCCTCGCGGGATTCCGCAACAAGACGATCGGCTTCGTGTTCCAGTCGTTCAATCTGCTGCCGCGCCTCACGGCGATGCAGAATGTCGAACTGCCCATGCTCTACTCCGGAACGCCGCCGTTGGAGCGGCAGGCGCGCGCGTCGCAACTTCTCGACCGCGTTGGCCTCGGTCAGCGCAAGACGCACCGGCCCACGCAGCTCTCCGGCGGCCAACAGCAGCGCGTCGCCATTGCGCGCGCACTTGCCTGCGAGCCGGCGGTCATCCTCGCCGACGAACCCACCGGCGCGCTCGACACCAACACAACCAAGGAGATCCTCGCGCTGTTCAAGGAACTCAACCGTGAAGGGGTGACGATCATCATCGTCACCCACGAACACGAAGTGGCGCAGGCCACCAAGCGCATCATTGAGATGCGCGACGGGTGCATCGTCTCGGACAAGCCTGTCTCATGAAAGCGATTTGCTCATGATGACGCCCCGCGATCTCGTCGCCACATCGGCCCGCGCGCTCCGCGTGAACCCGCTGCGCAGCGCGCTGACGGCGCTCGGCGTGATCATCGGCGTGGCGTCGGTCGTGGCGATGGTGGCGCTCGGCGAAGGCGCGCAGCAGCGCGTCACGTCGAGCATTTCAAGCCTCGGATCAAACCTGCTCATCATCGTGCCGGGCGCATCGCGTCAGGGCGGGGTGGCGCAGGCGCCGGGTTCGTTCAACTCGCTGACCATCGCGGACGCCGAAGCCATAGCGCGCGACGTTCCAGGCGCCGTGGCCGTTGCACCGTCGCAGCGCGGCAGCGCGCAGATCGTCGCTGACGGCGCCAACTGGAACACGCGCATCGAAGGCGTGACGCCGCCCTATCTCGACGCGCGCGACTGGGGCGTGTCGAGCGGGCGTTTCTTCGACGATCGCGAAGCGCGCCAGGCGCGCAAGGTCGCCGTGCTCGGCGCCACGGTGGCGAAGGAGCTCTTCCCCAACAGCGATCCGATCAGCCAGCGCATCCGCATTTCCGGCGGCCAGTACGAGATCATCGGCGTGCTGGAATCCAAGGGCCAGTCCGGCTTCGGCCAGGACCAGGACGACATCGTGCTCGCGCCGTTGCAGACGGTGAAGCGGCGCGTGTCGGGCCGGCAGGGGCGCGCCAACACCGTCAGCCAGATTTCCGTGAAGGCCGAGAGCGAAGCTGCGCTTACGCAATTGCAGACGGATGTCGAAACACTTCTGCGCCAGCGTCATCGCATCGCCGAGGGCGATACCGACGACTTCACCGTGCAGAACCTCTCCTCCATCGCCGACACGATGAAGCAGACGACGGCGGCTTTCACGGCGTTGCTCGCGGCGATTTCTGCGGTGTCGCTCGTGGTCGGCGGCATCGGCATCATGAACATCATGCTCGTCTCGGTGACGGAGCGGACGCGCGAGATCGGCCTGCGCAAGGCGCTCGGCGCACGGCGGCAGGACATCCTGTGGCAGTTCGGCCTCGAAGCGGTCGCGCTATCCATCGCCGGCGGCATCGTCGGGCTGCTGATCGGCTCCCTCGTTGCGTGGGGCGTGACGACGCTGATGCAGGTGCCGCTGGTGCTCGGCGGCATGACGGCCGTCACCGCCATCGGCTTTTCCGCACTCGTGGGCGTCGCGTTCGGCGCCTATCCCGCTTGGCGCGCCGCGCGCCTGGATCCCATCGAAGCGCTGCGGCGCGAATGACCTGGTGATGATGATGCGCAAGTTCCTTCTCGCTGCGGCCGCGTGGGCCGCCCTCACCGGCGGCGCCGCTGCCGACACGCTCACCGAAGCGATGACGTCGGCGCTTGAGACAAACCCGACCATCGAGGCGCGGCGCTCACGCCTTGACGCCACGAAGGAAAACCTGCCGCAGGCGCGCGCTGCGGCGCTGCCATCGGTATCGATCTCAGGCGGCGCGACGGCCTCGCAGCGAGACGGCGGCGGCGCGCCTGGTTCGAGCAACGAGAACTGGTCGACCTCCGCGTCCGCCTCGCAGCTCCTGTTCGGCAGCGGCGCGGTGGCGGCGTCCACACGTCAGGCGCGCGCGGGCATCGCCGGCGCCGAGGCCGACTACAACGGCGCGGTGCAGACGTTGCTGCTCGACGTGACGACGGCCTATGCGGGCGTACGTGAGGCGCAGGCGATCGTCACCGCGCGCCAGCGCACGGCGGAGAACCTCGAAACACAGCGCAAGTTCGCCGAAGCGCGCTTCAATGCGGGCGTCGCCACGCGCACCGATCTCGCCCAGGCGCAGGCGCGGCTCGCGCAGGCGCGCACGCAGCTTATCCAGTCGCAGGGCGCACTCGCCGCGGCGAACGAAGCGTATCTGCGCCTCATCGGACGGCCAGCGGGTCCTCTCGAACCTGTGCCCGCTGTCGCTGGATTGCCGGCGTCGCTCGACGCAGCGCTGTCGCTCGGCGCCGAACAGAGCCCGACGCTCATCAGCGCGCGCGCCGCCGAACTCTCCGCCGATGCAGCGGTTGCCGCGACGTACGCCGCGCGAGGACCACGTGTGTCGCTGGAAGCGGGCACGTCGCTCGGGAATGACTTCGATTCCGGCTTCAGCAATTCCAGCTCCGACAACGTCGGCGTGCGGGTGTCGATCCCGCTGTTCAGCGGCGGCGCTGCATCATCGCGAACGCGCCAGTCAAAGGCGCTGCGTCAGGCGGCGGGACTTGATCGTGCGGCGGCGGAACGGCAACTGCGTGAAACGGTGACGACGGCATGGACGTCGGTCGACACCGCGCGTGCGGCCTACAAGTCCGCGCAGGAGCAGCTTGAAGCCTCCGAACTCGCCTATCGCGGCGTGACGCTGGAGCAGGAGGTGGGCCTGCGTTCGACGGTGGAAGTGCTCGACCAGGAAGCCGATCTGCTGGCCGCACGTCTTGCGCTCGCGGCGGCGGAGCGGGAGCTGGCGATCGCGGAACGTCGCCTGCTGGCGACGACAGGCTCGCTCACGCAGCCGCGCTGAAGAACTCGCGCACGAGATAAGGCAGAACGCCGACGCTGAAATAGGTGAGCGCCGTCGCGCCCGCGACCCAGCCGAGCAGCGCATTCGCGCGCCCCGGAGTCGGCTTCTCGGCGTAGCCCGCAGCCACGAGAAACGCGCCGAAGCCCACGAGCGTCGCCGGCAGATACCACCAGCCCGATGCGCCGGTGGCGACAAACGAAAGCGCGCCGAACACGACGATGGCTGCGACAGTCGACGCCGTCGCCATCCCCGCGCGCACCGTGCCCCAGAGACTGGAGTAGGTGACGACGCCGGCGCGCTCATCGCCTCTCGCACGGCACTTGCGCGCAAATTCCATGGCCATCGCCGCCGCTGCGGAGAGCGCGAGGAAGACGGGCAGCGCCGGGCTCAGCGTGCCCGTTTCAGGCAATTGTCCGGCGGCGGCGGCGAACAACGCAACGAGCGGGAAGAAGACGAGGTGCAGCGCCAGCGACAACAGCGGGCGGCGCTTCAGCAGCGCGCGGTCGAAGAAGTCGTTGCGGACGAGAAAGATCCAGATCCACGGCAGCACGAGCAGCGCGAGCAGCGGCGGATGGAGCGCGGCCGTCAGCACCACTTGGATCGCCATGGCGCCGATGAAGAAGATGTCGAGCTCCGGCAGCGTGATCACGCCGCTCGGCACCGGCAGTTCGGGACGCGCCGCGAGGTCCTCGTCATAGTCGCGGTGCTCGTCGGCGACGCGCAGCTGGAAGAAGAGCAGGAACACCACGATCAGCACCACGAAGAGCGTCGGCGTGGGCGGCGCGCCGGGCAGGGTGCGGGTCAGCGCGCCGAAGCACACGCAGGCGAGCGCAAACAGCACGATCAGCGCGCCCTGCGACGTCACCGGGAAACGCACCGCCTGATACGTCCACAATCGCGCGGAAAGCGATCGGGGATCGAGCGCGACTGGTTTCTGCTCCGCCAAGATGTGGACCCTTGCGCCGCGGCCGCGAGGCGGCGCTTCTCGTGCGATGTGTTACGCAGACCCAGGCGAAAGCGCAAAGGTTGCGCCGCAGAGGCGAGTGAACGAGAACAGCACCCCAATGACGCGACGGGTTTCATGACAAAACGGTTGGTGATCGCCATCTCCGGCGCATCGGGCATCGTCTATGGCGTACGGCTGCTGGACCTGTGCGCGCAGGCGGGCGTGGAAACGCACCTCGTCGCCTCGAAATCCGCGCTGGTGACGCTCGCCTACGAGACGTCGCTGAAGTGGGCGGACGTCAAGAAGCGCGCGTCGAAGGTCTATGCCAACGAGGACGTCACGGCGGCCATTGCGTCAGGCTCCTTCCGCACGGACGGCATGATCATCGCGCCGTGTTCGATGAAGACGCTGGGTGAGATCGCGAGCGGGGCGGCGCAGGCGCTGATCTCGCGGGCGGCGGATGTGACGCTCAAGGAACGCCGCCGGCTGGTGATCTTCCCGCGCGAGACGCCGCTGCATCTGGGGCATCTGCGCAACATGGTGGCGGTGACCGAAATGGGCGCCATCGTCGCCCCGCCGATGCCGGCCTTCTACACGAACCCCCAAAGCGTCGACGAAATCGTCGACCACGGGGTGGGCCGCCTGCTCGACCTGTTCGACATCGATGTCGGCGTCGTGAAGCGCTGGGGTGAGGCGTGAACAGCAAAACGGCCCCGATCTGCATCGGGGCCGCTTCACATGATCTTGAGCAGATCGTTTCCGTCTAGCGGCGGAGCGTCGCCTTCAGCGTGAAGACGTTCGCAGAGAAGTCGCGGTCGCGTTGCACGCCCGCCGAGTCCTGGTCGTAGCGCTCATAGTTCGCGCCGAGCTTCAGGTGACGGTTGGTGTACCAGTCCACGCCCGCATTGAAGACCGAGCGGTCGTCTTCGCGATCGTAGGAGACGTAGTCGTCCTGATTGTAGTTGTAGCCGCCGGTCAGGATGATGTCGCGGCGCAGTTCGTGATCGACGCGTGCGCCGAAACTCGTGCGCTCGATGCCTGCCGCGCCGGTGATGCCGGCTTCGTCGGTTTCACGCGCGGCGTCGAATGTCAGCGTGGTGATCTGCGTGACGAACCACTCGACCTGACCGTAGGCGGCGAAGCCGTCCACGTCCGCGACCGACGGGCCGTCATATTCCGTCGTGTCGTAGCCGACAGCCGCTTCGCCGCGCACCACGGAGGTGAGATCGAAGTTGGCGCCGACCATATAGCGCCAGCCCTTGGCGTCGCGATCGAGGATCGGGAAGCCGTTGACCGGGTCGTCGTTGGTGAAGCCGCCGTCCTTGTCGAAGTCGCGCGTGTGGTGCGTGACCGAGCCGAAGACGGCCGTATCCGGGCTCAGCGCGTAGTCGGCGCGGCCCGTGATGTCGAGGAAGTCGTTGTCGCGATCGTCCTGGTCGAACCGGCGGTTCGGGACGATGATTGTCGGGTTCAGCTGGCCATCATGGAAGTCGTACTTGCCGTAGTCGAAGCCGATGCTGGCGCGCACGCGGTTCACGTCACGCACGAGGCGCGCGTTGGCTTCGGAGAAATCGAACTCGATGGGGCCGGTCAGCGCCGCCGGGCCGTTCCCGGAGAAACGCGACTCCGTGGCCTGTCCGAACGCCGCGCCGCCCTCGACATACATGTCGCGCACGATGTCGAAACGACCGTCCGCGCCGATGCGCCAGTCGTAAGCGTTGTCATCGCCATTGTCCGTGTAGGTGCGGCTCGTCACGCCGCCGAAGAAGTTCAGCGCGTGGCGCGACCATTGCGACGCAAGACGCGCCGAGGTGTCGGCGACCAGGATCCAGTCTTCCGTTTCCGCTGTCGGCGACGCGTAGATGTTGTCGTTGTACTGGGCGCCGATCGTGAGCTCGGGGTACAGCAGGAAGCCGCCAAGGCCGATGCCGAGAGGCGCGTGCTCCTCGTAGGCGCGCTCCTGGACGGAGACGTTGTGGTCGCGGTCGTAGGCGACCTGCGCGTGCGCCGGTCCCACGATCGCGCCGACGGCGAGACAGGCGCCCGCGCCGGTCATGAGAATGCGTTGTGAGACCATGATACCCCTCGAAATTTCAGTGTCCGCGCGGAATCGCACCACGCGGCAATCTGGAGGGTTATCGGCCTTAACCTTTTAATACGTGCTTAACGGCCCGGTCGGGCGCTGCGCGTCAGGCGGTCCCTACGGCAGCCAAATCCCCTCGCCACCGAAACGAACTTGGCTCATGGTGCGCGCACGAGCCCCGGCAGAGGGCGGCCGGGAGGCGATACATGGCCGACGTTACAGCGCCCGAAAGTGCGGGCGCGAGCACAGGTGCGCCGCGCGAGAAGATGAGTCTCGGCGCCATCAGCTGGGCGCTCTACGAGTGGGGCCGCAATCCTTACGTCGTCATCTGCACCATCTACGTCTTCGCGCCTTACCTCGCGGCGCAGGTGATCGGCGATCCCATCGAAGGTCAGGCGCAGATCGCCAGTCTCAACAAGTGGGCGGGCCTCGCCATTGCGTGTTTCGCGCCGTTCGTCGGCGCCGCCGCCGATCGCGCAGGCCGTCGCAAGATACCGCTCGGCGTCATCACCGGCTTCATGGCGCTCTGCATCGGCATGCTGTGGTTCGTGCAGCCGGGCGGCGGCGGGATATTCCCGGAGTGGATATGGTTTCCGCTGCTGCTCGTGATCGGCATGGCGTTTCCGCTGACGGAAGCCCTGCACAACGCCATGCTGTCGGGCGCGACGAGCCACCGCCTTCTGCCGCATGTCTCCGGTCTCGGCCTTGCGCTCGGCAACGCGGCGAGCGTGCTCATCCTCATCTTCACCCTCGTGTTCCTCGCGTTTCCGGGCAACGTCGACTGGTCGTGGATTCCGAAGGCGCCGGCGTTCGGTCTCGATCCCGCGACGTTCGAGCCGCAACGCTTCGTCGCCATCATGTGCGCAGGCTGGCTGGCGCTCTTCACCGTGCCGATGATGCTCTACACCGCCGACACCAAACGCGGCATGGGATGGATCGCGGCTGCACGGGAAGGCGTCGGCGGCGTGATCTCCACGCTGAGAACGATATCGAAAGATCGCCCCGACATCGTGCGCTTCCTGCTCGCGCGCATGCTCTACGCCGACGGCAAGACCGCCATTCTCATTTCCGGCGGCGTCTACGCGGCGGGCATGATGGGGTGGGGCTTCATCGAGATGGTGATCTACGGCATCTCGTTGTCGATCATCGCGGTGTTCGGCGGTTTCGTCGGCGCGTGGCTCGATGACAGGCTGGGGCCGAAACGCGCCATCCAGATCGAGATTGCGTTGACCGCGCTGGCGCTCGTCTCGATGGCGTCGTTCCAGAAGGACACCATCTTCTGGGTGATCAAGCCGGACATGACGCCGGTGTGGTCGTTCCCCTACTTCAACACCATTCCCGAGCTTGCCTATCTCGCCGTGGTGTCGGTGATCGCGGTTTCCATCACGGCGGCCTACGCGTCGAGCCGCACGTTCATGACGCGCCTCGCGCCGAAGGAAATGATCGGCGAACTGTTCGGCATCTATGCGCTCGCGGGCACGGCGACGGTGTGGATGGGGCCGCTCCTCGTCGACCTGCTCACGCGCTGGGGCCAGAAGAACGCGCCCGAGTGGGCGCTGCAGCTCGGGTTCGGCTCCATCGTGGTGCTGCTGATCGGCGGCTTTGCGATCCTGTGGGGCGTGAAGGAAAAGCCAGCCGCATCGACGTGAACGCAGGCCGGGCCGTCGCATTTCAATTGGCGGAGGCGCGTGGTGGGGTAATTTGGCGGAGAACAAGGGGACACCCATGCGCATTCCGCTTCTGCTCGCCGCGCTGTTGACGCTCGCCGCCTGCGCCACCGCGCCGTCGCCCGTGACGGGCTACGATCCCGCGCTCGCGCAGCGCCTCGGCGCGGATGCGCGCGGGATGAAGATGTATGTGATGGTGGTCCTGAAGACCGGGCCCAACACCACCGCGACGGCCGAGGAAAAGGAGGCGCTCTTCGAGGGCCACTTCGCCAACATCCAGCGCCTCGCGGATGCGGGCAAACTCGCCGTCGCCGGGCCGTTCGGCCAGAACGAGCGCCAGTGGCGCGGCCTCTACATCTTCAACGTCGCCACCGTCGCCGAAGCCATGGAGCTCACGCGCACCGATCCCGCCATCGCCGCCGGCATTTTCACTGTGGAAGCGACGCCCTGGTATGGCTCGGCGGCAATGCTGGAGGTGAACGGCATCCACAAGCGGCTGGAAGCGCCGAAGTAATCTGCGGTGGATTTCGCGCCGCTCAATCCACCCTACGAATTCATCCACTTGAACAGCCCGCGCAGCGGCAGCACCCACGCCACGCCCGCCACCGCGTAGAACAGGAGGGGCGCGATCGCCGGCAGGCCGTGCAGGCGCTCACCGATCATGACCGCCACCACGATATAGCCGACGAGCCACGTGAGGATCGCCAGCGAGCCGAGGGCTTTCTTCGCGCCGGGGGGCAGGGCCTTGGACATGGTCGTCATGGTTCTCCCGAGGCGGTGCGTCGCAGGTGCGTCCCTACGGCGCTTTCCCCGGACCCCCGCGCCTTCTATTTCGCGCGTTGTGACCACGGATCAACCCGTCCGCGACAATCTCGCGCCCGACCGCCTCGTCGGCCTCTGGCTCGCCGCCGTCTGCGTGTTGGTCATCGCCATGATCCTCGTGGGCGGCGCGACGCGCCTCACCGACAGCGGCCTCTCCATCACCGAATGGGATTTCGCAAAGCACTTCGTCCCGCCGCTGACGGAGAAGGGCTGGGCGGAAGAGTTCGATCTCTATCGCCGCACCACCGAATACCAGGAACAGAACCGGGGCATGGGCCTCGACGAGTTCCAGTTCATCTATCTCTGGGAGTGGGGGCACCGCTTCCTCGGCCAGTGCGTGGGGCTCGTGTTCGCGCTCCCGTACTTCACCTTCCTCGCGCTCGGACGCCTCAAGGGCCGCCTGCTCCCGGTGACGATCCTCGGCCTCATGGGCGGCATGCAGGGCGGGCTCGGCTGGTGGATGGTGACCAGCGGTCTCTACGGCGCGCTCGATGTCAGCGCCGTGCGGCTGGCGATCCACCTGTGCATGGCGTTCGCGATCCTGGCGCTCGGCTGGCGGCTGACGCTTTCGGCGTTCGGCTGGCCGCGTGAGGGCGGGGGCTGCGGGCTGATGGTCCGCTACCGGTGGGCGTTCTTTGCGCTGGTCTTCGCCCAGATCGCGGTCGGCGCGCTGGTGGCGGGCACGGACGCCGGTCGCGCCTTCGGCGACTGGCCGACCATCGGCGGCAGCTGGGTGCCGATCGGCTACAATCCCTTCACGCTGGAGGATCTGGCGTCCGTCCAGTTCACCCACCGGATGCTGGGCTATCTGGTGCTCGCCTTCGCGCTCGTCCTTGTCTGGGTGATGGGCCATTCGACGGCTGCGACCCGCAAACTCACCCTCGCGATCGCCGTGCTCTGCGTGGGGCAGGCGGTGATCGGGATCGCCACCATCCTCATCGGCGCGCCGCTCTGGATCAGCCTCGCCCACCAGTTTGGGGCGGTGGCCATCTGGTTGGCGGTCGGGGCGTGGATGCAAGCGCAAGCTGTCTCGTAACATATTACCACACGCGTATCCGCCATGCGGCCCAAGCGTTTTCGCTTTCTGTTTGACACCAAACCGGCGCCCCGCTAGCAACCCGCCTCTCCCGTGCGCCGGCTCTTCGGCGCGCTGGCATAAGGTCAAACCATGCTCACCACCGTGACCCGTCCGGCGAAGGCCGCCGAGACGACGAACAAATGGATCGTGGTGGACGCGGAAGGAGTCGTCGTCGGACGCCTCGCCACGTTCATCGCCATGCGCCTGCGCGGCAAGCACCGCCCGGACTTCACGCCCCACGCGGACGTCGGCGACTATGTCGTCGTCATCAACGCCGAGAAGGTCGTGTTCACGGGCCGCAAGCTCACCGACAAGATCTACTACCGCCACACCGGCTATCCGGGCGGCATCAAGGAACGCGTCGCCGGCAAGATCCTCGGCGGCAAGTATCCCGAGCGCGTTCTCGAAAAGGCCGTGGAGCGCATGCTCCCGAAGGAAAGCCCGCTCGCGCGCGGCCAGTTCGCGAAGCTGCGCGTCTATGCCGGCCCCGCGCACCCGCACGAAGCACAAAGCCCTGAAGTCTTCGACTTCAAATCCCGCAACCGCAAGAATTCACGGAACGGCTAACACCCATGTCGATGCAAGGATTTGAAGGCCTCCGCGATCTCGAAGTGGGCGGCGGCGCAGGCGTCCCCGGTCAGGAAGGCGTCCGCCAGGAAGCCGCCCCGCTGCGCGAGCGCAAGGTCGACGCACAGGGCCGCGCCTACGCCACCGGCAAGCGCAAGAACGCCATCGCGCGCGTCTGGGTGAAGCCGGGCAAGGGCTCGATCACCATCAACGGCCGCGACCAGACGGTGTATTTCGCACGCCCCGTGCTGCGCATGATGCTCGCCCAGCCGTTCCAGATGTCGGATCGCGAAGGCCAGTTCGACGTGATCTGCACGGTGTCGGGTTCGGGCCTCTCGGGGCAGGCCGGCGCGGTGCGTCACGGCATCTCCAAGGCGCTCTCGGATTTCGAACCCGCTCTGCGCCCGATCATGCGCAAGGCCGGCTTCCTGACCCGCGACAGCCGCGTTGTCGAACGCAAGAAGTACGGCCGCGCGAAAGCACGCCGCAGCTTCCAGTTCTCGAAGCGCTAAAACGAACCTTAAGTCTGTTCGCAGACGCGGGCGCTTCGGGAGACCGGAGCGCCCGTTTTGCGTTAAGAGGGCCATCATGACCCACACAGTTTTCATCGACGGCGAGGCGGGCACCACGGGTCTCCAGATCCGCGAGCGGCTGGAAAAGCGCGCCGATATCACGCTGCTGCAGATCGATCCGGCGCGCCGCAAGGATCCTGGCGCGCGCGCCGAGGCGCTCAACAGCGCGGACGCGGCGATCCTGTGCCTGCCGGACGACGCCGCGCGCGAGGCCGCGTCGCTCGTCACCAATCCGAAGACGGTCCTCATCGACGCCTCCACCGCGCATCGCGTGGCGCCGGGCTGGGCGTATGGGTTTGCGGAACTGTCGAGGACGCAGCGCGCGACGATCGCGGCGTCGAAACGCATTTCAAATCCGGGCTGCTATCCCACGGGCTTTCTGGCGCTCGTGCGGCCGCTCGTGGAAGCTGGGCTCGCGCCCGCCGACTGGCCGTTCACGCTCAACGCCGTCAGCGGCTACAGCGGCGGCGGCAAGGCGATGATCGCGGAGTTCGAGGACGAGGCGTCGCCGCACTACACGCGCGTCCCGTTCCGCATCTACGCGATGGGTCTCGCGCACAAGCACGTGGCCGAAATGCAGACGCACGCGGGCCTGAAGTACCCGCCGCTGTTCGCGCCGGCGGTGGGGCGATACGCGCAAGGGATGATCGTCGAGGTCCCGCTGCAGCTCTTCGCGCTGCCGCAGAAGCCGACGCCGGCGGCGCTGCATGAGACGATCGCCAACGCCTACGAAGGCGAGCAATTCATCGAGGTCGCGAGCCTCGCCGAAGCCGCCAACGTGAAGACGCTCGATCCCGAAGGCTTGAACGGCACCAACCGCATGAAACTCTTCGTTTTCGCCAACGCCGAAACCGGCCAGGCGCGGCTCGTGGCGCTGCTCGACAATCTCGGCAAGGGCGCGTCGGGGGCTGCGGTGCAGAACATGAACCTCGCGCTGGGGCTTGATGAGGCCGCAGGCCTCTAGGGACCTGTCGTCACCGGCTGGCGGGCGCCGCGCGCCGCGCTATATAGCCGGCTGAAACGACGCCGCGTCTCGTGCGTTCAAGCCCTGTTCTCCACCCAAAAGGGACACCCATGCTGCGCCTTCTGCCGATCCTCGCGCTCGCTCTCGCCTTGCCCGCCTGCAGTTCCCAGACCGGCGCCGGCGAGGAGACGACAGCCGCTGGAACCCGAGGCCCCGTCGAGACGGGCGGCCCCAATGGCGAAGGCCAGCGGCCTGCGTTCGCGGGGCAGACGCGCGCGCCGCAGCCCGAAACGCTGACGCAGGTCGACAAGGCGGTCTTCGCCAGCGACCTCGCCCAGCCCTGGGGGCTGGAAGCGCTGCCGGACGGCCGCTTCCTCGTCACAGAAAAGCCCGGGCGCCTGCGCGTGATCACGGCGGACGGGCGTGTGCTCGGCCCCATCGACGGCGTGCCCGAAGTGGATGCGCGCGGTCAGGGCGGCCTGCTCGACGTTGCGGCGAAACCGAACCCCGACGGCTCCTTCACGGTCTGCCTGTCTTACGCCGAACCGCGCGATGGCGGCGCGAACGCCACGGCGGTCGCATGCGCGCGCGCCAGCGGCGCCGAGAACATCCGGCTTGAACCCATGCGCGTGGTCTTCCGCCAGCAGCCCGCTTGGCGTTCCACCGGTCACTACGGATCGCGCATCGTCTTCGCGCCGGACGGCAACATCTTCATCACCACCGGTGAGCGGATGAGCGAAGAATCCCGCGTCAACGCGCAGACCAACGACAACACCATCGGCAAGGTCGTGCGCATCGCGGCGGACGGGTCGGCGGCGCGCGACAATCCCTTCGCCGCGCAGGGCGGGGAGGCGCAGTACGTCTGGTCGCTCGGCCATCGCAACCTGCAGGCCGCCGCCTGGCGCACTGAAACCGGCGCGCTGTGGACCGTCGAGCACGGACCGAAAGGCGGCGACGAACTCAACCGCCCGCAAGCCGGCAAGAATTACGGCTGGCCGGTCATCACTTACGGCGTCGACTACAACGGCCGCCCGATAGGTGAAGGCATCACCGCGAAGGAAGGCCTCGAACAGCCGGTGTATTACTGGGATCCGGTGATCGCGCCGTCGGGCATGATCTTCCACTCCGGCAAGCTCTTCACATCGTGGCGCGGCAATGCGCTGATCGGCGGGCTCGGCAGCCGTTCGGTGACGCGCCTCGTGTTCGACGGCGACCGGGTGGCGAACGAGGAGCGCATCGCCATCGACGGTCGCGTGCGCGATGTGGCCGAAGGCGTCGACGGCGCGCTCTACGTGTCGGTGGACGACGGGCGCATTTTGAAGCTGACGCCGAAAGCGCCGTAGTGGCGCAGAAGCCGAAACTTCTCGCCGGCGAAAACCCACAGATCGCCAAGGGCTACGGCGACGGCCCCGTGCAGGCCTATATCGACGCTGTGCCTTGCTGGAAGCAGGACGTGTGCCGCCGCATCGACGCGCTGATCGTGCGCGCAGTCCCGCGTGTGCAGAAGGCCGTGAAGTGGAATTCGCCGTTCTACGGTGTGGAGGAAGGCGTCTGGTTCATGAGCTTTCACTGCTTCGCGAAGTACGTGAAGGTGGCGTTCTTCCAGGGCGCGTCACTCGATCCCGTCCCGCCCGGCGCATCGAAGCAGAAGGACGTGCGCTATCTCGACATCCGCGAAACTGATGACTTCGACGAAAAGCAAATCGTGAAATGGGTGAAGGCGGCGAGCAAGCTGCCGGGGGAGAAGATGTGAGGGCGACAATGAAGATCGCGAAGCCCGAAACCTCCGCGCCCGCCCACATCGACGCCCGCATCGCCGAGCTGAACGACTGGCGTGGCGAGACACTTGCGAAAGTGCGCGCGATCATCACGTCGGCCGACCCCGGCGTCATCGAGACGTGGAAGTGGCGCGGCGTGCCGGTGTGGGAGCGTGACGGCATCATCTGCACCGGCGAGACCTACAAGGCGGTGGTGAAGCTGACCTTCGCGAAGGGCGCGAGCCTCGACGATCCCGCCGGTCTCTTCAATGCGAGCCTCGACGGCAATGCACGCCGCGCCATCGACATCCGCGAAGGCGACAAGATCAACGAGAAGGCGCTGAAGGCGCTCGTGAAGGCGGCGGCCGCACTGAATGCCGCGAAGAAGCCGGGGAGGAAGAAGGCGGGTTGAGAAACCCTTCGCCCCCGGGAGGGGGAGAAGGTGTCAGCGAAGCTGACGGATGAGGGGGCGTCCCGGAGATTGTCCCCAGCGCCCGACTTCATCCTACCCGTCGCCCCCTCATCCGGCCTTCGGCCACCTTCTCCCCCTCGCGGGGGCGAAGGGTTGTTTGAGCTGTATTGCGAAAAATTAGGGGGATTGCGGAGTCCTTCGTCCCTCGCTTTTCGGCGCGCCGGCTGATCGCCGGAGTTTTAATTCTGTTGGCGCGCAAGGGGACGACGGTCTGACGCCGCTCCCGGAAAAGAAAAAACCGGTATCTTGGCGCAGGCGGTGGAAGCGGTCTGAGCCGACCGGGGCCACATTCCCGGCATGTCGAACGCCATTGAAGAACTGAAACTGAAACGCGGCTCATTGCTGCTTCAGATCGCGGACGCGGAGCTGAAGGTTCACGCGCTCATGTTGGACCTGTCGCACGTTGAGGCGACGTTGCGCTTGCTCAAGCCGGGGATCGCGCTCAACGCGCCGGTGAAGCCGCCGCAGAAGCGCGCCGCGCGCGGTGAAGTCTCCCGGCCTATCCTGTCGGCGCTCCGCGTCGCACAGGGGCCAGTGACAACGCGAGAGCTTGCGCGGGCCATCCTACAGGCGAAGGGCCAGCCCGCCGTCCGCATATCCACCCGCGCTTACGATCAAGCCCGCTACGCACTGAAAGAGCTTCGCTCGCGTGGCGTGGTCGTGTCGGTCGGAAAGGAAGGCCAGTTGCAGACGTGGGCGCTCGTGCCGGACCAGACCTAGCGCCAGCCCGCGCGGCGTTCATCCGCCGCGATAATGAGCGGATGAACCACATTGAACGCCGCCGCGCCGCCGCGATCCAGCTACTCGCCATCCCCGCCGATCTGCGCCCCGTCTTCTGTCTGGATGAGGTTCTTCGCCATCGCCGCCACAAGGTCGCGCCTGCTGCCTTGGACCATGCCGAGCGAGGTAGTGAGAAGGGCGCTGGCGATAGCCTCTAGCTTTTCGTCGGCAACGTCGGTGGTTGGCGAGAGCACCGCGACAATCTCAATGGTGAGGACCATAAGCACGTCCGCGATTTCTTGGCTGTTAGGTTGATGTGTTAGCGCCATAGTGCCGTTCTCCGTGGAATCCGCGTTCTGAAAAATCGCGCAGATAATGGTCTCGACTTCTGCGGAGACCATCATGCGTTTGTGGCTGCTTCATCACTTCGCCCGCGCTCTAGGGCTGTTGGTTCGCGTAGATGGGCTGCCCTACGGCGCGGCGCGAGCGGCTATCCGAGGTTGCGATCTAGAAAAACGGCAGCGCCAGCACTGACGTTTTGCACGGCCCAGTCAGCAAATGGCGTGACTTCAAAGACGATATATCCATCGTTGCTGTCACCGTAGGTTTTCAAGGCGGCCCGCAGTTGCGAGGCAGTCTGGTTTACATCGACGATCCATGTGGATTCGAGGAGTTTCGCGCCTTTCACGCGGCGCAATTCGGCGATGAGTGAAACGTAGTCTTGGCCTGGTGAGTTCAGGTCGTATCCGACGACGAAGATGGTCATTGCATGTGCTCCGATCGGAGCCGCACAAGGTTGACCGGTTGCGCGTTACGCGAGAGTCTCGCGGTGCGATTGGTCGCCGGCCGCCCCTGCTTGGCGGTTGAGAACGCCGGGCCTTCCAAGGGGCTCGGCGTTCGCCATTGAGGGGTCGATTCGTTTTTCAGTGGGTTAGCGTCGAGTTAACGGCGACCATTTGAACGTGATACCGTCTCTTTTTTCGGGAGGGACGTATGAAGCCTTGGGCTCTGGCTGCGGCCATATCTGCGCTAACACTTGTCGCTTCTGCGCCGCGCGCCGCTGCTGACGCCGACGATTGTCGGCGGGCCGTGGAAGAATATAATTCCACACTGAATGAACTGTCTGACTACATCGTGCGCTACAATCGATGTGTCGGAAGTAGCCGTGGCACGGACGATTGCAGTCTTGAGTTCAGGCGGGTGAAGAACGCTCAGTTTGACTTCGAGTCCAATGTCTCCGACCATCAAATCTACTGTCGCCCTTACTAGCTTCGCTCACGCCGCCTTGTGGCGTTGGTAGTAGCCCGCGAAGTCCACGCTAGGCTTGCTGGACAGCGCCAGCGTCGCGACGCGGCGGACTTGGCTGCCGTTGTCCACGCGGCGGTTATCTTCACGCCATGCGGCTTCCTGCGCGTAGCGCAGCAGGTACGGGCCAGCGACGTGGTGGTTGTGGCCCATCTCGCCACGACGCATCCGCGCGAAGAAGGACTCTGCCCAATTGGTGCAGGCGCCGTCGAAGCTGTAGGCTTCTTGGTGGTTGATGCGCTTCATTTCAAAGCGGGCGTGCAGGCCATCCCATGAGGTCGCTTCGTCCGCTTGAATGAGCGTGTTCTTGCGCACACGGGCTTTGATGAAGCCGAGCGCCTGCGCTTCCGTGCGGAACACGCCGGGGAGCGTTTCGCCGCCCCGCTCGCGCACGATCACAGCCACTTTGCGTTTGCCGCTTTGGTTTTCGCGGAGGCGACGGTCAACGCGGTTCGTGCGGAGGTTCGCGGGGCGGACGTGACCACCGAAGTAGGCTCCGTCCGTCTCGACGACTTCGCCTTCACCGCCGACCATGCGGCCCTTCATTTCCGCCGCCATCGCTTCGCGCACCTTGTGCAGCAAAACCCAGCACGCCTTGTAGGACATGCCCAGATCACGCGAGAGCGCGAGCGCCGACTTGCCTTTGACTTCGTTCATGGCGACCGCGATGCACGCGAGGTAGGCGCGGAGCGGCGCTTTGTGCGACGCGAACAGCGTGCCAGACGTGATCGAGAAGTGCGCCTTGCAGGCTTTGCACTCGAACTGGAGCGAGCCAGTCGGGCGGCGGTACTCGTAGGCTTCCAGAACGCCACACTTGGGGCAGATCGGCGCGCCGTCCGTCTCGGGCCAGCGCAGCGACCGGAACATCGTCTCCGCTTGCTCATCGCTCATGCGAAAGACGGTCGCGAGCGACAGCGTCCTTGCGCGTGAGGTGGTGAGGAAGTGTGTCCCGGCCATGAAGTATCATATATGAGACTTTCACGGGGTTGGCAAGGGGAAAAGAACCAGATATGAGACTTTTCGCACGGAGGCGAGACTTATGGGATTTGCACAGACGGAAGCCGAGATCGCGGAACGGGCGGCCCGGTTTCTCAAGGCCGAACTGAAACGCGCGGGCGTGACCTACGAAGCGCTTGTCGAATTGCTCAAGGAGCACGGCCACCCGGAAGAGACGGTCGCCAGCGTCAAAAACAAGCTCGCGCGCGGGACTTTCCCGGCGACGTTCTTCCTGGCTACGGTTGCGGCGCTGGGGATCTCAAATGTCGACATGGAAACTATCTAGCGGGCGCACGTTCTTTGTAGTCGCCGCCGTCGCCGTCCTCGTCATCGCCGTTTCAATGGAGATGACGGGCCAGTTCGATAAGCCAAACGGCGAGACTAGCGCATCCGCCAGCCACGATGAGCACCCAGCCGTGTCGCGGGTGACCGTCACGAACAAAGGCGTAACCTACTATCACCAAGAAAAGGCCGAGCCAGAACACGAAGAGCCCGACTGGTGGTCTATTCCCTATGAGGGATGGGTCGCGCTCCTGACGGGCATGCTCTTCATTTCGACGACTTTGCTTTGGCTTTCCACCAACCAACTCTGGAAGAGCGCCGAGACGCAGGCCGTCGTTCTGGAGCGCGCGTATCTGCGGATAACGGTTGGCGCCAGCAACACGCAGCGCGCGATAGAGATGGCGCATCAAGACCAGCAGACCTTCGCTCCGCAGATAATGTTCACAGTGACCAACCACGGTAAGACGCCCGCCGATAACATCAGCGGGAGCGCGCAATTCGTTGCGAGCGTGGGGACAAAAACTCGAACCCATCAAAAGGATGACGGTGAGTTAGCCTTTGAGAGCCGCACTCTTGGCGCAGGAAAACCAACCACGCCGTTCATCGTCGTCGTCAAATCCGAATTCGGCGCTGCGGACGCCTTGGCAATCGACAAAGGCGGGGGAAAGCTCATGCTGTTGGGCGAAATCGTCTACTCCGACCTGTGGTCGAACCAATATGTCGAGCAATTCGAGGCGATCTATGAGCCCGCCCGTAAAACCTTCGCCATCAAGCGGGGCGAGCGCAAAACGGGAAAAGACCATGCCTTCCCGATCTCGCGGTGGGATACCTTCTGGAGCCGTGTCTACCACTTCCCGTACCGAGCCCAAGTTTGGTGGGGCGACCGAAAGATCGCCAGAGAACTCAAGCGGGCCAAGAAAAAGTGAAATGGCAGCGCCTAGCGCCGCGAACGCGGACACAGCCGCCTCCTAGCTCACATCACCCCACCTCTCGGAATGTGTGAACCGGCACGCCCGAAGGCTTCCACCGCTTGCGCCAAGAGTCCGGAAAAAACACAAAAACAATCCGACCGGGTCGCGACCGCGCCGACACTCCTCCTCACGCGCTGCCGGGATGGTCCCGATGGCGCGAAGAGGAGAGCAACAGATGCAGATCGTCCGACCGTTACGTCACCGCCGCGAAGCCTACGCCGCCGCCGCGCGCGATCTGCATCTGTGGCTGTTGCAGGTGCTCGCCTGGCTGATGGCCCGCGTACCTGCACCGCGTTTCCTGCGGCTCGATTTCCGGCGCGACATCCGCAAGACGCGCGCGGAAATCCGCACGCTGATCTTCCTGTCGATGTGCGCGCGCATGACGTTTCATGTCGACCGCACGAAATACACGCGTCGCCCGCACGGCATCGACGGCTATCAACGCCGCCGAATTCGACTGCTGCGATGGTACACGCGCGGCGTCCCACTGCGCACCGTCGCCGACATGCGCGACGCGCTGAAGGATTTCGACAAGACCGTGAAGCGCGCGCTCGCACGCCTGCCGCGGAAGGGCGGGGTGCTGGGCGCTGTCGTGGCGGTGGTTGCTGTGTCGATTGCGCTGAGCACGGATGCGTGCGCACCCGCCGCCGAAGCTGCAGACACGTCATGACTAATGATTCCGGACCGCGCACCTCCCGGTGCGCATACCCATTTTCAGGTCACGCAAGATTCCCCGGAGTCTGGCGTCGAGACCGCATGCGCAGCGGGAGCTGCGCGGTCCGGCATGAATACCGGCGCCCATCCACCGGTCACCCCCAACCCACCCCTTGCCCAAGCCTCTTGCTCAGGCCCTCGTCCTCCGGTAACACCCCCGGCTTCCACCCGGATGCGCTCGTGGCGGAATTGGTAGACGCACCACCTTGAGGTGGTGGCGAGTAACATCGTGGAGGTTCGAGTCCTCTCGAGCGCACCATTTTCCCGTTTCGGCGGTTGACGCCGGGACCGACGCGGCGTTCTCGGGGGGTGAACCCTCGCGGAGACGGCCATGGCGGAAAATCTGGAGCGTGACGCCGCCGCCGACGAGCCGGGCCACAGTGGGGAGCGCCAGCGCTTCGAAGTCGATCCGCACTTCGTCACCCAGGTCACCGGCGCGGCCTACGACCGCGACGCCCCCGAACTGCGCCGCCTCCTCAAGGGCATGCACCCCGCCGACCTCGCCGATGTCGTCGAGCAGATCCCCGACGAGGCGCTGAAGCGGCTCTTCCGCCTGATCGGTCCCGAGCTGCCCTCGGCCTTCCTCGCGGACGTGGAATGGGAGACCCGCGAGAAAGTCCTCGAACTGCTGCCCGCCGACTATGTGGGTCGCGCGCTCGGCGAACTCGACACCGATGACGCCGCGGCCGTCGCCGCCGACCTCGACGAGGACAAGCTCGAGCAGGCGCTCGCCGCCGCCGACGACGAGACGCGCCTCGCAGTCGAGCAGGGCCTCGCGGCCGAAGAAGACACCGCCGGTCGCCTCATGCAGCGCGAGCTGGTGGCCGCGCCCGAATTCTGGAGCGTGGGCGACGCCATCGACCACATGCGTTCCGAAGACACCGAGCTGCCGGAGACCTTCTTCGAACTCTATGTCGTGGACCCGGGTTTCCGCCCGATCGGCGCGGTGCCGCTGTCGACCCTGCTGCGGGCAGGCCGCGAGACGAAGCTCACCGACATCATGCGCCCCCCGCAGGCGCTGATCGCACCGGCGATGGACCAGGAAGAGGTCGCGTTCGTCTTCCAGAAATATCACCTCGCTTCCGCGCCGGTCGTCGACGAAGCAGGGCGGCTGACCGGCGTCGTGACCATCGACGACGTCGTCCACGTCATCAGCGACGAGAGCGAGGAAGACCTTCTGAAACTCTCGGGCGTCTCCGACGCCAACCAGTCCGACACCGTCGCCCGTTCGATCCGCTCGCGGGCGCCGTGGCTCGGGGTCAACCTCTTCACCGGCATCGCCTCGGCGAGCGTCATCGCCTTCTTCGGCGCCTCGATCGAGAAGGTCGTCGCGCTCGCGGTGCTGATGCCCATCGTCGCCTCGGTCGGCGGCAACGCCGGCACCCAAACGCTCGCAGTCGCAGTCCGCGCCATCGCCTCGCGGGACCTCACCGCCGGCAACGCCTTCCGCCACATCTGGCGCGAGCTGTTCACCGGCTTCTGCAACGGCGTGATGATGGCGGTCCTGCTCGCCGCCGTCTCGGGCGTGTGGTTCCATTCGGCGGGCATCAGTCTCGCCGTGGGACTGGCGGTGGTGATCAACCTTACCGCCGCGGGACTCGCCGGCATTCTCGTGCCGCTGACGCTGCGCCGCTTCGGCGCCGACCCGGCGGTGTCCTCGTCCGTGTTCGTCACCTTCGTGACCGATTTCACCGGTTTTCTGGCGTTTCTCGGTCTCGCGACCGTGATCCTCGGCTGAAGGGTAAACCGAAATTTCCCTCGTGCGGGGCGCCGACGGCCCCGGACTTGCGTCGCGGGATGCGTCCCATGGGCAAAAGCTCGCGGGATTGTCCCGTTTTGAGCGAAAGTCCGAACCATGCCGACGACCGTCTCCGCCGAAGGCCTCGCGCTTCTCAAGCGCTACGAAGGTTTCCGCGCCGAAGCGCTCACGCTCGCCGATGGCCGCGTGGTCGTGGGCCATGGTCACGTGCAGGCCCTGGCGCCCGCCGCGCCTGTCACCGAAGCCGAAGCCGAAGCGCTGCTGAAGCAGGATCTCGCCGCGATCGAATCAGCCATCGCCTCGCGCGTGCTCGCGCCGCTGACGCAGGCGCAGTTCGACGCGCTCGCCTCGTTCGTCTTCTCCATCGGCGTCGACGCGTTCGTGAAGAGCGACGTGCTGCGCCGTCTCAACGCGGGCGAACCGATCGCAGCGGCGTGTGCGATGGACGCCTGGCGCAAGAGCCGCGTGAACGGCGAACCGCAAGTTCTGGATGCACTCGTGCGTCGTCGTTCCGCCGAACGCGCGATGTTCCTGATGCTGGACGCGCCCGTCGCTGCGGCGTCGGCCTATGTCCGCGCCGAGATCGATCACGCCGCGAGCATTCTGAGCGCCTCGAAGGTCGCCGCTATGCCGCAAGCGGTGTCGGCGACGCAGAGCGCCGACGATGAGACGCGCAAGCTCGCCGAAATCCTCGCGCGCGATCCGTCCACCGCCCACGCGCTCAAGGCGCCGCCCGCGCCGGAGCCGGTGGAGGATGAACCGCTGGTGCTCACCAACGTCGTCCACAAGCCGGTGAACACGCCGCACGACATCACGGGTCTCGCACTCTTCGGCATCGCCGGGGCAGGACTTTTCGCGGCGGGGCTCGTCGGTCTCAATCAGGGCAAGAACGGCCTCTTCCTGCTGCTGACGGCGCCGGGCGCGGTCATGTTGATCGCCGCCGGCTGGCAGCTGCTGCGCGATCGTCTGGGCTCGTTCTGGCCGAACGGCGCGTTGCGGGGCTGACCGCACGGCGTTAAGCGTGGCGCATGCTGCGCAACACGCCCCAACTCGACTTCGACCTCGGCGAAAACGCCGAGATGATCCGTGATCTCACGGCCCGCTTCGCCGACAACGAGATCGCGCCCATCGCCGACCAGATCGACAAGACCAACGAATTTCCGCGCCACCTCTGGCCGAAGATCGGCGAACTGGGTCTGCACGGCATCACGGTGGAAGAGGAATGGGGCGGCGCAGGGCTCGGCTATCTTGAGCACGTCGTGGCGATGGAAGAGATCAGCCGCGCGTCCGCGAGCGTGGGCCTTAGCTACGGCGCGCATTCCAATCTCTGCGTTAATCAACTGCGCCGCTGGGGCAATGACGCGCAGAAGACGAAGTATCTCCCGAAGCTCATCAGCGGCGAACATGTGGGCTCGCTGGCCATGAGTGAAGCGGGCGCCGGGAGCGATGTCGTCTCCATGCGCATGAAGGCCGAGAAGAAGGGCGATCGCTACGTGCTCAACGGCACGAAGTTCTGGATCACCAATTCCCCGCACGCCGACACGCTCGTCGTTTATGCGAAGACCGATCCCGACGCGGGCGCGAAGGGCATCACGGCGTTTCTCATCGAGAAGGGCATGAAGGGTTTTTCGGTGTCGCCGAAGCTCGACAAGATCGGCATGCGCGGCAGCGATACCGCCGAGCTTGTGTTCGAGGACTGCGAAGTGCCTGACGAAAACATCATGGGCCCGCTCAACGAAGGCGTGCGCGTGCTGATGAGCGGCCTCGACTATGAGCGCGCGGTGCTGGCGGCGGGGCCGCTCGGCATCATGCAGGCGGCGCTCGATGTGGTCGTGCCCTATGTGAAGGAGCGCAAGCAGTTCGGCCGGCCGATCGGGGACTTCCAGCTCATGCAGGGCAAGCTCGCGGACATGTATGTCGCGCTCTCCACCTCGCGCGCCTATGTCTATGCGGTGGCGAAGGCGTGCGACGCCGGCAAGACCACGCGCAAGGACGCGGCCGGCGCCATCCTCTATGCAGCGGAGCAGGCGACGAAGGTCGCGCTCGAAGCCATCCAGGCGCTCGGCGGCAACGGCTACATCAACGACTATCCGACGGGGCGTTTGCTGCGCGATGCGAAGCTCTACGAGATCGGCGCGGGGACGAGCGAGATACGCCGCTTCCTGATTGGGCGGGAGTTGATGGGGGAGTGAGCGAACGCAGGCGGCCTCCACCAGAACAACTTATGCCGAAAATGTTGAACTTACGCGCGTTGGCAGCGCAAGCGGATGCGCGCCGCGCGTGCGAAATGATGCGGCAACATTTCCATCAAGACGCGCGCATCATTTGGATCGCTGGTATCACGCTGGTGCGAAGTGTCGGACACATCCTGCAAAAGCACGACGCAGTCGTGCATCCCACCATCGCGCAGCCGCTCAAAGGTTTCTGGGCGGCATGGCAAAATGAGATAATCTTTAAAAAATTTATAGAGCCAGAGCGGAACGTGCTCTTAAAGGAATTGGGTACAGCTTTCGAAACGGAGTTCATTTCAGAGGGCCTTCGATTTCAAATCGATCTGGGCGATCTCGGTTTGCAAAGCCCGATTGGCGCGTTGGAACTGTCGGTGGCGTGGTGGGGCCAAAAAATCTCTGATCTAGGGCAAGCGTGCGGAGCACAATTTGTTCCCGACGCCAGCGACACTCCTGCGCTTCACGACAATCTCGGCTGGATTGGCATCACGGGAGAAGTTGAAGGGCAGTAGTGGTGCGCCGCGATCTGAAAAACAAAACGCCGCCCCGGGTTTCCCCGGAGCGGCGCCATTGTCGGACCGCTGCGCGATCCCTGACCAGCTGCGCTTAGGCGCGAACCCCGTTCATGGAGGTCCAGGTCAGGCGGGCCGCTAACGGCGAACGACGATGAGACACTGGATCACCTCCTTTCAAAAGTTGAAGACAAACGGAAAGTAGGATGCGTCGCGGCGTTTGCAAAGGGTCTGCTGCAATTGGGTGATGGCCGTTGCAGACATGCGCGCCGGGAGGCGAAAAGCGGCCTGATGTGGCGCAGGTTTGGGCATTCACCCCTCTCCCGCCAGCGGGAGAGGGAAAGATCGCGGAGCGATCAGGGTGAGGGCGCGGTGGCGCAAGACGAGTCTCGTTCTGTGAGACCGGGCCCTCACCCGGCTTTCGCTTTGCTCAAGCTGTCCCTCTCCCGCAAGCGGGAGAGGGGTCACCGCTGCCGCATCCCCATCGGCGGGCTAACCGGCGTCAGCGGCAGGGACTGCCACGCCTTCACGCGCTCGCCGAGGATATCGAGCGGCACCGCGCCCGCGCCGAGCACGGTGTCGTGGAAACCCTTGATGTCGAAGCGGTCGCCGCGCGCGAGCCTGGCTTCCTCGCGCAGGCGCAGGATTTCCATCTGTCCGATCATGTAGGCCGTCGCCTGGCCGGGCATGACGATGTAGCGATCGATGTCCTTGCGCGCCTGTGCTTCGTCGCCGGGCTGGTTGGCGAGGATGTAGTCGATCGCCTGCTGGCGCGGCCAGCGCTTGTGATGGAGGCCGGTGTCGACGACGAGACGAATCGCGCGGCGCAGTTCGAGGACGAGGCGGCCGAAGTCCGAATACGGATCCTCATAGGCGCCCATCTCCTTGGCGAGACGCTCGCAGTAGAGACCCCAGCCTTCCGAATACGCCGTGTAGCCGCCGAAGCGGCGGAAGCGCGGCACGCCGTCAAGCTCCTGCGCGATGGCGATCTGCATGTGATGGCCCGGAATGCCTTCGTGATAGGCGAGCGCTTCGAGCTGATAGAGCGGCAGCGCCTTCATGTTGTAGGTGTTGGCGTAATAGATGCCCGGCCGCGAACCGTCGGGCGCGGGACGATTGTAGAAGGCGAGACCCGCCGACTGCTCGCGCCAGGTCTCCACCGCACGCACTTCCAGCGGCGCCTTCGGCAGACGGCCGAAATAGTCCGGCAGCTTGCCGCGCATCGCGTTGATCGCTTCCGCGGCCTTGGCGACATAACGCGCTTTGCCTTCCGGCGTTTCCGGCTCGTAGAAGCGCGGATCGGTTTCCATGAAGGTGAAGAATGCCCGCAGGTCGCCGCGGAAATTCACCCGCGTCATGATGGCCTGCATTTCGGTGTGGATGCGCGCGACCTGTGCGAGACCGATGGCGTGAATCTCGTCGCCCGTGCGCTTGGTCGTCGTTTGACGCTCCAGCAGGCTCGCATAATACGCCGCGCCGTCCGGCAAGCGCCACACGCCGTCGTCGGTCCCGGCGCGCGCCTTGTGCGCCTCCAGCATTGCGATGACGGCGTCATAGGCGGGTGCGACCGAGTCGCGGAGCGCGGCGTGGCCCTTCTGCAGCAGGATGGTCTTCTCGCCGGCCGGCGCGTCGAGCGCGGCGACCTTCTTCACGAAGTCGCCCCACAGCGGACTTTGCGGACCAGCAGGAACGGCGCCCGGCGCAAGCAGCGCCGCGAATTGGGTGTCCGACACCGCCGCATCGCCGAACGGCGCGCCGGTGATGATGTTGCGCGCGCCGGGGATCGCATAGTCGTAGACGAATTGCGGCATGAGGATGCCGGCGGCGGCGGAGGCCTCGTTCTCGGCGATCTGCTGACGCAGATAGGGGCCGAGACCCTGCAGGCGTTTCACATAGGCTTCGGCGTCCGCGACGCTCTGCACCTTGTGCTGGTTCAGCAGGAACGTGACCGCGCCCTGGTGCACGCCGCCCATCTGGTCGAAGCGGTAGCGCCAGCGACGCCACTTGAACGCCTCCGCCGCGCGCGCCTGTTCGGCCTCGAAGAGGCGGAAGGAGAGCTTGCCGTCCTCGGTCAGAAGCGCCGGATCGAAGCGCCGCCGCATCTCGGCGACCCGCGCGGCGCCGAGCGCGAGGTCCGCCTGCGCGCGGGCGTCGGAGGCGTCGTCCCACTGGTCGTAGCCGCGCCGGTCCCCGAGGCTCGTGGCCAGTTGCGGGGAGCGCGCGACCCGCTCCTCGAAGACCTCCTCGAAGAACGCGTCGAGCCGGGCGGTATGGGCCAGCACATCCACTTCACGGGCGCGTGAATCCCGCCCCGCGCAGGCGCTCGCCGCCGTCGCCATCAGGCCTGCGCCCGCCAACAGCACATTGCGTCTCGTCGTCATCCCCGACTCCGTCCACTCGTCGCATTCGGTTTCATTAACCATGGCCCGCCGACCCCGTCGACGGCGCTGCGATTGATTGCGGAGGCGGAACGATGACCGGCGCCGAGGTGCTCGATATCGGACGGGAAGCGATCTGGCTGACGGTGATCATTTCGGCGCCGTGCATGCTGGTGGGACTGGCGGTGGGCTTCGGCGTGTCGCTCCTGCAGACGCTGACGCAGATTCAGGAGCAGACCCTCGTCTTCGTGCCGAAGATCCTGTCGATCTTCGTGGCGCTCCTGCTGTTCCTGCCGATCATGGGCGGGCTGCTGGGACGGTTCACCGAAGACATCTTCGTCCGCATCGCGGCCTACTAGCGCGCTGGTCATGGAAATCTGGGGTTACGATCTGTGGTCGATGACGCTGGCCTTCGCCCGCATCGGCGCGCTCGTGATGCTGATGCCGGGTCTGGGGGAGGCGGCCGTGCCGGCGCGCGCGCGGCTCGGCTTTGCCTTGCTGCTGTCGATCATGCTTGCGCCGGAAGTGGCGCCCGCGCCGGACGATGTTTGGGGCGCCTCGGGCGTGGTGATCGGCGAGATCGCGGTCGGCATCGTGCTGGGCGGCGTGGCGCGCATCCTGATGACGGGCCTTGCGACCGCCGGCCAGATCTTCGGCCTCGAGACCGGATTGTCCTTCGCACAGGTGGCGGACCCGACGCAGACGCAGGCGGGGCAGGTCGTGGCAGTGTTTCTCGGGCTGATGGGCGTGGCGCTCGTCTTCGCGACGAACCTGCACCACGTCTTCATCCGCGGCATCGTGGACAGCTATCAGGTGTTCGCCGTCGGCAAACCGTTTCCCATGGGCGACGCGGCGGACTTCGCCGTGGAGGCGTTCAGCGACGCGTTCCGCATCGGCCTGCAGATCGCCGCGCCGGTGGTGCTGGCGGGGCTCGTCTTCCGTCTCGGGCTCGGCATTCTCGCGCGGCTCGCGCCGTCGATCCAGGTCTTCTTCGTGGCCATGCCGCTCAACATTCTCGGCGGCTTCATCGTGCTCACACTTGGTCTTTCGGCGGGTATGCTCGTCTGGCTCGATCGCCTGCAGACCTTCGGCGCGGCAGGGTGGCGGTAGACCATGGCTGAGGGCGCGGAAGACGACGACAAGACAGAAGAGCCGACACAGAAACGCTTCGACGATGCGCGCAAGCGCGGCGAGATCGTCTACAGCGCCGAGGTGGCGACGGCTTTTTCGCTGCTGGCGGTGACATTCATCGTCGCCTTCATGGCCGGGCCAATGGCTGGGGAGATCGGGCAGGCCTTGCGCGGCGCGCTCTCCAACGCCCATGCCTATCCCACCGACGGTCGCGCTCTGATGTCGCTCTATATGAGCCTCGGCGCAAAAGTTCTGGCGGCCGTAGGACTTGCCGCGCTCGTTCTGATGGGCGCGGGTATAGCCGCGCGCTTGGCGCAGGACCAACCGGTCTGGTCGGCCAAGCGTCTCGAACCCAAGCTTGACCGGCTCAATCCGTTCGAAGGCGCCAAGCGCATCTTCGGCAAGCAGGCGGCGGGCACGTTTGCGAAGACGCTGGCGAAGTTCGCGGTGGTGGGCGTCGCGGTGGGTCTCGCACTGTGGCCGCGTGACGGCACGCTGGAAATCCTGCCGACGCTCGATATCGCCGCACTGGGCCCGCTGATGCAGGAGCGTGCGGTGAGCCTGCTCATCACCTGCACCTGCGCGGCGGCGGCGATTGCGGTGATTGACTACATCTTTGTGCGACAGGCGCACCACAAGCGGCTGAAGATGACGCGCCACGAACTCAAGGAAGAGTTCCGCCAGAGCGACGGCGACCCGCAGATCAAGGCCAAGCTTCGTCAGATCCGGCAGGAGCGATCGCGTCGCCGCATGATGACCGCCGTGCCCGGCGCGACCGTCGTGATCACCAATCCGACGCACTATGCGGTGGCTCTCAAGTACGACCGCGACGAGAGCCCCGCGCCGACGTGTGTCGCCAAGGGTGTCAACGAGGTGGCGCTGCGCATCCGCGAGGTGGCCGAGGAAAACGGCGTGGCGATCATCGAGGATCCGCCGCTGGCGCGGGCCCTCTACGCCACCGCCGACATCGACGAGCCGATCCCGCGGGAACATTTCGAGGCGGTGGCCAAGGTCATCGGCTTCGTGCTGCGGCTCGCCGACCGGCGGCGCAGGTAAGGACGTGTTCATCAAGTGCGTGGCGAATCGGTCCAGACTGCCTTTCGCGCACGCACAGGTTCCACAATGACAGAAATGACGAGCCCCGGCCCCGAAGCCGATGGCCGCGAAGGCGGACACGGCCGACAAGGTCTCGATGCGCCTCGGGTGCTGTTCTGGGCGGCCCTGATGATGGGCATCGCCTCGGTCGGCGTCGTCGTTGCAGCCGGGGCGTCCGTCGGACGGGCCGGGGCCTTGCTGCTCATCGCGATGGCGGCGGCGGGCATGGTCTTCATCGTCTGGCTGCTGCGCGGCAACGGCAAGGCGGTGGGTCTTTTTCCGGGCAAGGGCGCTGCGGAGGCCGCTACCTTCGCAACAGTGCGCGGCGAACACGCGCTGCTGGATGCTCTGGAAGAGCCCGCACTGATCACAGATCGCGCTGGTTCGCCGCTTGTATCGAACGCGGCCTACAAGGCGCTTGCCGACGCGACCGGCGCGCTGGGCGAGAGTGAGCGTCCGCCGCTGATGGACCGCGTCTTCGGACACGATCCCGTTCTCAATCCCGCGATGTTCCGTCTGTCGCGCGCTGCCTCCGCTCAACAGAGCCGACGTGAAGTCCTGCCGCCCACGCGTGTCGGTGGGCGCGCCGATCTCGTGCGGTTTGAAGCGCAAGTTTCGCCGGCGCCGAATGGCAGGGTGCTTTGGCGCTTGCGCGAGCTCACGGAGCAGGCTGTCACGACCGATGCCGATGCGCGCGCACTGTTCATCGAGGACAGCCCGATCGGTTTCTTCGCCGCCAAGCCCGACGGCGCCGTCGTTTACATGAACCGCGCCTTGCGCGCGTCGCTCGGCGTCGAGGACGGCGAAATCCTCAAGGTGCGCGACATTCTGAAGGAAGACGCGGGCCGCGTTCTCCGTCGCGATCGAAAATCCGATGAAGCGCAACGCACGCCGGTGACGCTGAAGACGCGCGACGGTCGCGAAGTTCGTGCGAGCGCGCTCTCCATCTGGCCCGCGGGCGACGCCGACGGCGCGACGCGGACCTTCATCTTCTTCGAAGCGGTCCTTCCAGCTTCGGAGAGCCGTGCGCCGGTTTCGGCAGGCGCGGTCGACAGCTTCTTCGCCAACGCGCCGTTCGGCGCGGCGTTGCTCGACGGTTCGGACCCTGCGCTTTCGGCGGTGCTCGATTCCAACGCGGCGTTGATGGACATCGCGCAGGGACGTGCTTCGCCCGGCGTGGCGTTCAAGGACCTGTTCGATGCGTCGGAAGGCCCGCTCGTTCTCGCGCAGCGCCTGCGTCAGGCTTCGCGCGAGCCGGTTGAGCTGCAACTCGCCACCACGCCGCCGCGCGCAGCGCACGTTTATCTGGCGCCGGCGGATGACGGACGGGGCCTCGCCTACGTCATCAACGTCACCAAGCAGCGCGAGCTCGAACAGCGCCTGAGCCAGGCCGAGAAGATGCGCGAGATCGGCATGCTCGCCGGCGGCGTGGCGCATGACTTCAACAACCTGCTCATGGCGATGATGCAAAACTGCGACTACCTCCTCTCGCGCCACCCGGTCGGCGATCCCGACTACATGGATCTCTGCGAGATCAACCATCACGCGCTGCGTGCGAAGGAGCTCAGCGAACGTCTGCGCGCCTATGCGCGCCAGCAGACTTTCAAACGCGAAGTGGTCGAGGTGTCCGGCTTCGTCGCGCACATGCACGATCTCGTGCGGCGTCTGCTGGGCGAAACGATCCAATTCGAAGTGAAGCACGGCCGCGATCTGCCTTTCATCAAGGCGGACAAATCGCAGCTCGAACGCGTGCTCGTGAACCTCGCGACCAATGCGCGCGATGCGATGTTCGAAGGCGGCAGGCGGGGCAAGCTGACGATCACGACCTCCACGTCGACGGCGGAGGAGGCCCGCGCGCTCGGGCACAATCCGCTGCATGACGGAAACTATGTGCTGCTTGAAGTGAGCGACACCGGCCACGGCATCAAGCCGGAGGATCAGGCCCGCATCTTCCGGCCGTTTTTCTCGACGAAGGAGGCGGGTCTCGGAACGGGACTCGGTCTCGCGACGAGCTATGGCATCATCAAGCAGTCGGAAGGCTTCATCTTCTTCGACAGCGTCGTCGGTCGCGGCACGACGTTCCGCATCTATCTACCCGTGTACGAACCGACGCCGGAAGAGATCGAGGACATGTCGCGTCGTGAGCGCGACTCGGCGCGCCGGGCGCCTGTCGATCTCTCTGGGCGTGGTCGCATCCTTCTCGTGGAAGACGAAGATAAGCTGCGCAGCTCGATTGCGCGCAATCTCGTGAAGTGTGGCTACGAGATTGATGAAGCCGAAGACGGCGAGGACGGTCTTGCGAAACTCGAAGCCAATCCGGGCGGCTACGATCTCGTGATTTCCGACGTCACCATGCCGTTCATGACCGGCCCCGAAATGCTGAAGGCCGCAACGAGCGAGATGATCGGCGACGCCAAGATCCTCTTTCTCTCCGGCTATGCGCCGGAAAGTTTCGGCAAGGTGCTGGACGATTTCGAGGTCAGCTACATGGCCAAGCCCGTCGGCGTGCAGCAGCTTGCCCAGCGCGTGAAGGAGTTGATCGCGGCATGACGACGAAAATCCTTCTCGTGGAAGACGAAGATCCGCTGCGCGGCGCTATCGCGAAAACGCTGCGCGAGCGTGGCTACGAAGTCGACGAAGCGTGCGACGGCGAAGAGGGCCTCGAGCGCATCAAGGCGGCGAAGGGCGGCTACGCGCTCGTCATCTGCGATGTGGCCATGCCGGTGCTCGACGGGCTCGCGATGCTGAAGGCGGCGGGCAAGGGGCTCGGGTCGGCGCGCGTCCTGTTGATGAGTGGCTACGAAGTCGACCAGTCCCTGGCGGACTTCAAGGGCCGCACGGTCCACGCCTTGAAGAAGCCCATAGCGCATGCACAAGTGGCCGACGAAGCGGGCGCCTTGCTCGCGGCCTGAGGCTCTTCGATGCGCGTTCTGCCCATTGCGCTTTTCGTCGTCGCGGCCTGCGCCACCACGCCCACGGCGCCGGAGTTTGAAGGCGACTATTCCCGCCGGCACACGGTGCGCATGTTCAACGGCGAGCCGGATGCGGCGATGATCGACACCATCGACATCGGTCCGACGAAGGACGGTCGCGCTGTGTTCACGATCAACATGATGTTCGACAACGCGCACATCTGTTCGATCGAGGAAGCGACCGCCGGAGTGACACCGCAGGGCCTTGTCTATCGCGTGAACGATCCGACTGAAGGCGGCCCCTTCACGCTCGCTATCAACATCGCGGGCGACGTGGCGAAACTGCGCGTGCTGGAAGGGTCGGGGCTCCACTTTTGCGGCATGCGCGGCAACTGGTTCGGGGAGAAGGAATTCCGCAAGGAAGCGCCTGGGTCGAACGACTAGGGGCGCGGTGACCGGGCCGGACCGCCGGCGCCCTCGCCGGCATGCGGAGGCGCCGCCAGACTCCGGAGAATCTCGCGTGGGTTTGGCACTGAATGCCGGCGAGGGCGCCGGCGGTCCTGTATCAATAGTCATGACGTGTCTGCGGCTTCGGCGGCAGGTGCGGGAGCGCAAGGGGGCCGCACCACTGTCGGCGCGCGCGTCAGCACGAGCCCAGCGATCTTCATGCGTTTTGGCAGGCGCTTCTTCGCGCGTGCGACGACCTTGTCGAAATTATCCAGCACGCGCCGCATGTCCGCGATCGTGCGCAGACGTATCCCGCGCGTGTAGATCTTCATGATGTTCATGCGGCGGCGCTGCATGCGCCAGCCGAGCGCAGGCCCGCGCGGACGCGAGGTCCAGCGCTGTGTGACCGGGACGGCCATGCCCGCGATCATCGCGAGCGCGATGGTCAGGCGGATGTCGCGGCGCGCGCGGTGGATTTCATCGCGCACGTACTTGCGGACGCTCGCGGGCATCGGCATGTACGCCGCGATCCACGCGACGAATTCGATGAACCACAGGCGCAGGTCGCGCACGGTTTCAGCGATTTGCTGAGTGGTGACTTTCGAACGAACGACTTTCATGCGCGACCTCCTTTCCTTCAAGGCCGACAGCATTCCACGGGTCTGGACCCGGTCGGATTTATTTGCTGATTTTTCTTTGCCGGGAGAGCGCGGACCTTGTGCGCCATGAAAAGAAAAATGCACGCTCATGGAAAAGCGAGGGAAGAACGACTCCGCAATCGCCCTAATTGTCTGTCATGTTCGCGGGACAGGCGAAATCAAACGGAGCAGCGACGCCCCCGTCCTTCCCCGCGAGGGGAAGGTGGCGTTCGCGGGACGCGAACGTCGGATAGGGCGGCGGCTCCGTAGCCGAAAGCGAGCCTGCCACCCCATCAGTCGCGCGCGCCGCGCGCGACAGCTTCCCCTCGCGGGGAAGCACGGCGACTTCTGGTGACCAGTTTTGCTCAGTCGAGGAGTTCAGTCCTTTCGGTCCTGACTTTCCATAAACTTCGCAAAGTCCTTCCACGTGATGAAGTGCGGCTTTCCTTGTTGGCCACTCTTGAGCCAATAAACGCCGCCACTCGATGGTGTTAGCTCGCCAAGTTTTCCGGCATTGTCGGAAATGTCGAAAGCCGGCGCAGTCTGCCAGTTTTTGACTTCAAGCTTTCCGATTGTGAGATTTACGCTAGCCATTGTTGTCCCTCCACAGCCAAGTTCTATTGGCGACGAGAAGGGGTGGCAAGCAGGGCGCCTACATTCTGAAAACCCCAAACCGCGTCGGCTGGATCGGCGCGTTCAGCGCCGCGGCCAGACTCAACGCCACCACCCGCCGCGTTTGCGCGGGATCGATCACGCCGTCGTCCCACAGGCGCGCGGTGGCGAAGTAGGGCGAGCCTTCTTCCTCGTACTTGTCGCGGATCGGGGCCTTGAACTTTTCCTCGTCCTCGGCGCTCCACGACTGCCCGCGCAATTCCATGCCGTCGCGACGCACGGTGGCCAGCACGCTCGCGGCCTGTTCGCCGCCCATGACGGAGATGCGCGCGTTCGGCCACATATAGAGGAAGCGGGGGCCGTAGGCGCGGCCGCACATGCCGTAATTGCCCGCGCCGTAGCTGCCGCCGATGACGACGGTGATCTTCGGCACCTGTGCGCACGACACGGCGGTGACGAGCTTGGCGCCGTCCTTGGCGATGCCGCCGGCTTCGTACTTCGAGCCGACCATGAAGCCGGTGATGTTCTGCAGGAAGAGGAGCGGAATGTTGCGTTGGCAGCAGAGTTCGATGAAGTGCGCGCCCTTCAGCGCGCTTTCCGAGAACAGCACGCCATTGTTGGCGACGATGCCCACGGGCAGGCCCTCGATCTTCGCGAAGCCTGTGACGAGTGTTTCGCCGTAAAGCTTCTTGAACTCGTCGAATTCCGAGCCGTCCACCAGCCGCGCAATGACTTCGCGCACGTCATAGGGCTGGCGCAGGTCGTCGGGGACGACGCCGTAGATTTCTTCGGCATCGTAGAGCAGTGCGCGCGGCGCATCGGGTTCGAGCGCGAGTTTCTGCTTCGGCAAATGGCTGACGATCTGGCGCGCCAGATGCAGGGCGTGCTGGTCGTTCATGGCGTAGTGGTCGGCGACGCCGGAGCGGCGCGCGTGGACGTCGGCGCCGCCGAGATCTTCCGCCGAAATCACTTCGCCGGTCGCGGCCTTCACCAGCGGCGGGCCGCCGAGGAAGATGGTGCCTTGCTTGCGGACAATGATCGTCTCGTCGCTCATCGCCGGCACATAGGCGCCGCCCGCCGTGCATGAGCCCATGACCACAGCGATCTGCGGAATGCCTTCGGCGCTCATGTTGGCCTGGTTGAAGAAGATGCGGCCGAAGTGCTCGCGGTCGGGAAACACATCGGCCTGGAACGGCAGGTTCGCGCCGCCGGAGTCGACGAGATAGAGGCAGGGCAGCTTGTTCTCGCGCGCGATCTCGTGGGCGCGCAGATGCTTCTTCACGGTAATCGGATAATAGGTGCCGCCCTTCACGGTGGCGTCGTTGCACACGATCATCACCGTGCGGCCTTCGACGCGACCGATGCCGGTGATGAGCGAGGCGCCGTGCACGTCGCCTTCGTACATGCCGTTGGCCGCCAGTCCGCTCAGTTCGAGGAAGGGGCTCGCGGGGTCGATGAGCTGCTCCACGCGTTCGCGCGGCAGGAGCTTGCCGCGATCGGTGTGCTTCTTGCGCGCGTCTTCCGTGCCCCCGAGACTGGCGGTCGCGGTGCGGGCGCGGAGGTCTTCGACCAGGCCCCGCATGCGCGCGGCGTTGCGGGCGAAGGCGGGGGCGGCGGAATCGATCTGGGTTTCGAGAAGGGACATGGCCCTTGATGGCGCGGGCCGGACGCAAGGTCAAAGCGGGTCGCGCCCTGCGTCTTGGCAATCCGGGCGACACGGCGCACATGAGCCCCCATGAACCGCCACCTTGAGGACATCCCCATCCTGCGCGGCGCGAGTGCGGCGGCGCTCGCGGCGGCGGAGGCTGAGGCCGAGTGGTTTTCGCTGCCGGGGGGCTGGCCGCTCTTCCATGCGGGGGAAGCGTCTGACGGGCTCTTCTTTGTCGTGTCTGGGTCGCTGGCGGCCTTCCGCGGTACGGGGCCGGACCAGCAGCTCGTGGGTTACATCCGCGCGGGCGAGCCGGTGGGCGAGATGTCGCTCATCGCCGGAGACGGGCATTCGGGCTCGGTCTACGCGATCCGCGACACCGAGATGGTCAAGTTCTCGCGCGCGGCGTTCGAGCGCATGGTGGACATGCACCCGCAGATGATGCGCGAACTCGCGCGTCTGATGCTGGTGCGTGCGCGACAGGGGCCGCGCAAGAACACGCGCGCCGAGCCGAAGGTCTATGCGCTGATCGCCACCTCGCCGACGATCGATCTGCGCCTGCGCGCGCAGACGCTGGTGGAGGCGCTGGCCAAGCTCGGCAAGGTCGCGTGCGTGGTCGGCGAGGAAGCCGACGACATGCTGAGCGCGTGGTTCGATGCGCTGGAGCAGGACCACGACGCGGTGTTCCTGATCAGTCCCATCGCCGACACGACGTGGTTTCGCACGTGTCTGCGGCAGGCGGACCGGATCTGGATACTCGCGCGTTCGGACGCGGCGCCGTCGATTCCGCTGCTGCCGGAAACCGACAATTCACCTGCGCGTCAGTTCCGCTTCGTCGACGTGGTGCTGCTGCATCATGGCAAGGACCGGCACTTCGCCTCGGCGGAGCAGTGGCGGCGTGCGTGCGACGCGACGCGCATCCTGCACTGGCGCGGCCTCGTCGACGACGACGCCGATCGTCTCGCGCGCGTGATCGCGGGATCGGCGACGGGACTCGTGCTCTCGGGCGGCGGCGCGCGCGCCTATGCGCACATCGGCGTCATCCGCGCGCTGCGCGATGCAGCCACCCCCATCGATGTCATCGGCGGCACCTCGATGGGGGCGATCGTGGCGGCCTGCTACGCCATGGGCTGGGACGACAACGAAATCGAGACGCGTATCCGCAAGGCGTTCGTGGAAACCAATCCGCTCGGCGATTACGTCGTGCCGGTGGTGTCGCTCTCGCGCGGACGGCGCGTGGAGCAGCGCCTGCACGAACACTTCGGCGATACGCTGATCGAGGACCTCTACGTTCCGTTCTTCGCGGTTTCCACCAATCTCGTCACCGCGAGCGCCTACATCCACCGTTCGGGCAGCCTGCGCGATGCCCTGCGCGCGTCGATCTCGCTTCCGGGCATCCTGCCGCCGGTTGTGGACGGGGCGCAGTCGCTGCTGGTGGACGGAGCGGTGGTGAAGAACTTCCCCGTGGACGTGATGAAGGAGATGCATCGCGGGCCGATCATCGGCGTCGACGTCGCGCGCCGCTCCACCATCGATCCGATGGATTTCGTCGATGCGCCGGATTTCATCGGCTGGGTGACGCGCAAGGGCTTCCAGACCGCGCCGCCCATAGCGTCGCTGCTGATGCACACCGCAACGCTCACCGTGGATCCGTGGATGGGCCGCGACAGTGCCGATCTGCTGATCACGCCCGAGATGGCGACGGTGGACCTGCGCGACTGGAAGAAGTTCGACGAGGCGGTGACCTCCGGGTATGAAGCCACGGTGGCGGCGCTGAAGCGCAAGACCGAGGAAACCCCCTTGCCGCCGCCGGCGTCGGTCGAACAGATGCGCGCCGTGCGCGAGACGACCTGAAGGATTTGCCATGCGTCTTCTGCTCACCGTGATCGCAGCGGTCCTCGCGCTCGGCGCCTGCAAGCCCGCGACGAAGACCGCGTCAGCGCACGGCGGCGCGTGCGGGCGGGTGGTGGAACGCGCGGCGACCGTGACCGGCCCCGGCGATGTGATCGAGGCGCGCGCCATCGGCGCCGACTGCCCCAATGCCATAGTGGTGTGGACGCTGCGCACCAGCACGGGCAAGCCGGTCTGGACCCATGCAGCGCCCTACGAATGGCTCGCCACGCCCGTCGATCCGACGAGCACGTCGGAGATGGAGACATTCCTCGAAACCTGGGCGGGCGTGGCAGTGGACGACACGTCCGCGTCGCCCGTCTGGTCGGCGGAGGACGCCGGCGCGCCCGAGGCGTGGGGGCCGGGAGGCTCGAGCATGTTCCTGCGCGAGACCTATGAAAGCGTGCGCGCCGCCAAGTTGCCGCGCGTGTGCCTGCCGACGTCGAAGGAATCCTACCAGTGCATTTTCTATGACGCGGAAGCCGAAGCGGTGGACGTCCACTTCACCGGCGGCGCGTGAGTCGGAGACAGACATGCGCAACTTCATGATCGTGGGCGCCCTGGCTAGCGCACTGGCGCTTGCTCTCGCTGCCTGCGGCCCGAAGGCGGAGACGAAGCCCGAGGAGGCGCCCGCCGCATCGACGGCGCCGGCGTCCTCGTCGGGTGTCGCCGCGCTCGCGGATCCGAAAGGCGCATGCGCGGCGACGGCGACGCACACCTGGACGCCGAAGGGCGCAACGTCCGGCTACACGATCACCGGCGCAGCGGCCGGACCGACGTGCAACACCGGCGAGGCCGTGATCACTGTGCGCGACGCTGCGGGCAGGGTGCTGCTGTCCAATGGCGGATACGACGTGGGCGTCATGTCGAACACGGTATTTTCGACGGCGGTGTCGCCGGAGTCGCTCAAGGCCGCGGTGGCCGACTGGGTGTCGTCGGTTCACGAAGAGGATGCGACCGGTCAGCTGCCGGAGTGGAAGGCGGGCGCCGCGCAACCGACGGCGGGCGAGTTTCCCTTCTATCCGGAGGAAGGCATGACGCAGGCGCAGTACGCGGCGATCCGCGCGGCGAACAAGCCGATGTTCTGTCACGTGCAGGGCGGCGAGAGCCTCGCCTGCTATGCGGTGGATGGGGATACGCTGACGAAGGTCGGGCTGCAGAGCTTTCCGGGGTAGGCCCCCTCCGTCAGTCGCGTACCGCGACTGCCACCTCCCCCGTACGCTTCGCTACGGAGGAGGATAAGGCGCCGGCGCTTTGTCTTCCTCCGCTTGCGGGGGAAGTACCCGCGAAGCGGGGGATGGGGGCGGGCTCCGGGTACTACAATGTCGTCAGCGTCACCGCGCGCCGATCGCCTGCATAGGCATCGTTGAAGAAGCGCCGCGCGGCGGCTGCGCCATTTGAATCACCCTGCGCCTTGCGCGCTTCCGAAAGGCCCCAGAACGCATAGCCGTTGTTGGGGTGCTCCATCAGCGTGTGCAGGAATTCGCGCTCCGCACGCGCGGGATGACCGCCCGCCACGAGCGCCGCGCCGAGAGACTGGCGGACCGGAAAATAGAAATAGGGCGGCTCCATGTAGGGGAGCTTGGCCTGCATGTCGGTTGCTGTCTGGAACTGCGCCGCTGCGGCGTCGAACTTGCGTTCGCGCATCAGCGCACGGCCTTCCACGACGTGCCCGAAGATCGCGAGGATGTCCTTTACCGGAATGCCGCCCGCTTCCATCGCGCTGAAATTGCCTGAGCCGGAGAGCGCGGCGATCTTGGCGCTTTCCGTGCGCGCTTCGGTGAGGCGGTCCGAACGCACATAGGCGATGGCGCGGGCAAACAGCCACGACGCCTTCACATAGTCGACGCCGTCCGCGGGCGCCGGCTCCGCAAGGATCGCGGCGGGCGTCGCGAACTGCGCCTTGGCGAACCAGGGCGCGGCCTTCACCGGCTGCGCCAGCGGCACCGCACGCGCCATCTCCATCGGCAGCGCCGCATCGAGCCGCGTCGCCGACGTCAGCGCCGTGCGTGCATCGCCCGACATCTGCGCGCTCGTCATGATGAAGTGCAGATTGTGCGTGTAGTACCCGTACTGGTACATCGGGCTCGGATTGGCCGCCGCCATGTAGACTTCGTCGGCCCTGGCCGCGCGCTGATTGGCGCGGATGGAATCTCCGAAACGTCCCACGCGATAATAGATGTGCGCCGGCATGTGGACGAGGTGACCCGCGCTCGGCGTGAGACGCTCCAGCGTGTCGGCATACTTTTCCGCGCGCCACGGATCTGAGGACGCTTCGACAACGTGAATGTAGAGGTGGATCGCGCCCGCGTGACGGGGACTGCGGGCGAGCACCTTCTCCAGCCGCGTGACCATGTCGCCGGTGAAGCCGTAGGGCTCGCGTCCGCCGGCCTGCCAGTAGTTCCAGGGTTGCGTGTCCATCATCGCCTCGACGGCGAAGGTCTGGATGTTGTCGTCGTCGGCGTACTGGTCGGCGACGGTGCGCATGGCTTCGGCGTAGGCGCGATCGAGATGCGCGCGGTCTGCGGGCGCGCGGCGCGCGTAGCGGTGCATGATCGCGTCGATCAGCGCCTGCTCTTTCTCCGTGACGCCGTCAGCCTTGTCGAACGCAGCGCGCGCGGCCTTGTAGGCGGGTTCGTTGTCGTCGGGATTCATCGGCGCGTTGATGTTGGGGCCGAGCGCGAAGGCCTCGCCCCAGAAACACATCGCGCAATTCGGATCGAGGCGTTGCGCCTCGCGGAACGCGCGCGCCGCCTCGGCGTGGTTGAACCCGTGCAGCATTCTGAGGCCCTGGTCGAAATAGGCCTGTGCGCGCGCATTAGTGGTGGTGATTTTCATGTGCGTCTCGCCGAGGCCCGCCATCAGCGGTGGCGCGGCGGTCGGCTGGGCTTGCGCCTGCGTTTGTGCGTAAGCGCTCGCGGCGGCGAGGAAGTTGCGCACCCCCGCAGACATGGGCGCGCAGCGGGCCTGACCGATGGCGGCGGCGAGGATGGGGTCAACGGTTGGTGCGGGCGGCGCGAAAGCGGTCAGCGCGAGCGCGGCGGCGGATACGAGATAGGCGCGTTTCATCGGGCATCCCTCCCTTGAATGGGTCGGATGGTAGGCCCGCCGCCGGAGGGCGTCTAACGTTTTGTCGCGTCTAGTTTTTCGTCGCGGCGCGGGCCGGGGCGAGCGGCTTGCAGACGGCGTTCACTTCCGTGCGGTTCGCGCGGATGGTGTTGTAGGCGCCCTGTAGCTCGCTCACCGAGAGGCCGCTGCGGCTGGCGATGGTGAGCAGGCCCTGCAGCTGCCTGCCCTGGTTGGGCTCGTCGATGAGCGGGTCGATCTGCGGGATGAGGGCGAAGGCTTCGGGATCGAGCTTGGAGTAGGCGATGCCGACGCCGCAGGCGCAAACGCGGGGGTCCTCGCCGCGCCGCACGCAACCGTCCTGGATCGCGCGGGCGGAGGCCGCCGGGGTCGGTGGGGGCTGCTGCGCCATCAGGGGGGCGGCGGCGAGCAGGGTCGCGGCGACGCCGCCGGCGAGGAGGACGAGGGTGCGGCGCATGACAGTTCCTTCACAGAATGGTGCGGCTCGATGCCAGCGCCCGGCTGAACGGCGCCCGAACGTGTGGTCAAGTGTTTTGGCAAGGATGTGGCGCCGCGACCCGGCGCGACCTAGATTGTCCATAGAGCGAGACGAGCGCGTCAGGAGTACGCCCATGACACGGTTTTTCGTGGTCCTAGCAGCGCTGGCCCTCGCGGCCTGCGCCACGGCCACACCCTATCAGCCTGCCGCCCGCAGTGGCGACTACGGCTATGTGGAACGCAAGATCGAAGACAATCGGTACACGATCCAGTTCAACGGCAATTCCATCACCGAACGCGAAACCGTGGAGAGCTACCTGCTCTTCCGGGCTGCGGAACTCACGCTGCAGCAGGGCTTCGACTACTTCGTGGTCTCCCAGCGGGGCACCGAGGGCACGTCGCGCTTCGTGCCCTACGGCAACTCGGCTTATTCCGGGTTCCGCCCGTATTATTCGTGGTACGCGCCGCGCTATGGCTGGCGTCCGTTCTACGATCCCTTCTGGGACGACACGACCTACCGGGAAGTGACGCGCTACCAGGCGACCGCAGAAGTCGTGCTGTTCAAGGGTCCCAAGCCCGCCAACAACGCCCAGGCGTTCGACGCCCGGCAGGTGAAGCAGAACCTCGAGAGCGTGGTCCAGCGGCCGACGCCGGCGCCGGCGGGCTAGGCCGCATGTCCAATTTCGCCGCGCGCGCGTCTTGCGCGCGCGGCGCAGGCGGGCCACCTCATCGCCCATGTCATACCGCCGCCGCGTCCGCGACGACCTCGTCGATGTCGTTTTCGATGTGATCCGCAGCGCCTCGCCGCCCGGCGCGGCGGTTGCGGGCGATCCCGAAGCCATGCGCGTTCAGGCAGAGCGTGAAGCCGCGCGCCAGAGTGCGCGCCTCGAAAAGCAGCGCCTGCGCGAGGAGGCCTCGATCCGCCAGTACGCGGGCGTCGGCGCCGGCCTGCTGGCAGGCGGTCTGTCGTCGCTGGTGATGCCGACGCCGGCGGCGGTGGGCGTCGGCCTGCTCGCGGGTGGTTTCATGACCATGGTCATCAAGGCGATCCAGAGCGGCGCGCTGAAACCGCGGGGGCCGTTGTTTTCGCGCACGCAGAAGGTGCGCGCGATCGATCCCCCTGAAGTCGACGGTCGCGAGATCCCGAAGTCGCAGCGCGATGTGGTGCAGTCGGTGCTCGACGACGCGGCGACGTGCCTGCGCAAGCTCGACGCGGTCGCGCGGTCATTGCCGGAACGAGACGTGGACGTCGTCGGCTGTCTGCAGCGCATCGTGAAGGCCGGCGAACGCCTCTCCGACGCTGTCGCCGACGAGCCGGTGAAATTCCCGCTCGCCCAGCGCGTGCTGACCTACCACCTGCCGAAAGCCGTCTATCTCGCGGAGTCGCTGCAGGCGATGGGGCCTGAGGATGCGGAAAAACGCGCTGCGGAAGCACACCATCTGCTGATGCGCATGGAGATGATGTTCGAGAAGGCGCTCGTGGACATGAGCAGCGTCGACGCCGCCGAGATGGATCTCGAAATGCGCCTGATCAACCAGGCGCTGGACGAGGACCTCAACACCGATCCGCGTCGCAGAAAATAAGAGCAGCCCGTGAGCCGCCGTTACACCGTCCTCGACGTCTTCACCGACAAGGCCCTCACTGGCAACCCGCTCGCAGTGGTGCACGATGGCGCAGGTCTTGATGGTGCGCGCATGCAGGCCATCGCCAAGGAGTTCAATCTCTCCGAGACCGTCTTCCTCCTGCCGCCGGACGATCCGCACCGCCGCGCGAAACTGCGCATCTTCACGCCGGGTTCGGAATTGCCGTTCGCTCGACACCCGACCATCGGCTCAGCCGTTTTGCTGTCGTTGCTGCACGGCGACGAAGGCGCGTCCGCATTCGGCGTCGAGGAACAGGTCGGTGTGGTGTCGTGCGTGACGGAACGGCGCGGCGAACGGGCGGGATATGCGCGCTTCCGCGTGCCGAAGCTGCCGATGGAGACCGGACGGGGGCTCAGCGTCGAGGACGCCGCCGAAGCGCTGGGTCTGCGTGCCGAAGACATCGGCTTCGGGCATCACACGCCATCGCTGCGCGCCGTGGGCGGCGCCTTCCATCTCATACCGCTGGCCTCTCTCGACGCGCTGGCGCGGGCGTGGCCGAGCGGCGCCTTCCCGCGTCTCGTTGCGGGCGAACACCCCGCTGTTTTCCTCTACGCCGAAAGCGCCCACGGCCTGCGGGCGCGCATGTACGCTCCGGGCCTTGGCATTGCGGAGGATCCCGCCACCGGTTCAGCCAGCGCTTGCCTCGCCGGCGCACTGGCCGATCACGAGGGGCTCGGCGACGGCGTCCATGATTTCATCATCGATCAGGGCGTCGAGATGGGCCGGCCAAGCCGCATCGAACTGCAGATCACCCTTGAGGACGGCAAGCTGGTTTCCGCCGAGATCGGCGGCGGGGCCATCGTGGTCGCCGAAGGCGTGCTGTACGACTGACCACGCCAAGGCCTTTCCCTGTCCCGCGCGCCATGCTGAAACCCCTCCAAGGCTGTGATCACGACGCCGGGAGAGGAATAGACATGACTGCCGAGAAGGCCGATCTGCCGCCCAATTTTCCCGCCATGTCGGTAGCGGAAGCGCACGCGACCCTCGGCCAGCCGGGCACGGTGTTCGAGGTCGATGAGGCCGTGATCCGCGGCGTCAAGGTCAAGATCTGGAAGAATGCGCCGCCGACGCTGGGCGACATCTGGGCGCTCGGCGCAGCGCATGCGGCCAAGACCTACATCGTCCACGAGAACGAACGTGTGACGTTCGACGCGCACCGCCGCGCTGTGGCGGCGTTTGCGAAGCGCCTGCGCGAGGAAGGTGTGGTGAAGGGCGACCGCGTCGCCCTCATCATGCGCAACGTGCCGGAATGGTCTGTCGCGTTCTGGGCGGCGGCCCTCGTCGGCGCCATCGTCACCCCGCTCAATGCGTGGTGGACGGGCCCCGAACTCGAATACGGCCTGCAGGACTCCGGCGCCAAGATCGCCGTGCTCGATCATGAGCGCTGGGAGCGCATGCGTGAACATGCCGATGCGTGTCCGGCGCTGAAGCGGTGTTTCGTATCGCGTGCGGGCGAAGAGATCGCCGACCCGCGTGTGGTTAAACTCGAAAGTGTCATCGGCGCCGCCGATGCATGGCCCGATCTGCCCGACGCACAGCCGGAAATCGCCACCCTCGCGGCCGATGATGACGTGACGATCTTCTACACCTCGGGCACCACCGGAAAGCCCAAGGGCGCGATCATCACCCATCGCAACATCATTTCGAACTTCGTCAATGCGCTGAGCGCGGGCGGGCGGTCCTTCCTGCGACGCGGCGAGCAACCGCCGGCGCCCGATCCCGAGGCGCCGCAGCGCGCGGTGCTGCTGAGTGTGCCGTTCTTCCACGCGACCGGCTGCTTCGCAGTGATGATCCCGGTGATGTACGCGGGCTCCAAGATCGTGCTGCAGCGCAAGTGGGACGCCGAAGCCGCGCTCGGCCTCATCGAACGCGAGAAGATCAACCAGATCGGCGGCGTGCCGACGATCGCCTGGCAGGTGATCGAGCATCCGCGCGCGGGCGAATACGATCTTTCATCGATCGAGACGGTGTCCTACGGCGGCGCGCCCTCGGCGCCCGAACTCGTCAAGCGCATCAAGGAGCGCTTCCCGAATGCACAGCCCGGCCAGGGTTGGGGCATGACGGAGACTTCCGCGACAGCGACCTCGAACACGGCGGAAGACTACATCCTGCGACCGTCGAGCTGCGGCCCGCCGAGTGCGACGGGCGAAGTGCGCATCGTCGGCGAGGGCGACAAGGACATGGCCGTCGGCGAGGTGGGCGAGCTCTACTACAAGGGACCGACCGTCGTGCGCGGTTACTGGCAAAAGCCCGAGGCGACGGCGGAAACCTTCGTCGACGGTTGGGTGAAAACCGGCGATCTTGCACGCGTCGATGAGGAAGGCTTCGTCTATATCGTCGACCGCGCCAAGGACATGCTCATCCGCGGCGGCGAGAACATCTACTGCGTAGAAGTCGAGAACGCGCTCTACGACCATCCGGCGGTGATGGACGCGGCGGTGATCGGCATTGAACACCTCACGCTTGGCGAAGAGCCGGGCGCGGTGGTGCACCTCAAGCCCGGCGCGGAAGCGAGCGAAGCCGAACTGCGCCACCACGTTGCGCAGAAGCTCGCGGCGTTCAAAGTGCCGGTGAAGATCATTTTCTGGCCGGAAACGCTGCCGCGCAACGCCAACGGCAAGATCATCAAGCGCGACCTCAAGGGCGTGTTCGCAAAGTGAAAGGCGCAACCATGAAACGCGTTTTCCTAACCCTTGGCGTCCTCGCGCTTGTGGCGGCATGTTCGCCGAAGCCTGCCGAAAAGACCGAAAGGCCTGCGGAAACCACCGCGCCCGTCGCCGCCGGCGATGTCTCCAACTGGACCTGCGAGAACGGCGACAGCTTCCGCATGACGCTGATCGACGACCGCGCGGACTTCCTGTTCAAGGACGGCATTACGGCGACGATGACCCCGGCGATGGCGGCGTCGGGTAACCTCTTCAAGCACGCGAACGGGACAGACATCTTCCATACGAAAGGCAACGAGGGCTTCCTGCAGTTCGGCGGCAAGGAAACCAACTGCACCACGCCGGATATCGGCGGCTGACCCCTCGCCGCTCAAGTGCACGCGCGACCTGTTCAAATCAAAGACATGGAGTGACGACATGCGCCCTCATCTGATCGCCGCTGCCGCGGCGGCGCTCGCGCTTGCGGCGTGTTCGCCGCCTGCGGAAAAGGTGGCCGTGGAGGAGCAGGAGGCTGCGGCCGAGGCGACCTATGCGACGCCGCGTGAATGGGCATGCGCCGATGGACAAACGCTGACCATCGCTTTTCTGAGCGACCCGCAGCGCCTTGAGATCGCCTTCAAGGACGGCGGCCGCGTCATCCTTCCCGCATCAGAAGCCGCTTCGGGCGCGCGCTACAGCGACGCGACCAGCGATTTCCACTCCAAGGGCGATGAAGCCGTCTACAAGACGGGCGGGAAAGAAACGATCTGCAAACTCTCGAAAGGCGCATGATGCTCGTCACCGTCGACAAACGCGCGGGCGGCGTCGCCCTCGTCACGCTCAATCGCCCGGAGGCGATGAACGCACTGTCCAAGGCCATGCGCCAGGAAATCGCCACGACCTTCGCGGCGCTCAACGAGGACGCCGACATCCGCGCCATCGTGCTCACCGGCGCAGGCAAGGCGTTCACGGCGGGACTCGATCTCAAGGAGCTGGGCTCGGATGCGTCCGCCATGGGCGCGGCCAATGCGACGGACGCCGAACGCAATCCGGTCGTGGCGATCGAGAAGTGCTCCAAGCCCGTCATCGGCGCGATTAACGGCGCGGCCATCACCGGTGGCTTCGAACTCGCGCTCGCGTGCGACATCCTCATCGCTTCGGAGAACGCGAAGTTCGCGGACACGCATGCGCGTGTTGGCATCATGCCCGGCTGGGGCCTGTCGCAGAAGCTGTCGCGCATGCTCGGCATTTCGCGGGCGAAGGAACTGTCGCTTAGCGGAAATTTTCTCGACGCGCAGACGGCGTGCGCGTGGGGTCTCGTCAACCGCGTGGTCGCTCCGGAATTTCTTGTGGAGACGGCGCTGAAGCTCGCCGGCGACATCGCGACAGCGCTGCCAGACAAGGTGCAGGCCTACAAGCGCCTGATCGACGACGGTTTCGCGATTCCCTATGGCGACGCGCTGAAGCTGGAACGCGAGCGTTCCTCGAAGCTCAACGCGCAGGTGACACCGGACGTCGTCGCGAAAAACCGCGAAGATGTGATGGCGCGGGGTCGCGATCAGAAGACCTGATCACGCCCGATAGAACGGCTTGTCCCCCGCGATCGTCACGCGCTCCATCACGCGGACTGCGGGGAAATAGTCGGACGCGGCGTAGTGCTGGCACGCGCGATTGTCCCAGAACGCGATTGAACCCGGCGCCCAGCGGAAGCGGCACTGGTACTCGGGGATCGCGGCCTGCGCGTAGAGGTGCTCCAGCACCCAGTCGCTTTCCTTGCGCGACAGGCCCTTGATGTGCGTCGTGAACCCCGTGTTGACGTAGATCAGCGGCTTGCCCGTTTCCGGGTGCGTGCGGATGACGGGATGCTCCATCGGTGGAAACTTCGCGTGGAGATCTTCCGCGCTCTTCCTCAACCGCCCCGCGAACACGCGCGCGATGTCGTGCACGGCGGTGAGGCCGGTGACGAAGCGCTTCATCTCGGGGCTCAGGCCCTCGAACGCGGCGTACATGTCGCAGAACAGCGTGTCGCCGCCGACGTCGGGCAGTTCGATCGCACGCAGGATAGAGCCGAGAGATGGTGTTTCGCGCCACGTGACATCGGAATGCCAGTTGTTCTCCACCCCCCGACTGTTCGGCCCGTGCGCGATGCGCAAGACTTCGCGGTCTTCCTGGTCCGCCGGGGTCGCGGGATGAATCTCCAGCGCCCCGAACCGTCGTGCGAAGGCGATGTGTTGCGCGCGACTGATGTCCTGGTCGCGGAAGAACACGACCTTGTACTCCAGCAGCGCACGCCGCACTTCGTTGATCGCTTCGTCGCTCAGCGCAGCGCCGAGGTCGATGCCGAGAAGTTCGGCGCCGATCGTCGGCGAGAGCGGGCGCGGCGTGAACGCGGTGTAGGCCGCAGGCTTCACGGCGATGTTCATGGCGTCCTCCTTACGCGTGAACCGCAGGCGTTTGCCCATGCCAGGGGCGCGCCTGTTCCAGCTGGTAGGCGAGTTCGAGCAGCGTCTGTTCGTCGCCGGCCTTCGCCGCGAAGTGCGACCCCAGCGGCAAGCCCGTGGACGACATGCCGAGCGGCAGCGAGATCGCCGGTGCGCCGACCGCGTTGATGAGCGGCGTGTAGGCGACGTAATCCTGGATCGTCAGGAATTTCTCGAACGGCAAGGTCGGCGCGAATTCGCCGAGCGGTACGGGCGGCTTGGCCAGCACCGGCGTCAGCAGCACGTCGATGCCGGGGAAGATGCCTTCGTACTGGCGCTGTGTGCGCTGCAGCGCCGCCACCGCCCTCGCCATCCCGGCGGGGCCAGCTTTTTCCGCAAGGTCTGCGAGGCCGAGCGACAGGGGCTCGAGCAGCGTGTCGAGCGCGACGCCTGGCGCCATCTTTTTCACCTGCTCGCGGATGTCGAGCGCCATGCCCGCCCAGTAGAGGGTGAACGCATCAGAAAACGCCGCGCCGTCGATCGGCACGCGGAATTCGCGCACGTCGTGACCAAGCTCTTTCAGCAACGCCGCAACCTTCGCGGTTTCGCCCGCGACCTCGCCGTCGGGATCCTTGCCGAGGAAGGTCCTGATCTGCACGCCGATCTTCAGCTTGCGCGCGCTCGCGCCGGCGACCATGCCAACGGGATTGAACGCTTTGTCCGCGCCATAGCGTTGCGTGCTGATGAGCCAGGCAGCGCTGTCGCGCACGCTGCGGGAGACGCAGCCGTTCACCGAGATCGGCACCGGACCCTGATCGCGCTCGTCCTGGATATGGCGGTTGCGTGAAGGCTTCAGACCCACGAGGCCGCAGCACGACGCAGGAATGCGGATCGAGCCGCCGCCGTCGCTCGCATGCGCGATCGGCACCACGCCCGCCGCCACCGCCGCCGCAGCGCCGCCGGACGACCCGCCCGACGAGTGCGCGACATTCCACGGGTTCTTCGTCGGCCCCGTGAGCAGAGGTTCGGTCGTGGCGGTGAAGCCGAATTCCGGCGTTGTCGACTTGCCGATCGGCAGCACGCCCATCGCCATCAGGGAGTCGGCGTAGCCGGTCTGCGCGGTCGCAGCTGGTGCGTTGGCGAACGCGCGGCAACCGTACTTCGTCGGGAAGCCTTTGACGTCGAGCAGATCCTTGATCAGCGTCGGCACGCCCGAGAGCATGCCCTTACCGGGCTTGGCCGCCGCTTCACGCGCGTGCGCGAACATGTCGGTGACCATGAAGTTGAGCTGCGGCTGCATCTTCTCGGCGCGCGCGATGGCGGACTCGACGGCCTCGAGGGCGGTGAACTCCCCGTTGCGGATCTTCTCGGCGACGCCGACGGCGTCGAGATTGCCGAGCACGTCGCCGCGGGGCGCGACCTTTTCCTCGGCGCAGGCGCCAAGTGCTGCAACGCCGACTGCTGCGGCGCCCTCCATGAGGCGGCGGCGGGAAATTTCTCCAATACTCTTGTCGGTCATGTCTTCATCCTCCCCGCCCGTATGCTCGGGCTTTGGGGATCAGCCTTGCGCCTCGCCCGTCAGCGCGCAAGAGGAATGCGAAATGAACCGGATGCGCGCGGATCAGTTGCTGGTGGCGAAGGGCCTCGCGGAGAGCCGTGCGCGGGCGCAGGCCGCGATCGAGGCCGGCGGCGTGACCGCCGACGGGTCGCTTGTCACAAAGGCCGCGCAGATGCTGGCGCAGGACGCCGTGCTGACGCTGGAGGCGCCGCATCCGTGGGTGTCGCGGGCCGGGATGAAGCTCGATGCGGCGCTGACGGCGTTCGGCGTGTCGGTGGAAGGATGCAGCTGCCTCGACGTGGGCGCGTCCACCGGCGGCTTCACGCAGGTGCTGCTGACGCGCGGGGCTGCGCGCGTGGCGGCAGTGGATGTGGGGCGCGACCAGCTGCACCGCATTGTGCGCGACGATCCGCGCGTGACGGCGATGGAAGGCGTCGATGCGCGGGCGCTGACGGTCGAGGCGCTCGGCTTCGCGCCCACGCGTATCGTCTGCGATGCGAGCTTCATCGGTCTCGAAAAGGTGCTGCCCGTTCCGCTTTCGCACGCGGCGCCGCAGGCTGTGCTGATCGCGCTGGTGAAACCGCAGTATGAAATCGGACCGGGTCGCGGCGGCGCGTTGCTGCAGCACGAAGCCGCACGTCTGGTGGCGGAGCGGGTCGTGCGCGATCTCGACGGCCTGCACGGGTTCGTGGTGAAGAGCCTGATCGACAGCGACATTCGCGGCGGCGACGGAGCGCCGGAATTTGTCCTCCTGGCCGCGCGCTGCGCATGAGAAAAAGGCCCCGGCTTTCGCCGGGGCCAGTCTTCAATCCAGGGAGGGAGAGTTCGGAACCGCTACTGCGGGCGCCACACGCCGTCGCGGCTGCGGCACATGTAGACCTGCTCGGTCACCGTGCGGCCGCGATGGTCGCGGGTGGTGACGTCGCCCCACCGGCAGTTTGCGTCCTGGTAGCCGCCGGTGTTGCGGTATCCGCCGTTGTCGCGATAGCCGCGGTCGGGATAGCCCCCGTTGTCATGTCCGGGGCCGCCTTCGAGCGGGTAGTCGCCGCGATAGCCGGGCTGCGGTTCGTAGGCGGGCTCATAGGCAGGCTGCTGCTGGTACGGCTGCTGGTAGGGCTGCTGATAACCCTGATAGGTTCGTTGCGGCTGGCGAGAAGGAGCGCACTGGCCGGTCGAGCGACCGATCATGGCGCCGGTGGCCGCGCCGGCCACGCCGCCGAGGGCCGAGCCTTCGGTCTGGGCGTTGCGGGCCGCCAGGTTGTTGCCCAGCACCGCGCCGACCGCGGCGCCGATGGCGCCGCCGATCATCATGCGGTTCTGGCGCACCTGGGCGCAGTACGCATCCGGATGGACGCCGTTCTGGGCGCCGTTGTAGGACTGCGCGGACGCAGGCATGGCGGTCGCGGCAAGAGCCGCCGACATCGCCGAAAGAGCGAGCAGAGCTCTCAGACGAGGGGCTCGGACGCGCATGGTATAACCTCCATTCGAGGCTGGAGCGGAACACTCTCCGGCAGCCTTCGAGCGGCAAATAAGCAAAGTCGGCCTGAACACCACATGAAGCGTCTCGACCGATCCGCACGGCCCCGAAACGGAGCCCGCAAACCCGCCGCCACCGCCGCCACTGGCGGCGTGGACGCCGTGCTCGACATCACCGAAATGGGTGCGCGCGGGGATGCCCTGTCGCCGGGGCCAGACGGGCCGATCTATGTCGCCTACGCGCTGCCGGGCGAGCGGGTGCGCGCACGTGTGGCGGGCGGTCGTGCGAGCGGCCTCGTGGTGGAGACACCCAGCGCCGAACGCGTGATTCCGCCGTGCGAACACTTCACCCGCTGCGGCGGCTGCCAGCTGCAGCACTGGGCCGACGAACCCTATCTGGCGTGGAAGCGCGAGGAGGTGGTGCGTGCGCTCGCGCGGCGCGGTCTCGACGTCGAAGTGGCCCCGATCGTGGTGGCGTGGGGCGAAGGCAGACGTCGCGCGGCGTTCCATGCGCAACGCGTGGGCCGCACGGTGCGCTTCGGCTTCATCGAACGCGGCGGGGCGCGCATCGAGCCGATCAATGTGTGTCCCGTGCTTGCGCGGGCCATGGTCGATGCATTGCCGCGTTTGCGTGACCTCGCCGAAGCCTTCGCGCCCGCGCGCGGCGAGATCACGGTGCAGTGTCTCGCCACGGAGACGGGCCTCGACGTGTCGATCAAGGGCGCAGGACGTCCGGCGGCGTTCGATCGCGGGCGTCTGGAATCTGCGGCGCGCATCGCCGACCAGCTTGATCTCGCGCGGCTCGCGTTCGACGGCGAAACGCTGGTGGCGCGGCGCGCGCCGATGGTGACGATAGGGCCGGCGCGCGTCCATCCGCCGCCGGGCGCGTTCCTGCAGGCGACGCTGGAGGGCGAGCGCGTGCTGGGCGATCTCGTGCGCGAGGCGCTCATCGGTTCGGAACGGGTGGCCGATCTCTTCTCCGGTGTCGGCACATTTGCGCTGCGGGTGTGCGACTTCGCCGAAACACACGCCGTGGAAGGCGACATCGAAATGCTCAATGCGCTGAAGAAGGCCGCCGACGCCGTGGGCGGTCTGCGTGGCGTCAGCATCGAAAAACGCGATCTGCTCCGCACGCCGCTCGCCGCGCTCGAGCTGAAGCGCTATGATTCCGTCGTGTTCGATCCGCCCCGTTCCGGCGCCAAGCTGCAGGCCGAGCAGATCGGCGCGTCCAAGGCGCGTCGTGTCGCGGCGGTGTCGTGCGATCCCGCCACTTTCGCGCGCGACGTGCGGGTGCTGGTGGATGCGGGTTTCGTGCTGAAGGCGGTGACGCCGGTGGATCAGTTCCGCTGGACGCCGCATGTGGAGGTCGTCGGGGTGCTGGAGCGATGACGACGGCGCGCAAGAAGAAGGTCGAGCCAGAGCTGCCGTTCTGGAAGACCAAGACGTTGGCCGAGATGAACCCGCAGGAGTGGGAAAGCCTCTGCGACGGCTGCGGCAAGTGCTGCCTCATTGGCCTGGAGGACGCCGACACCGGCGAAATCTATCTGACCGACGTCGCGTGCAAGCAGCTCGATAACACGTCCTGCCAGTGCAAGGACTACGCGAACCGCAAGAAAATCGTGCCTGATTGCGTGCGCCTCACGCCGAAGAACGTGCCGCGCTACAAATGGATACCGAAGACGTGCGCCTATCGTCTCGTCTCGGAAGGCCGCGATCTCTTCTGGTGGCATCCCCTCGTCAGCGGCGACCGCGAGACCGTGCACCAGGCCAATGTCTCCGTGCGCGGCAAGACGCGGCCGGAAGGCCGCCTCAAGGTGCAGGGCCTGATGAAGCGCATCACGAAATGGCCGGTGCCCCTTGAAACCGCGCCCGGCAAACGCATCGTCAGGAAGAAGACGGCGAAGAAGGCGACGACATGAGCCTGACGGAAGACGTGGGACGGATCGCGGGCCGGGCCCGCTACACCATCGAGCAGGGCGCGCGGGTGGCGTGGTACTCCGCGCACTATCTGGCGGCGCGCCGCATCTCCAAACCCTTCGATCGTCCGGGCGAACCGAAGTTTCAACCCGCCGCGCCCGCCGGCGATTTCAAGCGCATCCGCAAGGCCTTCCTCGATCTCTTCGCCGCAGACCGCGCCAACATCGACGCAGGCCTCTATCCCGCCCCCCGTGACCTCAGTCCTGCGAAGATCCTGCGCGCTTTCGACCTGAGCCAGCGCTTCTTCAAGGACGTACCGCGTGTCGACGAACGCCGCATTGAACGGCGCGGCGCGGAGGTGCGCTCGAACGCCGATCAGGGACGCTACCCTGCGTATTACCTGCAGAACTTTCACTACCAGACGGGCGGGTGGCTCACCGAGGAAAGCGCGGCGCTCTATGACACGCAGGTCGAGGTGTTGTTCGCAGGCGCCGCCGACGCCATGCGCAGGATCGCGCTCGGCGCGCTCGCACGCGGGCTGAAAGGCAAGGACCAGCGGCGCGTGCGCTATCTCGATCTCGCGTGCGGGACGGGGCGTTTTCTCGCGCAGACCCTGCACGCGTTTCCCCGTCTCCCAGCGATGGGGCTCGATCTCTCGCCCGCCTATGCCGACGCTGCGCGCGCGCAGATTGCGCCATGGCCGCAGGCGGAGGCGATCGTCGGCAACGCCGAAGCGCTGCCGTTCGCGGATGGAAGCCTCGACGCGATCACCTCCATCTATCTCTTCCACGAACTGCCGCCGAAAGTCCGCCGCAGCGTGGCGCGCGAAATCGCGCGGGTGCTGAAACCCGGCGGCGTCTTCGTGTTCGGCGACAGCCTGCAGGCGGGCGATGCGCCCGATCTCGACCAGATGCTGGAATATTTCCCCGCGGGCTTCCACGAGCCGTTCTATGGTTCGTACCAGAAGGAAGACTTCGCGGCGCTCTTCGGCGTGGCCGGATTCGTCGCGGAAGAGACCGAACTTGCCTTTCTCACGAAAGTGATGCGGTTCACACGGGTGTAGGCGCCTGCAGCGGGATGGTGAGCACGAACGCCGCGCCCACGCCGACATCGCGACGCAGCGCCACCTTGCCGCCGAGCTGCACGGCGAGCTTTTGCGTAATCGCCAGACCGAGACCGACGCCGCCATGCTTGCGCGCGGCGCTCGCGTTGCCCTGCACGAAGGGCTCAAAAATGCGCGTCTGCTGCGACGGTGCGACGCCGGGACCCGTGTCGGCCACGGTGATCTCGACGCTGGCGCCGTCGTCGGTGCGTGCGGCTGTGACGCACACCGCGCCGTTTTCGGTGAACTTGCAGGCGTTGGAGACCAGGTGCATCACGCACTGGCGCAGGCGCGCGGCGTCAGTGAAGATACGCTCGACGTCGGGCGCGATCGACAGCGAGATCATGTCGCCATTGGCGCGTGCGAGATCGGCGGCTTCCGTGCAGACACCTTCGAAAAGCGCGCGCACGTCTGCGATTGCAGGCGTGATCGTCAGCGCACCGGTTTCGAGTTTCGAATAGTCGAGAATGTCGTTGACCATCGTCAGCAGGGATTGCGCCGACGTGGCGATGCGATCGGCATCTTCGGGGCCGGCCTGCGTCGCATCCGCGCGCAGTTCGTCGCCGAGAAGCTCCGCGTAGCCGATCACGGCGTTGAGCGGGGTGCGCAGTTCATGGCTCATGGCCGCGAGAAATTGCGACTTCGCCACATTCGCGGCGTTGGCTTGCGCGAGTGCGGCCGTCAGCGCGACTGTGCGTTCTCCGACGCGCGCTTCAAGCGCCGTACGTTCGGCTTCGAGCGCGGCGGTCGCCTTGCGCGTCTCGCGGTCGGAACGGTGCATGGCAAAACCGTTCGCGCCTATGGTCGCGCATGCGCCGAACGTGGAGAGGGTGGCGATTGTCGCCACCTGCCAATCCGTGGTTGTCCACACGAGGTGGGTCAGGATGACAAAGAGCGTCAACAGCGGCGCCGCCAGCAAGGCTAGCATCAGGCGCCAGTCCTTGTGGCCGCCGATGGCGCCGTAGAGCGCGACGGTGAAGAGGTCCATCAGCGCGGCGATCCGCGCGACTTCTGCTTGCGCCTGCCAGAGCATCAGCGCATGCGCGATCCAGCACAGGGACAGCCCGAAGAGGCCCGCGAGGTGCGCATGCCGGAAGCGTAGATCGCCCACGGCCACGCGGCGGCGCGAATAGATCGTCACGGCCTCGACCGCGAAGATGGCCGCCAACCACGCAAAGGCCTGCTCGGATCCGACGAAGGCGAAGAGGAAGCCCGATACGATCAGGTTGACTGGCAGGCGCATCAGCTCGCGCAGGCCGTGTTCGCGGGCGGTCTGGATGTGGCCGTCGAAGTTGAGTGCTGCGAACGTCGCCCCAGATGGGGCGATCGTGGGGGCGGTGAGAGACTTCATGGCGCTGTTAACCTGCACAAAAGTTCTGAAGAACCGGTGCAGACTGGGCGGAGGGCAGACCGCCCGTGGGTCACGCAGGCAGGTCACGCCAGCCGAGGAAATGCGCGAGATCGTCGGCTGCGGCATGGGCCTGACCGCGCACGTAGTCGCTGGGATCGTCGAGCGCGGCGTCGATCAGCGGCCGGACACGCGCTTCATCGAGGGCGCCGCACACCCGCGCGAGGTGACCGAAGCCGAGGATCGCGTTGCCGCGCACGTTGGCGACGCTGTGTGCGGCGAGACGGATGCAGATGCGCTCGGCCCATGCGCAGTCCGGCGGATCGAGCGAAACGGCGATGGCGACGTTCAGGAGTTCGCCGGGATCGTCGCGCTCCAGCAGCCGCTCCACTTCCGCGACGGTCCAACCAGCTTGCAGTGTCATGGCGTGGCGCGGAATTCGGCCGGCAGGTCGGCGCGTGCGCACGTTTCGTCTCGCGGGGGCGCGGCGTCGCCATTCTTGCGCGCGGTGACGATGGCGAGTGCGCAGACGGCGGACGGATAGCCGCGCTCGCGCGAGAGCGTGAGTTCGCGGAAGGCGGCTTCATCGTCGCGCGGCGCGCCGAGACCGGCGTGGTGCATGCGCGCGAGATTGAAAGGCGCGATGCTGTCGCCGGCGGCGGAGGCGCGTTCGAACAAGCCGCGTGCGGCGGCGTAGTCCACGGGCCGGTCGTTGAGGGCTTCGAGACTCGCGAGACCGAGCTCATTCAGCGCGATGGCGTCGCCGCTTTCGGCAGCCGCCAGCAGCAGCGTGCGTCCCTGCGCGTTGAGGTCGGCGACGCTTATCGTTGCGGGCAGGCCGAAATTCTTCGGGTTGGCGGGCACGCGGTGGCACGCGCCGCTTTCGGCGAGCGTTTTTGGATCGAACGTCGCATTCGGATCGACGTCGCACTTCATGTCCTGCGCGCGTCCCGCGGACCAGTGGAGCATGCCGAGCAGGGATTGCGCCTTCGTGTCTCCGTTCGCGGCGCAGCGCTCAAGCGCCTTGCTCGCGCGCCATTCGGTCTGCGCGCGCATGATGCCGCAATCGGCGGGCGCACATGCCGACGCTATCGCTAGGGAGAGAACAAGCGCGCCGAGGCGCACGGCGTTACGCACCGTTCTGGCCCCTATGGCGCAACACATGATCGGCCAGAACGCACGCGAGCATGGCTTCCGCCACAGGCGCCGCGCGAATGCCCACGCACGGATCGTGGCGTCCCTTGGTGGAGACTTCCGTCTCGCGCCCGTCTGCGGTGATCGTCTTGCGCGGCTTCAGGATGGAGGAGGTGGGCTTCACCGCGAAGCGCGCGACGATGTCCTGACCCGTGGAAATGCCGCCGAGCACGCCGCCCGCATTGTTTGACGCAAAGCGCGGCTTGCCGTCATTCCCCATCGACATCTCGTCGGCGTTGAGTTCGCCCGACAGCATGGCGGCGGAAAAGCCCGCGCCGATCTCCACGCCCTTTACGGCATTGATGCTCATCAGCGCGGCCGCGATGTCGGCGTCGAGCTTGCCGTAGATCGGCGCGCCCAAGCCTGCCGGTATGCCGCTCGCAATCACTTCGACGACGGCGCCGAGCGACGAGCCCGCCTTGCGTGCGGCGTCGAGATCGATGGCCCAGCGCGCGGCGGCGCTGGCGTCCGGCGACCAGAAGTCGTTGCGCTCGGTCTCGTCCCAATCCCAGGCGCTGCGGTCGATGGCGTCAGGGCCGATCTGAATGAGCGCGGCGCGGATTGTGACCTCGGCGCCAAGCACATGCGCCAGCACCTTGCGCGCGACGCCGCCCGCCGCGACCCGCGCCGCCGTCTCGCGCGCCGAGGAACGCCCGCCGCCGCGATAGTCGCGCACGCCATATTTTGCGTCATAGACGTAGTCGGCGTGGCCCGGTCGATAGACGTCGCGAATTTCGGAATAGTCCTTCGAGCGCTGGTCGACATTGTCGATGTGCAGCGCGATCGGCGTGCCGGTGGTGACGGGGCCACCCGTGCGCTCGTCCTCAAACACGCCGGAGAGGATATTCACCGCGTCGGGCTCGGCGCGCTGGGTGACGAACTTGCTCGTCCCCGGCCGGCGCCGGTCGAGCCAGTGCTGGAGGTCTTCCGCCGTCAGTTTCACCCCCGGCGGGCAGCCGTCCACGATGCAGCCGAGGGCCGGCCCGTGGCTTTCCCCCCAGGTGGTGACGCGGAAAAGGTGGCCGAAGGTGTTGTGGGACATGACCCCCCGATAGCTGCCCTGTATGAAGGGAGAGTGCAAATCGGACACCCTCCATGCCCCGCAATGACCTGATCCCGCCGTCGCCGAGTTCGGCAGAGTACGAGACGTCCGGCCCGCCGCCGGATGACGCGGCGCTCTTCGCCACCGACGAGCCGCTGGCGCTGTTCACGGCCTGGTACAAGGAGGCGCGGGAGAAGGAACTGAACGACTCGAACGCCATGTCTCTCGCCACCGCCGACGCCGACGGGTTTCCCGACGTGCGCATGGTGCTCCTGAAGGACTTCGACGCGCGGGGCTTCACGTTTTACTCGAACTTCGAGAGCGCCAAGGGCCGCCAGCTCACGGAAAATCCGCGCGCCGCCATCGCCTTTCACTGGAAGTCGCTGCGGCGGTCGATCCGCATTCGCGGCGCGGTGACGAAGGTCGATGACGCGACGGCGGACGCCTATTTCGCCTCCCGCGATCGCGGTGCGCGGATCGGGGCGTGGGCGTCCGAGCAGTCGCGCCCGCTGGAAAGCCGCTTCGCACTGGAACGGCGCATCGCCGAGCAGGCGGCGCGCTTCGGTCTGGGAGAGGTGCCGCGGCCGCCGCAATGGAGCGGGTGGCGTCTGGCGCCGTTGCGCATCGAGTTCTGGCGCGACCGGCCGTTCCGTTTGCACGACCGGCTCGAGTTCTCCCGTCCGACAGCCGGTGTGGCCTGGGAAAAGGCGCGGCTCTACCCCTGATCTATTCCCCCGAAAATTGCCTACGATTCGCGAAGTATTAACTGTGCGGGGCGAAGGCTTGGGCGATGAATTCTTCGCCGCCCGCGCGCCGCCGTCCTCGCAAGATCAAGACCGCCTGGGCGGGCCTCAGCGTCTTGGCCGCGCTGGTGATGACGCTGCTTTTCACCCGCCACGCGACGCGCCACGGCGCGCCGGAGCCGCAGCTTGAAACCACCGGCGCCCGCGCCGAGGTGCTGGCGCGCGAGGGCATCTCGCCGGTCCACTATGCCCTAGTGAATTCTCTCTGGGGCGACTACGCGGTGCCGACCTGCCGGGTCGCGACCGTCTGGGGCGACGGGCGCAAGGGCGCGGTCTTCTCGGCCACCATGCGCCTCACGATGAAGTCGCCGGTCCGGACCCCGGCCGCCGCCCTTCATGCGGCCACGTGGGTGGCCCGCGAAAAGATCGAACTGGAAGCCGCCAACGACGCCGACATCGCCGCCCGCTTTGTCAGCGTCGAGCCGGGGACGGCCCCAGTGGTGCGCATTTTTCGCGCCGCCCGGTTCAAGCCACGCACCGCGCAGTTCACGGCGTCCGCCTTCGCCGCCCAGTCCGGCCTGCGCCTGGCCGCCTAGCCAACGTAACTCCCGGTTCTAGCCTGGGGCAAATTGCCCGCGCGTCAGCCTGCCTCTAAGGTCCGTTCCAACGCGAGCACGCGCTATAGAAGCGAACCGGGAGACGACGCATGCAGGGCTTGATGCAGGACTGGCCGATGACGCTCGATCGCGTGATCACGCACGCGCGGACCGTCTGCCCGAACCGCGAGATCGTCACCCGCTCCGTCGAAGGCCCGATCGTCCGCACCACCTACACCGACCTTTGGACCCGTTCGCGGCAGGTGAGCCGGGCGCTGCTGGAGGGCGGCGTCACGCTCGGCGACCGCATCGCCACGCTCGCCTGGAACACCTCGCGGCACATGGAGGTGTGGTACGGCGCGATGGGTATCGGCGCGGTGCTGCACACGGTCAATCCGCGCCTCCTGCCCGAGCAGATCGCCTGGATCATGAACCACGCCGGCGACCGCATGCTGGCGTTCGACACGACCTTCCTGCCCATCGTGGAGAAGATCGCGCCGCTGCTGGAGACGGTGAACTTTTACGTCATCCTCACCGACGACGCGCACATGCCGCAGACGTCGCTGAAGAATGCGGTGAGCTACGAGTCCTGGATCGCGGGCCGCTCGACCGACGTCACCTGGGGCAGCTTCGACGAGAATACCGCAGCGGGCCTCTGTTACACGTCGGGCACCACGGGCAATCCCAAGGGCGTGCTCTACTCGCACCGCTCCAACATGCTGCACGCGTTCGCGGCCAACCAGGGCGACGCCTTCGGCCTGCGTGCGAAGGACGTGGTGCTGCCAGTGGTGCCGATGTTCCACGCCAACGCGTGGGCGATCACGTTCATCGCTCCGATGGCGGGTTGCAAGCTGGTGATGCCCGGCGCGAAACTCGACGGGGCATCGATCTACGAACTGCTCGAGACCGAGGGCGTGACGTTTACCGCGGCGGTGCCGACGGTGTGGCTCATGCTGCTCGCGCACCTGCGCGAAAACAACCTGAAGCTCTCCACCCTGAAGCGCGTGATCATCGGCGGTTCTGCGGTGCCGGAAGCGATCCTGCGCGCATTCGAGCAGGACTATGGCGTGGAGGTGATCCACGCCTGGGGCATGACCGAGATGAGCCCGATGGGCACGCTGTGCTCGATGGGGCCGGCGGAAGACGAACTTCCGCATGAGGAGCGTATCAAGCTGAAGCTGAAACAGGGCAAGACACCGTTCAGCGTCGAGATGAAGATCGTGGACGATGCGGGCGCCGATCTGCCGCGTGACGGCAAGACCTTCGGCCGGCTGCTGGTGCGCGGCCCGTCGGTGGCGAAGGCCTATTTCAAGAACGAAGGCGCGAAAAATCCCGACGGCACTGTGGTCGATGGCGAAGGCTGGTTCGACACCGGCGACGTGGCGACGATCTGCCCGAAAGGCTTCATGACCATCACCGATCGCGCCAAGGACGTCATCAAGTCGGGCGGGGAGTGGATCAGCTCGATCGACATCGAAAACATCGCGGTGGGCTGCCCCGGCGTGGCGAACGCCGCTGTCATCGGCATCTATCACCCGAAGTGGGATGAACGCCCGCTGCTCATCATCCAAAAGAAGCCGGGTGAGGAGGTTTCAAAGGAAGCGGTGCTGAAATTCCTCGAAGGCAAGATCGCCAAGTGGTGGACGCCCGACGACGTGCAGTACGTCGACGCGATCCCGCTCGGCGCCACCGGCAAGATCAACAAGATGGCGCTGCGCGATACGTTCAAGGACTACGTGCTGCCGACGGCGGCGTGAGGAAAAAAGGCCCCGGTGAAAACCGGGGCCTTTCTTAAATCAACGTCCCAGAGAGCGCTGCCGGATTGGGTAGAACTCCGCGGTCGGTTTCCAGTTCGGCCACGTTGCGCCATCCGCCACCGTGCGGCCCACCTCGTAGAAGAGCTGCAGGTCCTGCGTCTGGCCGGAGAGGTCCCATGACGGATCGAATTCGTCGTCGGGCTTATGGTAGCGGTTGGCGATGAACGCCTCGCCGAGCGCTTTGCCGCGCTCGACGCCGCCGTTGACGAGGTCTTGCCCCCCTTGCGCGTAGAGCACCGGAATGCCGACCTTGGCGAGATTGAAGTGGTCCGAGCGGTAGAACGAACCGCGCTCGGGGAACGCTTCGCCGCGCACCGTGCGGTTCTGGCCGCGCGCGGCTGTCGCCAGCAGATCCTCGAGATCGGACTTGCCGTAGCCGACGACGATCACGTCGCGCGTCGGCCCGTAGATCAGCGCGCCATCCATGTTCACCGCCGCGACCGTCTTGTTCGCAGGGATCGCAGGATTGCGTGCGTAGAATTCAGACCCGAGCAGGCCTTGCTCTTCCGCCGTGAACGCCACGAACACGACGCTGCGGCGCGGCGCTCCCTTGGCGGCGTACTCGCGCGCAAGCTCGATGAGGCCCGACGTGCCGGTCGCATTGTCGAGTGCGCCGTTGCAGATGTCGTCGCCGTCCACCGGCGTGCAACGGCCGAGGTGATCCCAGTGCGCGCCGTAGAGCACCGCTTCATCGGGCGCACCCGTGCCGCGCAGGATGCCGACAACGTTGTGCGAGGTAGAATCCTTCACGTCGGTTTCCAGATGCAGGCCGCCGGTGAGACCCATCGCACGCGGGCGGAAGCCCTGGCGTTGCGCCGCCGCCTTCAGCTCTGCGAAGTTGAGGCCCGCGCGCTGGAACATGTCCGTCGCGGTGGAGGTGCTGAGCCAACCTTCGACCTGCACACGATCGGCGCCCGTACCGCGCTTGAGATCGAACTGCGGGCCGGTCCATGAGGACTCCACCACCGCCCACGGATACGACGCCGGCGCCGTTTCGTGGATGATGAGCGCGCCCGCCGCGCCTTGGCGTCCGGCTTCCTCGTACTTGTAGGTCCAGCGACCGTAATACGTCATCGCCTTGCCGCCGAACTTGCCGGTGGTGGGATGGGCTGCGGGTGTTTCGAAGTCTGGATCGTTGATCAGGATGACCGCGATCTTGCCCTTCATGTCGACGCCGGCGTAATCATTCCAGCCGAGTTCCGGCGCGTTCACGCCGTAGCCGACGAACACGAGCGGCGCGTTCGCAATGTCGATCACCGGAGACGGGCGCTTGGTGAACATCACCACCTGATCGCGATACGAATAGCGCTTCGCGCCGTCGCGGCCGGTAATGCTGAGCGTGGGCTCGCCCTTTACGCTCGCTTCCACGAGCGGCACCGGCTGCAGGAACGAGCCGTTCCAGCCAGGTTGAAGACCCGCCGCTTTGAACTGCTGTGAGATGTAGTCGATCGTCAGCCGCTCACCGGGCGAGGAGGGCTCGCGACCGCCGAATTCATCCGACGACAGGATGCGCGCGTGCTGCGCGAGGGCTGCCGGCGACAGCGGCGGTCCCGCGGGTTCTGGCGCCACGATGCCGCCGCGCGGCGGTTCGGGATCGGCGTGCGGCGGTGCGGTGGTGCCGCACGACGCCAGCAGCAGGGCTGCGCCCGCTGCGATGAAGATGGAACGCATTGAATGCTCCGGTTTTCTGGTGAGCGCAGGTTCACGGCGGCAGCCGCGCCGTCAACCCTTCAGCGACAGAGGGCCGCGATCACATCGCCGTGGCGCCGCCATCGATCACGAAGGTCTGGCCGGTCGTGAACGCGCCGGCCTTCGACGCGAGGAACACCGCCATGCCGGCGATCTCCTCGGGTTCGCCGATGCGCTTGAGCGCGGAACCCGCCGTCGAGCGCTTGAGGATTTCGGGATTGTCCCACAGCGCCTTCGCGAAGTCGGTCTTCACGAGGCCCGGCGCAATCGTGTTCACGCGCACATTCGCTTCGCCAAACTCCACCGCGAGATTGCGCGCGAGTTGCATGTCCGCCGACTTCGAGATGCAGTAGGCGCCGAGCACAGGCGACCCCCGCAGGCCGCCGATCGACGAGATGATGATGATCGAGCCGTTCTTCCGCGCCGTCATCTCGGGCGCCACCATCTGGATGAGCCAGTGGTTGGAGACGATGTTGTTCTGCAGGATCTTCGTGAACTGGTCGTCGTTCATCCCCGACATCGGACCGAAGTAGGGATTGCTCGCGGCGTTGCAGACCAGAATGTCGATCTGGCCGAGCTTCGAGTGCGTCTCGTCGACGAGGTTCTGCAGCGCGCCCTTGTCGGCGATGTTGGCGGTGATGGTGATGGCTGTGTCGCGGCCGACCGCCTTGTTGATCTCGTCGCGTGCGGCGTCGCAGGCGTCGGCCTTGCGCGAAGAGATGACGACCTTGGCCCCGTGCGCGGCCAGCTGATGCGCGATCGCCTTGCCGATGCCCTTGGACGAACCGGTGATGACGGCGTTCTGGCCGGTGAGATCGAAAAGTGCGGACATGGGCGTGGTTCCTCCTGTTGGGCGGGACGATAGGGGAGCACGCCGCGCACGCACAACCCTCTCCCGCAAGCGGGAGAGGGACAGGCGAGCACCGCGAAGCCAGGGTGAGGGCGCAGTGGCGCAGAAGGAGCCTCAACCTTTGAGACCGGGCACTCACCCTGATCGTCGCGTTCGCGCCGATTGGGCCCTCCCCCGCAAGCGGGAGAGGGCTGCTCCCGCGCCATCGACAAACACTCCGACGCGTGTGAACCAGCGCTTCGATGCACGCTGACCTCCCGCTCTTTTCCCTCGCCCTCGCCGGCGCCGGGCTTTTCGCCGGGCTGATCGGGGGGCTGTTCGGGGTGGGGGGCGGCATCGTGATCGTGCCGGCGCTCTATCATGTGATGGGCGTGCTCGGCGTCGATGACGACGTGCGCAGCCATGTGGCGGTCGCGACCTCACTCTCGACCATCCTCGCCACCTCGTGGCGTTCGCTGGCGACGCACGCGAAGGCCGGCGCGGTGGATTTCGCGGTGCTGAAGGCATGGACGCCGTGGATCGCAATCGGCGCGCTCGCCGGCGCCATCGTGGCGGGCTTTGTGGAAGGCGACGTGCTGCTGCTCGTGTTCGGCGTCGGGCTTTTGCTGATCGCGGCGAACATGGCGTTCGGTCGCGATACATGGCGCCTCGCGCAGGACATGCCGGCCGGCTTCGGTCGCGGCGTGATCGCCAGCGTCATCGGTGGGCTCTCGGCGATGATGGGCATCGGCGGCGGCGCGTTTGGCGTCACGGTGATGACGCTGTGCGGACGCCCAATCCATCAGGCGGTGGCGACGGCGTCTGGCTTCGGCGCAGCCATCGCCGTACCGGCGGCGCTCGCGAACGTGGTCACCGGCTGGAACGCGCCGGGTCTGCCGCCCTTTTCGGCGGGCTATGTGAACCTGCCGGGCTTCGTGATCCTCGCGTTGCTGACATCCATCACCGCACCCATCGGCGCGCGCCTCGCGCATCGCCTCGATCGCGCAAGGCTGAAGCAGTTCTTCGCCGTCTTTCTCGCGATCACCGCCGCGAACATTCTCTGGGAGGCGCTGAAATGAGCGCGCTGGCGCTGGAGGGCGTCGCCAAGACGTTTCGCGGAAAAGGCGCGCCAACCGTCGCGCTCGACGACGTGAGTTTCACCGTGCCCGAGGGCGCGGTGTTCGGCCTGCTCGGTCCCAACGGCGCCGGCAAGAGCACCATGGTGCGCATCGTGCTCGGTCTTGTACGCGCGACGCGCGGGCGTGTGAGGATCTTCGATGTCGCCGACGCCCCGTTGCGCCAGGTCGGCGCGCTGATCGAGACGCCCGCTTTCTACCCCCATCTTACCGCGCGCGAAACGCTCGAGGCGCTCGCGCTCTACAGCGGCGTCCGTGATGGCGAGCGTACCGAGTATCTGCTCGCGCGCGTCGGCCTTTCCGAGGCTGCGCATCGACGCGTGCGTGACTTCTCCGTGGGCATGAAGCAGCGCCTCGGCCTCGCAGCGGCGCTTGTCGGGCGTCCGCGTCTGGTGGTGCTCGACGAGCCGACCAACGGGCTCGATCCGGCCGGCATTCTGGAAATGCGCAGCTTCATCCGCTCGCTTGCGCAGACGGATGGCTGCACGGTGGTGCTGTCGAGCCATCTCCTCGACGAGGTGGAGCGCACCTGCGATCACCTCGCCATTCTTGATCACGGCAAGCTCGTTGCCGCCGGCGCGACGCAGACGCTGCTTGCCGCATCGGACCGTTTGCGTATCGAAGTGGATCGCCCGGCAGACGCCGCGCGGCTTCTCGGCCCGAAGGCGGTGATCGAGGGCGAGGCGGTGTGGATCGAGGCGCAGCGCGCCGAAGCGCCAGGTGCCATTGCGATGCTGACGGGCGAAGGGTTTCAGGTGTTCGAGGCGCGTTGGGAGCGGGCGCGGCTCGAGGACATCTTCTTCCGGCTCACCGGAGGCGCGTCATGATTTTCGATGCGCTGAAGGCCGAATTCTTCAAGCTGTCGCGGGACCGCACGCTCTTGTTCTGGTGCGTGCTGGCGCCGGCGCTTGCGCACATTGTCGTTGGCGTGGCGCTCGAGCTTGCGGTGCGCGGCAGCGTCAGCGGTGCGGCGTCTCTCGCGCGGCCGAACGTGGCGCTGGAAGCGGTGCTGTCGGTCGGCGCGCCGGCCAATCCGTTCGTGGCGGGTTTTCTCGCGGCGGCGGCGGCCATCGTCATCGCCGGCGAGTATCGCTGGACCACCTGGCGTCTCATCGCGCCGCGCAATGACCGCGCCGCGATCCTCGTCGGCAAATACGGTGCGCTGCTCGCGTTGGCGCTGGCGAGCGTGGCGCTCTTCGCGATCAACGGCGTAGTCATCGCGTTCCTGAGTGCGTTCGTGAACGCCATGCCGCGCGAAGCCATTGCCGGCGGCGTGGCGTCAGGTCTGTCGGGCGTGGCGCTGGGCGCCTTGAGCGCGCTGCTGCATGTGGCGTTCGTCATCGGGCTGGTCGCGGTCGGCGCGATCGCCACGCGCTCCTTGCTGGTCAGCGCGCTGGTGGCGGCGGTGGGGATGATCGTGCTGGAAGGCGGCGTAGCACTGATCGCGCAGGACAATCCGGGCGCCGCACGCCTGCTGCCGGTCGGCGCGGCGGGGGAGGTGCGTCAGTACGCACGCGCACTGGCCGGGGATGAGGATGCGGAAGGCGCGGGCGGGCTCGGCGCCATGGTGATCGTGCAGGCGGCGTGGGCTTTCAGCCTCTTCGCGATCAGCTGGCTGTTGGTCCGTCGCCAGGAGTTCCCGCGCGAGTAGCTTCAATCCCGCAGACGCAGCGTCTGCCCGCGTACGTCGAACTGTTCGAGGCGCTCCAGGAAGCTCATCCCGAGCAGCGAGACCGAAAGCCCGCGCTCGATCACCATGGCTTCCACGTCGCGCACGCGGACGTTGCCGACCTGAATGCGCTCGAGCGTCACCGTCGCCGCGCGTGCTGTGCCGCTCGCGGTGCGCACGCGCGCGTCGTATCGGAGATTGCGGACGTCGATGCCGGCGGCTTTCGCGTCGTCCTGCGTCAGCGCCACGAGCGTCGCGCCCGTATCGACCATCAGCTCGACTTTGCGACCGTTCACCCGCGCCTCCGCGCGCCAGTGGCCGTCCGCGCCGCGTTCGAGCGCCGCCGATCCGGCGAACGCGTCGCCGACGGTTGAAACGAGCAACAGGACGGCGAGGAGGGCGCGCATGAGGCTTAACAAGCACAGGCCCAGTTAGGGTCGCGTTCACAAACGCGGTTAGGGCGCCGTCAACCCTGCGCTCAACATGCGCCCCGGCAGCGCCTCCATGATCGCGCGACGCTCGGCGTCGGTGAAGCGCGTCCAGCCGCCGATCTCGGCGAGCGTGCGCCCGCAGCCGATGCACTGGTTGGTCATGCCGTTCACCGCGCAGACCTTCAGGCAGGGCGTTTCAATTACGGCGGGGCGCGGGCTGTCCATGGCGCTCGTCGCTAGTCCGCCGCCGCCCGTCGCTCAAGTCCGCCACAATTGATCATATTGTTTGTCGATAATTTCATATTGACAGTCGATGGGACATATCGTAAATCGATAACATCGAAATTCGATGAATGAGCCGCATCCAACCAGAGGCTCCGCTGCATCGAAGGTGTGTGGAACGGGCGGCCGCGATTGGCGCGGATCGCCGAAAAGCAAAAGGAAACCTCGTCATGAAACCGGCTGAAATCGTCACGGCGGTCGTCAGTGTCCCCGTCGTCGCCGCTTTCCTCGTGTCGGCCATCGCCGGCCCCGTGGAGCGCACGGCTCCGGCTGCGATCGCGATCGAGGCTCCCGCCAGCGTCGCAGACAATGTCGCCGATGAGATCGTCGTCATTGCCAAGCGCGCTGTCGCAAATCCGTCGACCTGATCCCGCTCCCGGGCTCGCTGTCCATCAGAACTCAAATCCAGAGGAGAATGAAATGTTGAAGTCTCTCGCTCTCGCCGTCCTCGCCCTGCCGTTGCTCGCTGCCCCGGCGCTCGCGGATGCGGAGCGGCTCTCCAGCGCTGATTTCCAGCGCGCCAACCGCTGCCTTGCCTACGCAAACCTGCAGGCGCTCGCGAACCATCCGATCGATCTCGGCGATCTGAACGCGCGCTTCGACACCGCCAAGGCCGCCGCATTCCATGAAGCCAAGACCGAAGCCGACACCGAAGCACGCGAAATTCGCGCCGCCGGCCGCATGGCCACGAACCCGGCGCGTGTCGAGCGCCTGAAAGCGCGCCGCGACCAGGCCTGCGCGTCCTTCACGGCGGGCGTCACCATGGCCGAGAAGTGAAGCGGGAGGTGACGCACCGGCATCGTCCATGACCCGCGCGTCAACTTGATGCGACGCGCATAGGCCACCATAGTCGCGGCACGGCGAGGCGCCCGCCTGCCGCGATGAGGGGCCGGGTCTGATGAACCTAGAATACTCGAAAGAAGAACAAGCGTTCCGGGACGAAGTCCGGGCCTTCATTCGCGACAACTACCCCAAGCATCTGCGCGACATCGAATCCCGCGACAAGATGAACCGCGAGGACTTCCTCGCGTGGCACAAGATCCTCGGCAAGAAGGGGTGGTCGGCCCCCGCATGGCCCGTCGAATACGGCGGCACCGGCTGGACCACGACGCAGCGCTACATCTGGGGTGAGGAAAACGCGCTCGCGGAGACGACGCCGCTGCTGCCGTTCGGCCTCTCGATGGTGGCGCCGGTGATCTACACGTTCGGCACGCCCGAGCAGAAAGCGAAATTCCTGCCCCGCATCCTCTCCGGTGAAGACTGGTGGTGTCAGGGTTATTCTGAACCCGGCGCCGGTTCCGATCTCGCGGGCCTCCGCACCACCGCCGTGCGCAAAGGCGACAAGTACGTCATCAACGGCCAGAAAACGTGGACCACGCTCGCGCAGTACGCCGACTGGGGCTTCTTCCTCTGCCGCACCAATCCGGAAGGCAAAAAGCAGGAAGGCATTTCCTTCATCCTCGTCGACATGAAGACACCGGGCGTCACCGTGCGTCCGATCATCATGCTCGACGGCGGCCATGAGGTGAACGACGTCTATCTCGACAATGTCGAGGTGCCGGTCGAAAATCTCGTCGGTCAGGAAAACCAGGGCTGGACCTGCGCGAAATTCCTGCTCGCGCACGAGCGTTCCGGCATCGCTGGCGTTGCGCGTTCCAAGCGCGGCGTGGAGCGTCTGAAAGATCTCGCGCGCGCCGAACTCGCCGACGACGGCGCACCACTGATCAAGGACGACGATTTCCGCAGGAAGATCGCCGAACTCGAGATCGATCTCTCCGCGCTCGAATACACCGAGCTACGCGTGCTCGCGAACGAATCTGCGGGGAAGGGCCCGGGCGTGGAAAGCTCGCTCCTGAAGGTGAAGGGCACCGAGATCCAGCAGCGCCTGACGGAGCTGACGATGGAAGCGGTCGGCAACTACGCCGCGCCCTACTTCCGCTCAATGCCGGAAGGCAACGAATATCCGGCGGGGCCCGACTACGCCAAGCTCGCCGCGCCGCAGTATTTCAACATGCGCAAGACCTCGATCTACGGCGGATCGAACGAAATCCAGCGCAACATCATCGCGAAGATGGTGCTCGGCCTCTGAGGCCGCGCCACCCTCGAAGCACACCGGGAGGACTACATGGATTTCAACTTCACCGACGAGCAGACGATGCTCCGCGACTCGATCGCGAAGTTCGTCGCCGCCGAATATGACTTCGACAAGCGCAAGGCGATCCTCGCGTCCGGCGACGGCTGGTCCAAGAAGGCGTGGTCGACGTTTGCGGAACTCGGTCTGATGGCGGCGCCCTTGCCGGAAGAGTACGGCGGTTTGGGCGGCGGGCCGGTCGATACGCTCGTGATCATGGAAGAATTCGGCAAGGGCCTCGTGGTCGAGCCGTGGATGCAGACTGTCGTGCTCGGCGGCGGCTTCCTGAAGCATGGCGGCACCGAAGCGCAGAAGCAGCAGCACATCGCGGCGATCGCGGGCGGTGAGAGCATTTTCGCGTTCGCCTATGCCGAGCCGAAGGGCCGCTACAATCTCGCCGATCTCACGACGACGGCGAAGAAGGACGGCGCGGGCTACGTCATCAACGGTCACAAGGCCGTGGTCATCGGCGGCCCGCAAGCCGACCACTTCATCGTCACCGCGCGCACGGCCGGTGGTCAACGCGACGCCAAGGGGGTGTCGGTGTTCATCGTAGCCAAGGCTGCGAAGGGCGTGACCACGCGCGACTATGCGACCGTCGACGGTTTCCGTGCATCGGAAGTCTATTTCGAGAACGTCTCCGTCGGCGCCGATGCGCTGATCGGCGCTGCCGACAACGGCCTGCCGTTGGTGGAGCAGGTGACGGACGAGGCGATCGCCGCGCTCTGCGCGGAAGCGGTCGGCACGTTCCGCCTGATGCATTCACTGACGCTCGAATACGCCCGCCAGCGCAAGCAGTTCGGCGTGGCGATCGGCTCGTTCCAGGTGCTGCAGCACCGCATGGTCGACATGTTCATGGCGACCGAGCAGTCGATCTCGATGGCCTATATGGCGACGCTGAAGCTTGACGAAAGCGCCGAGGACCGCGCGAAGGCCGCGAGCGCTGCAAAGGTGCAGATCGGCAAGTCGGGCCGGTTCATCGGCCAGGCGGCGGTGCAGATCCACGGCGGCATGGGCGTCACCGAGGAAATGCGCGTCGGCCACTACTTCAAGCGCGCAACGATGATCGACGCCCAGTTCGGCAACGTCGATCACCACGTGAAGCGCTTCACCAACCTCTCGATGCCGCAAGCGGCGTAGTCCAATGCTGGAGATGCGTCCGAACTGCGAGTGCTGCGACGCCGATCTCGCGCCGGAGACGTCCGGCGCGCTGATCTGCTCGTTCGAATGCACCTTCTGCGCATCCTGCGACGAGAAGCTTCAAGGCAAGTGCCCCAACTGCGGCGGCGCGCTGATGGCGCGACCGACGCGGTCGGCGGTGCTGCTGGTGAAGTATCCCGCGTCGGGCAAACGCGTGCTGCGCCCGGAGCCGTGCTTTAGCTGACGGCGCCGTCAGATCGGCATGCGCAGGATTTCCTGGTAGGCCTGGATCACCTGATCGCGCACGGCCATGACCGTTTCGAGCGTCGTTTCCGCCTGTGCGATCGCCGTCACGACGTTGACGATGTCGGCCTTGCCGCTCGCTGCTGCGAGGCCTGCCTGTTCAGCGCCCTGTGCTGCGCCCACCGCGTCGCCGATGGCGTTCTGCACCATCTGGCCGAAGTCGACGGTGTCGCCGGCTTCCACGCCGCCGCCGCGCATCGCGTTGCGCGCGACGTCCATGTAGGCTTTCGAGGCTGACAGCGGATCGATGGCCATGGTCTATGTTTCCTAGCGGCGCAGCATGTCGAGGGCGCGCGTCGTCATCGCGCGCGCATTCTCGATCATGTTGAGGTTGGCTTCGTAGGCGCGCGTCGCCTCGCGCAGATCCATCATCTCGATGAGCGGATCAACGTTCGGCAGTTTCACGTAGCCGCTGTCGTCGGCGCCCGGATGGCTCGGATTGTATTGCAGGCGGAACGCGGAGGGATCATCGGCAGCGCCGGTGACGCGCACGCCGCGCACGCCGTCGGCGAGTTTGCGTTCCTCCAGCATCGGCATGCGACGGCGATAGGGATCGCCGCCGGGCGTTTCTGACGTCGAATTTGCGTTGGCGACGTTCTCTGCGGCGACGCGCATGCGCAATGTCTGCGCGCGCAGCCCCGAACTCGCCGCGTTCATGGTCGCGCGGATGTCATCCATCTTGCTGCGCCTTCAATTCATCATCGGCCGGGCGGACGCGCCGCCATGCGCATGAGCTGCAAGCCCTTCTGATAGAGCGAGAGGCCCGTCTCGAAAGACATACGCGTCTCCATCGCGCGCATGGCTTGGTCTTCGAGCACCACGGAGTTGCCGTCGAGCGTCGTTTCGCTGTCAGGGCGGTCTACGGCGCGGGCGCTGTGGATGCGTGTCGCGTCGCCCGATTTCGTCGCGCGTTCGATGGCGCGTTCGAAGGATGCCGAATCAAGGTCGCGGGGCGTAAAGCCGGGCGTGTTGGCGTTCGCAATGTTCTCGGCGATCAGCTTTTGCCGGTCGCCGAGGAAATCGAGGCGCGCCCGCAACAGTGCGAAGTAGGGAGTATCGCCGATGCTCATGCTGGCGAGACTCACTGAACATGGTTAACCGCGCCTTTACTGGCGCAGCGATGGTAACTTCGCGCGCGAAACGGAGCGTCCAGAATGGACATTCTCGACTGGGTGCGCGCGGTCTTCGCCCTCATCGTAACCCTTGGCCTGATTGGGCTTGCGGCGCTCGCAGCGCGCAGACTGGGCATGCTGCAGGGCGTCGGTCCGGGGCAGGTGCGGCGTATGCGCGTGATCGAGCGATTGATGCTCGATCCACGCCGCAGCGTGGTGATCGTGCGAATCGATTCGGAAGAGCACGTGCTGCTGCTGTCGCCCTTCGGCGAGCGGAAACTCGCGCGACGACCCGCCGCGCCGGACCCCGTTCCGCCTGCGCCGGAATCGTCGGCGGAGTCTGCGGCGTGAGGCAGGGTTTCAGAATCTCACCGCTGTGGGCGGGGCTGGCGGCGGTTGCGGCGGTCGTCCTCATGCCGGCGCTGGCGCATGCGCAGGACGCGGCCCCCTCGATCAACATCGACCTCGGCACCGGCGGCGGCCTGACCGAGCGCATGCTGCAGCTCGTCGCGCTGGTGACGGTGCTCTCCATCGCGCCTTCGATGCTCATCATGACGACGAGCTTCATCCGCATCGTCATCGTGCTTTCGCTCCTGCGCACGGCCATCGGTCTGCAGCAGGCGCCGCCGAACGCCGTGATCATTTCGCTGGCGCTGTTCCTCACCGCCTTCGTCATGCAGCCGACCTGGCAGGCGGCGTGGGAAAGCGGGGTCAAGCCCGTGATGGATCAGGAGATGACGCTCACCGAGGGCTTCCCGCGGATCGCGGAGCCGGTGAAGGCCTTCATGCTGGTTCACACGCGCGAGGCCGACCTCGCGCTCTTCCTCGACATGGCCAAGCTCGATCCCGCGCCGCAGCGCGCCGAAGACACGCCCCTGCGCGTGGTCATTCCCGCGTTCATGATCTCGGAGCTCAGGCGCGCGTTCGAGATCGGCTTCATGTTGTTCATCCCGTTCCTCGTGATCGACCTCGTGGTGTCGTCACTGCTGATGAGCATGGGGATGATGATGGTGCCGCCGGTGACGATCAGCTTGCCGTTCAAGCTGATCTTCTTCGTCCTGGTGGACGGCTGGCGCCTCGTGGCGGGAAGCCTCGTGGAGAGCTTCGTCGCCGGCGCGCCGCCAGGTGGATAGGGCGGCGGAGGTTCAGGCGTTAACGCGCGTTCAGACGTCGAGCCCGTAGTGCGACGCGAGGCGCGCACCAAAGTTGCACGGGCGCGGCGCGAAGAGATTGGCGATCGCCCGGAAGAATTTGGTCCACATGGTCGGCCCCCCGTTTCTGGTTGCTACCAGTAGAACGCATCTGGCCTACGATTCGGTTTCACTCCGAACACAATTGCACCGCGCTGTGGCGCGGCTGCATCACTCCACCATCAACGTGGCGGTGCGGGCGTCGGCGTCACGACCGTCGGCGTCTTCGTCGCCCGCACCAAGTTCGGGTTGAGTGTCTGCGCCGGCGCGAGGCTGCGGCAGACCTCGCCGAACGTTCCAGCCGCGCGACGTTCGGCGCTGAGGCGCTGCAAGCTCGCGGCGGCCGATGTACATGTTTTCAGGCGATCGGCGTTCGTCCTCGCGTTCGGGGCCACCGAGCCGAGGAGCGTCGTTTCCTGCCGTGACAGCGCGCCGTCGGCGCTGAAGCCCGTGGTCGGCTGCGGCGCGGGGCAGAAGCGCGACAGGGCGGCGACGCAGGCGTCGAGCGCCTTGGTCTCCTCGGCGGCGCGTGTGTTCACCGTGGCGGTGTTGCTCGGGATCCGCTCGGGATTGGTGGAGATCGAGGGCGTCGTCCGCTGCGGCGGCGTGGTGACGACGGGAGGGTTGCGCGTCGGCGAAGTCGTCGTCGCCGGCGGTGTCGTGGTGACGGGCGGGGTCGTCGCGGGCCATGTCAGCGTGGCGCAGGCGTTGGACAGCACCGTTCCCGACGAAGCGCGACGACGCAACACGGCGGTCTCGCCAAGGCGCGCCTTGCACGCGGCGGCGGTCTCGGTCGCGACCGGGCGCGACACATCGAACTGTAGCGAGACGAGGAATTTCTGCTCGCCGGCGGCGAGTGATCCGTCAGAACGGAAGCCGACGGGGGAAGCGTTCGCCACGGCGCGTGGACACAGTCGCGCAAACTCCTGTGCGCAGGAGTCGAGGCCATCGAGCGCGGCGCGATCATCGGGCCGTGCCGGGGGGACCGTCTCAGGCGGCTTGGTCGGAGTGACGGGCGCGGGTGCAGCCGGCGTCGCCGGTTCTGCGGTCGGTGCGGGGGCCTCGGGCGGTTGGGTGACGCTGACGGACGGGTCCGGCGAGATGGCTGGCGACGGCGCGACGGTGGCGGTCGGCGCGCTCTGCGTCTTCGGCGCGAGCACGCCCATCTCGGTCAGCGCGCCCTGCGCCATCCAGAGGCCGCCGGAGATCACAACTGTCGCAACCACCGCGCCCATCGCCACGCGGGACGCGCGAGGGCCCATACGGCCGCGCGCGCCGGATGACGTGTAGCGACCGACATCCTCGGACGCGGCTTTCGCCGGCCCTAGACGCGCTTCCGCGCCGTGCGCTTCGCCGGGCGGCGGCGCGCCGGCGAGCATGCGGCGCTTGGCTTCCACCAGCGCGCGCACCTGGCGCAGCACCGCCATCCACTCGCCGTCGTCGGCGTTGCCGCGCCAGCGCGTGAGGTCGGCGCTCTGGATCATGTTGTAGGGGATGGGCGGGGAGCAGTCCTTGATGGTGACGGGCACCAGGGACTTGCGCGCGCTGCCGTGCGTCGTCTCGGCGACCACCCAGTCCGACTTCACCGACTTCGGCGACCAGACCGTGACCACCGCCGCTGCGTTGTCGAGCGCGCGACGGATCGCGTCGTTCCACTTCTTGCCGGGCTTGATTTCGGGGTCCCACCAGACGGCGAAGCCCTCGGCTGCGAGGCCGTACGCGATGAGGCGCACCTTGTCGCGGTCGCCGCGCGAGTAAGAAATGAAGACGTCGGTCATGGGCATCCCTCCGATGACGGACCGCGACGTTAGCACGGGTTCCCGGGGGCGCGCATGATTTCGCGCCGGACCTGTCGAACCCGCCGGGTCAGGTCCCCGCGACTGGGGAGAGGCGCAGGCGCAGGATCTTTTCCTGTCCGGCGCCCGCTATGCCTTCCACGTGGACCACGCGGACCCGATTGGCGCTGGTGCGGACGCAGACGCCCATGCCCCGGGCGAGGTCGCGGGCCGCAATCGGCGTGCGGCGCATGACGGCGCCGCTGCGGTTGCATTCCGCGTCTGTGGCGCGATCGAGGGGCACGGTCCGCATGCGCGCGCCGTTGGTGACGCCGAGATAGAGGCCGTCGCCGGACTTGTCGGGGGCGAACCAGATGTCGGTCTGGCGCTGCGGATCGCCGGCGTCGATGTCGACGAAACGGCCCTGACGGAGATTGATGCGGTGCGCGGCGGGCGCCGCGGGCGCCGGCGGGGCAGCGTGCACTGCGGCGGGCTGAACGGCGGGGCCGTCAGAGAAGGGCGGATCTGCGACCGGCGCCGAACGCGGCAGCTGACGAATGACCGGCGGCGGCACCCAGGTGTCTTCAAAGCGGGGCGCAGGCGCGCTTGTCGGCGTAAGGCTCGCGACCGCCATGGAAGGCAGTGTTGCGGCGGGCGGCGCATCCTCAAGCGTCGGCTCAACTGGCTCGATCGGCGTCGTCGCATCCACGGGCGTCAGCGGCGCGGCCGAGGCTAGGGTGGGTTCGGGGAGACGCTCCGGCGCTGGCGGGATGGCGGCCACTTCCGTCTGCGGCTCGAGGGCGGCCTGCCAGCGGGACGCCTCCTGACGGAGTTCGTCGCGGTAGTACCAGCCGCCGGCCGCGAGACCGGCGAGCGCCAGCACCATCAGCGCCGAGCCCGCGCCGCCGCTGCGGCGTTCCTCGTAGATCGGCGCCGGCGGCGGCAGATTGAGCGGCGGCAGGTTGAGGTGTGGCGCCTGGAAGGCGGCGCGCGGCGGCGCGATCTGTGGCGTCGGGCGATGCGGCGGCAATGCTTGCCCCTCGACGTGCTTGACCTCGGCGTCCTGCATCTTGGCGCGAATGGGATCGCGCAGGCGGATCCACGCCACGTCGATGGAGTCGCCGGCCCAGTCCTGGAGGTCGACGATCGGCGCGTTGTTGAAGGGCGGTGGCGGCGCGGTTTTGTCAGCCATCACATTGATGAGCGCATTTCTGCCATAGCCTGCAGTGGCTTCGCCGAGGATTGCGGGCGATGCCGCAGCCTGCTTCGACCAGATCACCACCACACACGCGCTGCGGGCGAGTGCGCTCGAGACCGCTTCGCTCCATTCGTCGCCGGGGCGATCGCTGCGGTCCCACCAGACGGAATGACCGTCTGCGGCGACGCGGTGGGCGATGAGGCGTGCAAGCTTGCGTTGGGCGTGATGATAGGAAATGAACGCTTGGCTCATGAAGTTCCCGCTGTTCTCGCCCAGATCCCGCAGCCTGTGTAGCGCGTGCGGCCCGGCGCGCCACATGCCAAGCGCACGTGTTGCGTTGATTTCATCATGACACGCGCGAGAGATATGCCGGCGCCGGTGGAACACGGGTGGCCTGCGTTCTGTCTCGTGCGTCCCCAGATGGGGGAAAACATCGGCGCGGTGGCGCGCGTGATGCTCAATTTCGGGCTCGTGAACATGCGCGTCGTGGAACCCCGCGATCGCTGGCCGAATCCCAAGGCGCAGATGGTGGCGTCGGGCGCCGATCGTGTGCTCGATGCCGCGCGCGTGGACTGGAAACTCGACGATGCGCTTGCGGACGCGACACTGGTGATCGCGTCGACGGCGCGACCGCGCGACATGGAAAAACCGGTGTGGAGCGCACGCGAGGCGGCGGCCAACGTGAACGCCGCGATCAACGCAGGTGGACGCCCTGTCATCCTCTTCGGCGCGGAAGCGACGGGCTTGAACAGCGATGAAGTCGCGCGTGCAGACGCCATCGTCACGCTGCCGGTGAATCCCGGGTTCGCTTCGCTCAATCTCGCCAATGCTGCAGCGGTGATCGCCTTCGCCATCGGCGAAGCGCGCGCGGAGGGCGCCGCGCCTTCATGGTTCCAGGACTCGCACGCGCCGCCGGCGACGCAAGGCGAGATCGACGGCCTCATCGGTCATTTCGAAACCGAACTGGAGTATGGCCGTTTCTATCATCCGATGGAGAAGGCGCCGCTCATGCGCCAGAACCTGCGCAACATCTTCATGAAGGCGCGGCTGACGGATCAGGAGGTGCGCACGATGCGCGGAGTCATCAAGGCGCTCGTCGTTGGACGCGGCGGTCGCAAGCTGCCGGGACCAGCGCCCAAGCGCGATGAAACGGATGAGAACGAAACCTGAAATTCACAGGCGTTGCGCGGTTCACCTCTGGGGCGAACTGGTTTATTCACTGCGCCGACTCTCCGCGAGGGGGGAAAGAAGAGGTCGTTTCATGCGCTGGATGCGGCGCCTTCTCCCGGGAAATGACAACCGCGCCGTTTCCTCTCCATGGGAAGGCGAGCAGGTCGACGTCGATCTCTATTGGGCGCAGGCGTGGGCAGATCTCCGCATCCGGCAAGGCGAGATGGCGCGCCGCCTCAAGCTCACCGACGCCACGTGGAAGGTAAACCAGGAAGCCGGCCTCATCGAATTCGAGCGCGCCGATGGCGCATTGGTGCGCGCGCCGGTCCAGATCATCGGCTCGTGGAACCCGAAGAACGAGATGTTCACCTGGGGCTGGGACCACCCGAGCGTCCACACCCGCTGCCGCGCCGACGCCGAGCGCACCCGCTGGTTCGGCGACGCGCACGAAGTCCGCGATCTCACCGCCCGACAGGTCCGCGTCAGCGAAGCCGAGGCTTGGCGGCTGACGGCGGTGGCGATGAAGGTCAACGCGGCGCAGGGCGCCTATCGCGGGCCGACGGAAGGCCCGGTCGTGTTCATGACCATGGGCGATCTGAAGGTGCTGGAAGAAGCGCTGCCGCCGCCGCGCTGAAGTGGCAGGGTCGGGGCGTTTCGTGATCTGCGCCAGACTGCGCCACACCCTGCCAGACTGCGCCGGAGTCTGACGTTCCCGATGTCAGGGTTTGGCGGGGTGACTTGGAACGAGAGGGCGGCGGGATTGCTCTTGATGCATCGGGAATATTATCCTATGCGACATCTGAAGTCAATCGATCCGTGATCCGCGCGATGCGCGCCGCGCGATCCGCCGGATCGTAGGCGACCTTGCCCTCCACGCCCCACACCGGCCCCGGCCACGCGGCGTCGCCCACCCAGCGCCCGACCACGTGGATATGAAGCTGCGGCACGACATTGCCGAGCGCGCCGATATTGGTGCGCTCCACACGCGGCTCGGCGCCGATCGCGCGGGCGCACAGTCTGATCTCGGCAAGCAGGCGCGCGGCGTCTTCGTCCGAGAGGTCGGTCAGTTCCTGCGCGTTCGCGACGCGGGGGACGAGGACCAGCCACGGCCAGCGTGCGTCGTCCTTCAGCAACACCGTCGAGAGCGGGAGATCGAGAAACGGCGCGGCGCTGCGCGTGATGCGGGGATCGATGGCGAACATGGGGGGAGTTTAGCGCTTTTCCTCCTCCGTGAGCGCAGCGAAACGGGGGAGGTGGCGCGCGCGGCGCGAGACGGAGGGGGCGATGCGTGAACGCGCAGGCGTGCCCCCATCCCCCGGCTGCCGCCGGGTACTTCCCCCGTGAACTGGGGAAGAAAACTGGCATCCCGTCCTCGACCAGCGCAGGATCACGAAAAACAAGGGAGGCTACAATGCGCGTCACACCAAGCGGGCAGGCGTGCGGGGCGACGGTCACGGACGTGGACCTCAACGCCCTCAATCGCGACACGGTGGCGGCGCTGCGCAAGGCGTGGCTCGACCATCAGGTGCTCGCCTTTCCCGATGCGGGGCTCGACGACGACGGGCTCGAGCGCTTCACGCAGGCGTTCGGAAATTTCGGCGAGGATCCATTCATCGCGCCGATCCCCGGACGCACGCACATTCTCGCGGTGAAGCGCGATGCGGATGAAACGGCGCCGCTGTTTGCGGAGAACTGGCATTCCGACTGGAGCTTTCTCGACGCGCCGCCGAGTGCGACGGTGCTGCACGGTCGCGTGATCCCGCCCGTCGGCGGCGACACGTTGTTCGCCAATCAGTACGCCGCCTACGACGCGCTGCCCGCCGCCACGAAAGCGCGCATCGAAGACATGCAAGCCTGGCACTCCGCCGCGCGCGGCTATGCGCCGGAAGGGATGTACGGGGACAAGGATGTGGGCCGCTCGATGAGCATCCGCCCCAGCGTCGAGGCCCGCAAACGCCGCGCGCAACCGATGGTGAAGACGCATCCCGAAACGGGGCGGAAAGCGCTCTTCGTCAATCCCGGCTACACCTGCGGCGTCGTCGACATGGACGAAGAGATCGGCTGGAAATTCCTGATGAAGCTCTTCGAGCACCAGACGGAAGACCGCTTCCAGTACCGCCACACATGGGCGCCCGACATGCTCGTGATGTGGGACAACCGGTGCTTATTGCACCGCGCGACGGGCGGGTATGAGGGGTATAAGCGCGTGCTGCATCGGACGACGGTGGCGGGGTGATACGTCCGCTTCTGCTTGCAACGTTGTTTTTGCTCTCGGCGTGCACCGCGCCGGAGCCTACAACCATGTGCGAGTTGGCGGCGCATCCGGAAGTGTTTCAGGGCAAGCGCATACGCGTAACTGCGAATTTGGTCTTCGGTCGGCACGGCGTCATGGCGTACGGGCCGTCATGCCCTGCCGTCGCCTTCGAATATGATGAGACGCCACGTTTCCGCCAAAGCCCCGAGTGGGATGAGCTTTCAACTGCGGTGTACTCAAGAGAATCCGCGCCTACGGGATCACTTGGACCAAGCAAGGACTTTCAGGCTGATATTATAGCGCGGTTCGATTGGCGTGTGCAGGAAGGCGACCGCGACGGCGACGAGAGCGTTCGCCCCGGACCTCTTACGGTAAGGCAGATCCATTCGTTTAGATTGGTGGATCGGGCCTACGCGGATGAGTATAAGGGGGCAATGGACAACTGCATCCTTCGCGCCACGCTGGGGCGTGAATTGGAGATTGCTCGAAAGGCCTGTGATCGCGCTGTTGAGTTGAGAGGCACAGGTCGATCTCACTTCCTCGCCGGCCTCGTGGCATTGGACGATCGGCGGTTCGCGGATGCGCGCCCACACTTTGACGCTGCTTATTTCAAGAATAGGGACAACCACTTAGCGCTATACGGACGTGGAATTGCCAACCAGCGACTAGGTAGGGGCGCCGAGGCGGTGCGCGACTTGTACGAAGCGCGGCGCGTATCAAGCGCTGGTCCCGCGACGGATCCTGCTGGTGCGTATTTTGAGATATTCCGACGGTTCGATCCATCCCATCGGAAATAACTAAGCAGCCCCACGCTCCCGCCCGAACATCCCCGGCGGCGGCGCCGTTTCCTCCATCAGGCTTTCCTTGATCGCGCGCGGTGCGCCGAACAGGTGGCCCTGGGCGTAGGGGATTTCGAGTTCGAGGATTTCCACGACGCTGGCTTCGTCCTCGATCCGCTCGGCGATGATGTCGATGCCGTAGCGGATGAAGACCGCGGCCACGTCGTTGGCCGCGATTTCCCGGGTGATCGACGATTTCGGGCGGATGCCCTGGTGGATCAGGCCCTCGATCAGCAGCGACGCCGGCGCCTTGAAGTAGCGCACGCCCGCGCGTTCCATGTCGACGATGTCGATGTCGAGCCGCGTGACCTTGTCGATGGAGAAGCGGTAGCCGAGGTCGGCGAGCTTGGCCATCGCTCGCGCTTCCACGCTCGTGCGCGCTTCGAACGCATCCTGCGGCAGCTCGAAGATCACCGCGCCCGCCATGTCGCGATGGTCGCGCAGGAAATCGAGGAATTGCGGGAAGAAGGCGTCGTCGCTCAGCGCGCGCGGCGTGATGTTGCAGAAGATCGCCACGCGGCGGTCCTTCTGCGCGAGCTTCTTCACGATCTGCACGCAGCGGAACAGCAGCATGTTGTCGATCACCGGCATCAGCCCCGCCTTCTCGGCGGCGGGCATGAAGTCGCCCGGCATGATGGTGCGGCCGACGTCGTCCTTCAGGCGCGTGAAGCCTTCGTAGAACACGCTCTTGCGCTGCGGCAGCGCGACGATGGGCTGGAGATGGAGTTCGACGCGATTGTCGTCGAGCGCCTCGCGCACCATGTCGATGGGGCCGCGCTCGCGTACGTTGCCGGTACCCGTTATGCGCGCGATCTGGCCGATGCGCTCGTCCATCTGGCGGCCGAGCTTGTCGACGATGCGGTCGATGAGTTTCACTTCCGGCTCGCGCGGCGCCTCGATGGGCCGGTGCGCGATTTCGGTGACGACGTTGTCGATGCGGTCGATGCGGTCGCCCATCGCATCCATTTCAGCGACGACCTCGCGGTGCGCGACGCGGAGCTTGTCCATGTCGGTCTTGATCTTCTTTTCTGTGCGCCCGACCGCGCCCGCTGCGTGCGCCGCCGAAAGCCCCGCATGCGTCAGCGAAAATGCGCAGAACAATGCGAGCGCGCCGATGGTCGCCTCGCCCGGCTCCGATCCGCCGACCTGCGCCAGCGCAAGTCCGGTCGTGAGCGCGAGGAGCGCGTAGCCCGCGTAGAGAAGGGCATGGGTGATCAACGGCATGGTCGCGAATCTCTTTCTCGCACCATGACATGCCCCGAGGCGTTGACGGAGCCTTAACCATGCCGGCGAGCCCTTGACGAAATTATTGTCTTACAATAATTAGTTGTCGTGAGGCTTGAGAGGGGCGGCAATGGCGACGGCGATGGCGACGGGTGAGGACTTCCAGAAGCGGTGCCGGACCCTGTCGGACCTGGCCGACTGGGCGGTGCTGCTGCTGGTGATCGGGATCATCGCGGAAGTGCTGTTGGCGGCGTTCGTGAAGCGCGCCGTGGGCGCCGGCGGCGATGATTTTCGCGCGACGATCCACACCCTCGGCGTCGGCCTCGTGCGCAATCTGCCCGCCATCTTCATCGCATTCGCGCTCGACAGCGTGCGCAAGGTGTTCAAGCGCATGGGCGCGGGCGTGGTGATGGACATCGCCAACGCCAAGGGTCTCGCCTCATGCGGGCATGGCCTGATCGAAGCGGCGGTCGCCGCGCTGATCATCACGCCGTCGGTGCTGGGGTGGCTCAACCGGGACGGCGGGATCGGCGTTGACTTCGAATGGACCTCCGTCGCGCTGCTGTTGCTCGGCATCGCGTTCACACTCTTCGCCGACGTGCTGCGCGATGCAGCCGCCGTGCGCGCCGAACTTGATGAAATCGTCTGAGGGAAAAGTCGTGCAACAGAACCAGAAGTGGGAAGACGCCATCGTGCGCGCGGCGGCTGAAGCAAGCCGCCTTGAGCCCTTGGCGACGGCGTTGCTGGTCGGCGCGATCCTCGTGCTCGCGGGCAGCGGCATCGTCGAGCCGATCGTCTTCGGCTCGCACGACCCGGAGTATTCGCTGGGCGAAGGCGTGCGGCAATCCTTGCGCAACATGCTCGAGGCATCGCCCGCCATCGCGCTGATCTGGGGGCTGGTGGAAACGCGCAGCTATCTCGGGCGGCTCGCGAAGGGTGAAGTCTGGGGACCGGCGACGATGCAGATGCTGGGTCGCGTGGGCGATGCGCTCCTGTCGGCGGCGGTGCTGGCGATCTTCATCGCACCGACCGTGCAGGGATGGGTGGATGGATCGATCGGCGCGCATGTGGACTGGGACGCGGGCTATCTCGCGCTCGCGGGTCTCGGCCTGCTGCTCACGCTGATTTCGCGCGTCGTGCGCAACGTGGTGGAGGTCGCCGCCGCGCTGAAGCAGGAAAACGACGAGATCGTGTGACGCCGTGCCGGTCATCGTTCGTCTCGATGTGATGCTGGCGCTGCGCAAGAAGCGCGCTAAGGATCTCGCCGCCGAGATCGGCATCACGGAAGCCAACCTGTCGCTCTTGCGCACGGGCAAGGTGAAGGGCGTGCGCTTCGACACGCTGTCGCGCATCTGCACGGCGCTTGCGTGCAAGCCCGGCGACATTCTCGATTTCGTGGAAGGCGAGGAGCTGCCGATCGAAGCGGCCGGCGACGTCTAGTCGAGCAGGCGAGCAGGCGCACGGCGTCGCGGCGGTTGCCGACGCCGGCGGGCGCCAGAATGTCGGACCCGTCATAGTCGGCGTTGAGATAGAGGTGCGGATTGCCGTTCAGGCTCAGGCTATTGGCGACGATGACGGTCCAGTCCGACTCTCGCGCGACGTCACTTGTGCCACCGACGTACAATTCGGCGTCCGGCGCATAGATGACACCGTCAAGCCGCTCGACATGCGTACTGTCGATCTCGAATATCTGCGTATTGCCTCGTTCGACCATCAGCACGAATCCGGACAGCGTCCCGCTTTCGCGGCCGCTCAATCTGATCAGCGCATCGTCCTTGAATTTCGTCTTCCAAGTACGATCGAAGATCATGACGACGTCGTCGCCGACCAGACGCGATTGCCCGCGCATTGTCAGGGAGCCGAGGACGAACCTGTGTTCGCCCGGCGCGAGATTCACGACGGCGTTGCCGCCGACATCCATCAGGCCACAGTGAACACCTGCCGGCAGTGTGATTTCGCCCGTCACCATCAGCGCTAGCGCGATATTCATGTTCTTCTTCAGGCAGAGAATGCCCGCGGTGCTCATGTCCAGGTCCGCGAAAGGGTCCGTGATCGGCGGCGCGTCGGTGATCGGATCCGGCGTGATATTACCAGTCGCCGAGCGCACTGCCTGCGTCTGGCCCGCGTCAATGCTGCCGCCCTTGACGTCCACGTCCCCGTTCGAATGCACGAGGCACAGCGGTGCGCGGATTTCCGGAGCGCCCTGCATCGTGAGCTTGTTCTGTTTGCTGTCGCTGAACGCCAGCACGCAGAGCGGCTTTGTCCCGATCGAGGACGCCGTGGCTTCCTGACCGTACTGCCAGCCACCGGGGGGCAGGAGGTCGCCGAAGAAGGAAGGGCGCCGCGCGTCGATCTCCACGTGAACGGCCTTCGCGCCGTGCTCCACGCGCAGCACCGATACGGCGACTTCCATGTGCGGCGCGTTACGCCACTCGCCGATCATCGCCAGCGCCATGCTCTTGGCATGCTCGGTCGCATCCGCTTCGCTCATCGCCACCGAAAGGTTGCGCGCGCCGGCAAGGGCCGCTGCTTCGGCGATCGAGCGCATGCGCTCGCGGTCGCCCATGATGGAGGCCACATCCGTGGCGCCGAGCACGAGCGTCGCGGCTGCCGGCAGGGCAAGCGCGAGGATCATGCCGACATTGCCCGCACGCGCACGCACGAGGCGCGCAAGGCCGCCGAGAAGGGTGAAATGGCCAGCCATCAAGACCCATCATGGGCTCTAAACATTAATGTCTGGCGCCGCACTGTGCCCTAAAATCCGTTAACCACCTTCGATGCGGACGATGCGGATCATGTTGGTTTTGCCCGGCCGTCCGAACGGCACGCCGGCGGTGATGACGATGCGATCGCCGGGGCCCGCCGCGCCGAGGCGCTGCACGCACGCTTCGGCCTTTGCGACCATGTCGTCGGTGTCTTGCGCATCGTCCGTGACCACGCTCGTCACGCCCCATGCGAGGCAGAGCTGGCGGGCCGTTTCCATGCGCGGCGACATCGCGATGATCCCGCGGCGCGGTCGTTCCCGCGACAGACGCAGCGCCGTGGAGCCGGTGGCCGTGTAGGCGACGACCTTCGCCGCATCGATCACTTCGGCGATGTTGCGCGCGGCCTGGGCGATGGCGTCGCCGGTGGTCTGCTCGGGACGCGCGGCGTCGCGCGCGAGATTGGCCCAGTGGTCGGGATCGCCTTCCACGGCCTTGATGATGCGATCCATGATCGCCACCGCGCTCGCCGGATGGCGGCCCACGGCGCTTTCCGCCGACAGCATCACCGCATCCGCGCCCTGATAGACGGCGGTGGCGACGTCGGAGGCTTCGGCACGGGTGGGCGTCGGCGCGTCGATCATCGATTCCAGCATGTGCGTCGCGACGATGACGGGTTTGCCGAAGATGCGCGCCACGCGGATGATGCGGCGCTGCGCGATCGGCACCTGCTCGGGCGGCAGCTCGACGCCGAGATCGCCGCGCGCGACCATGATCGCGTCAGAGAGCCGTGTGATCTCGCCGAGATCATCGAGCGCGGCGGGCTTTTCGATCTTGGAGATGATGCCGGCGCGGTCGCCGATCAGCGCGCGCGCTTCCTGCACATCTTCAGCCGATTGCACGAAGGAGAGCGCGACATAGTCGACACCTTGTTCGAGCGCGAAGGCGAGGTGATCCTTGTCCTGCTCGGTGAGCGCGGAAATCGGGATGCGGCGCGAGGGGACGTTCACGCCCTTGCGGTTCTTCAGCACGCCGCCGAAGTCCACACGCGCCTCGCGTTGCTTGCCCTTGATGGCGGTGATGGTGAGCTGGAGCTTGCCGTCGTCGAGCTTGAGGATGTCGCCGACTTCCAGCGTCTCCACGATCTCAGGATGCGGCAGGCGGATGATCGAGCCTTCGCCGAGTTCGCGGGAGGCTTCGAGGGTGACGATGTCGTTGTAGCGAAGCGTCACGCCGCCATCGACAAAGTCGCCCACGCGCAGCTTCGGCCCTTGCAAGTCGGCGATGATGGCGATCGGACGATCGATGCGCTTCTCGGCCTCGCGGATCGTGGCGACGCGCTTGGCGTGCTCGTCCTTCGAGCCGTGGCTGAAGTTCAGGCGAAAGCAGTCCACGCCCGCCTCGATGACCATCATCATCCGCTCGGGCGGGTCGCTGGCGGGCCCAAGGGTCGCCACGATCTTGCAGTCTCGACTGCGCATGTCCTGTCCCGCTTTCCGTTCTCGAATCCTGTCGCGTCGGCGTTTTAGGATATAACCGAGCGCGTCACACCCCATTCCTCGCGCCGGGAGCCCGCCATGCAGTACGTCCGTCTCGGAACTTCCGGCCTCAAGGTGTCACGCATCTGTCTTGGGACAATGGCCTATGGCGATCCGGCCAAGGGCAACCATCCCTGGTGCATGCGAGAGGAGGAGGGGCGACCCTTCTTCAAGCGGGCGCTGGAGGCCGGGATCAATTTCTTCGACACCGCGAACGTCTATTCCGAAGGCGCGAGCGAGGAAATCACGGGCCGCGCACTCAGGGATTTCGCGCGCCGCGACGAGGTCGTCGTCGCCACGAAAGTGCATGGCGAAATGCGGCCGGGGGATGCGAACGGCAAAGGGCTGTCGCGCAAGGCGATCCTCACGGAGATCGATCACAGCCTGCGGCGACTGGAGATGGACTATGTCGATCTCTACCAGATCCACCGCTTCGACTACGACACGCCGATCGAGGAGACGCTTGAGGCGCTGCACGACGTCGTGAAGGCGGGCAAGGCGCGCTACATCGGCGCGTCAAGCATGTGGGCGTGGCAGTTCATGCAGGCGCTGGCGATCCAGAAGGACAACGGCTGGTCGCGCTTCATCTCGATGCAGAACCATCTGAACCTGCTCTACCGCGAGGAAGAACGCGAAATGCTGCCGCTCTGCCGCAACCAGGGGATCGGCGTCATTCCCTGGTCGCCGCTGGCGCGGGGGCGGCTCGCACGCGAACCGGACGCGATGACGGCGCGGCTCGAAACCGATCGCTTCGACAAATTCCTCTACAAGCGCACCGAAGACGCCGACCGCCGCGTCATCGATCGCGTCGGCGAGATTGCGCAGGAACGCGGCCTGCCGCGCGCGCAGATCGCGCTGGCGTGGATGCTGGCGAAGGATGGAGTCACCGCGCCCATCGTGGGGGCCACGAAAATGGCGCAACTCGACGACGCGGTGGCGGCGGTGGAGGTGAAGCTCTCGGCCGACGAGATCAAGCGGCTGGAGGAGCCGTATGTGCCGCACGCCGTGGCGGGGTTTGCGTAGGCTTTATTCTGCCGCCACGGCCTCCGGCGCCGTCCACGCCTCCAGCAATCGCGCCTGCGTCTTGCGGCTGCGATAGAGAAAATTCGCCGGCAGACCCATGCGCACGCAGGCCTGTGCGGGCGGGGCGCTGGTGACGGGGATGCGGTCAGACAGAGCGCCCAGCCCACGGACAACGCGCGCGCCCATCGGCGAGAGATCGTATTCGGGGCCGAGTTCAAGTTTCTCGCGCACGATCTTCGGCAAGAGCGACACCGACGCGCGCGCGAACTGGCGGCTGAGCGATCGCGGCAATCCGGCGAGGCCCGCGCCGTTCTCGATGATGTCGAGGAATTCGCGCACAATGGGATGAGGCTCGAAGCGCGGCGCGAGCTTTTCCATCATCGCCATGAAATCTGCATCGGAGCGCAGCGTCGTCTTCACGCCGTAGAGCTGTGAGACCGCGCCGCCTTCGGTGTAGAAGCGTTGCTTCTCGGCGTCGGTGAGGGGAGTCACGAAACGGTCGTAGGCGTTGAGAAAACCATAGCCCGCCGTCGCGCTCACCCAGTCGAGCAGTTCGGTATCGAGCGCGTGATAAGCCTCGCCGCCCGGCGTCTTGCCTTCGACCCGCGCGTGCATGTTCGTCACGCCCTGTATGACGCGCCGCGCCGCTTCGCGGGGTGCATACACGCCCACCATCGCCGCCATGCCGGTGCGCCGCGAGCGCCCGATGGGATCGACCTTGTAAGTGGAGTGGTCCCACACGCCCGAACGGATGCGCGCGTCGGCGAACTCCAGCAGCACCGCCGCGATCCCGCCCACGCCGAGCGCGATGGGGTTCTTGAAGACGCGCCACTGCATCGAGTCCGGGCCCAGATAGGCGGGCGCGCCGGGCGGGTTGGCGAAGTCGATCTTCCAGCCGAGGTAGGAGTCCATGGGCGCCATGATGACCGCTCCCGCGCGCGTTGCGAACCCATGCCGCAGCGTTAGTCGCCACCACCGATTGCAAGTTCGCTCCGGAGGTGCTATGACCTTCCCATCGAAATCGTTTGTGGTTCGGTTGATCTACCGCCCCTCGCGCCTTGAAACGCGCGCCGGGCCCCGGACCTTCCCTCTGCCATCTCCGATCTGATCGCGCAGCCCATGTGGCGCTGCGCGCGTTACTCTATCTAAGGTGTTATCTAAAATGGCTATCGGCACAGTGAAGTGGTTCAACCCGGACAAGGGCTTCGGCTTCATCCAACCCGACAACGGCGGCGCGGACGTTTTCGTCCACATTTCGGCCGTTGAACGCGCTGGCTTTCGCTCTCTCCAAGAAGGCCAGAAAGTGAGTTTCGAACTCGAGAAGGACCAACGCTCCGGCAAGATGTCGGCGGGTCAGCTCGCAGCGGCCTAACGGCTGCACGGCGTCTTCAAGACGCTGAGCTCTGAACCAAGGGAAGGGCGGGTCGGCTTCGGTCGATCCGCCCTTTTCGCATTTGGCGCGATATGCTGCAGTTGCGGCGCAATCGAAGCAAGCGAGCAAGGACCTAGCCTCATGTCTCGTCTGGGTACGCACAAGGAAAGCCATTTCGTGTCGCGCATCGGGTGGATGCGTGCCGCAGTTCTGGGCGCCAATGACGGCATCGTCTCCACAGCCAGCCTTATTGTCGGCGTCGCCGCCGCCGGATCTTCGAAGAGCGCCATACTCGTCACAGGTCTCGCCGGTCTCGTCGCGGGCGCCATGTCGATGGCGGCGGGGGAATATGTTTCGGTCAGTTCGCAGTCGGACACCGAGATCGCCGATCTCGCGAAGGAAAAGCGCGAACTCGAGACCGATCCTGAACTCGAGCGCCAGGAACTGACATCGATCTACGTGGACCGCGGCCTGACGTCTGAACTTGCCCGACAGGTCGCCGAACAGCTCATGAGCAAGGATGCGCTCGGCGCGCATGCCCGTGACGAACTCGGCATCTCTGATTTCACAACGGCGCGGCCGGTGCAGGCTGCCCTGACCTCAGCGGCGACATTCGCCGTCGGCGCAGTCCTTCCGTTGTTGACGGTCCTTGTCGCGCCGGCGGGCGCCATCGTTCCGGTGGTGTCGGCGGCGGCGCTGATCTTCCTGGCGGCCCTCGGCGCGGCGGGTGCGCAGGCCGGCGGCGCGTCCGTGCTGAAGCCAGTGGTGCGGGTCGTTTTCTGGGGCGCGATTGCGCTGGCCGTCACCGCAGGCGTGGGCGCGATGTTTGGCGCGGCGGGGTGATGTCGGCGCCCCGTTGACGATACGGGCGACGCAGTTCAATTCGGCCCATGGCCCGACCCAATTCCGAAACAGCCGCCGCCCAACCCACCCACGACCGCGTCCTGATCATCGACTTCGGCAGTCAGGTCACGCAGCTCATCGCGCGGCGCGTCCGCGAGAGCGGGGTCTATTGCGAGATCCATCCGTTCAACAAGGCCCAAGGCGTCCTCGACGGCGGGTACAATCCGAAGGCGATCATTCTCTCCGGCGGGCCGGCGAGCGTCATCGAGGGCGAAAGCCCGCGTGCGCCGCAACAGGTCTTCGAGATGGGCGTGCCGGTGCTGGCCATCTGCTACGGCCAGCAGACGATGGCGGTGCAGCTCGGCGGCAAGGTCGAAGGCGGGCACGCGCGGGAATTCGGCCGCGCCGATGTGGAAATCCTGCGCGACAGCCCGCTGTTCGAAGGCTTCTGGGAGGTCGGCGGCAAATACCCGGTGTGGATGAGCCACGGCGACCGCGTCACGCAACTGCCGCAGGGCTTCACCGTCGTCGGCACCTCGCCGAACGCGCCGTACGCCATCGCCGTCGACGAGCAGTATCATTTCTACAGCGTGATGTTTCACCCCGAGGTCGTGCACACGCCGGACGGCGCGAAGCTCCTGCGCAATTTCACGCACAAGATCGCCGGCTGCGCGGGCGACTGGACGATGGCGGCGTTCAAGGACGAAGCCATCGCGCGCATCCGTGCACAGGTGGGGAAGGGCCGCGTGATCTGCGGGCTTTCGGGCGGCGTCGATTCAAGCGTGGCGGCCGTGTTGCTGCACGAGGCGATCGGCGATCAGCTCCACTGCGTGTTCGTGGATCACGGCCTGATGCGGAAGGACGAGGCGCAGGAAGTCGTCACGCTGTTCCGCGATCACTACAATATCCCGCTGATCCACGCTGACGAGCGCGAGCGCTTCGTCGGCGCGCTGGAAGGCGTGTCCGACCCCGAAACCAAGCGCAAGACCATCGGCAAGCTCTTCATCGACGTGTTTGAAGAGAAGGCGAAGTCCGTCGGCGGCGCCGATTTTCTCGCCCAGGGCACGCTCTATCCGGACGTCATCGAAAGCGTCAGCGCCATTGGCGGCCCGAGCGTCACCATCAAATCGCATCACAATGTGGGCGGCCTGCCCGAGCGCATGAACATGAAGCTCGTCGAACCGCTGCGCGAATTGTTCAAGGACGAAGTCCGCGCGCTCGGACGCGAACTCGGCCTGCCGGAACGTTTCGTCGGGCGCCATCCATTCCCGGGACCTGGCCTCGCGATCCGCCTGCCGGGCGAGATCACCGCCGAGAAGCTCGACATCCTGCGCGACGCCGACGCCATCTATCTCGACGAGATCCGCAAGGCGGGTCTCTACGACCAGATATGGCAGGCGTTTGCGGTGCTGTTGCCGGTGAAAACCGTCGGTGTCATGGGCGACGGGCGCACCTACGAACATGTGCTCGCGCTGCGCGCCGTGACCTCCACCGACGGCATGACGGCGGACTTCTTCCCGTTCCCGATGGATTTCCTCGGCCGCGCTGCAACGCGGATCATCAACGAGGTCAAGGGCGTCAACCGTGTGGTCTACGACGTGACGTCCAAGCCGCCGGGGACGATCGAGTGGGAATGATTCAATAGCCTTTTGAGGCTATCGTAGACTATCGGCAAATCGCCATTAAGTCCATGAAAAATAACTATAAATACCCCTATGTCTATCGGTGTCTATCGAGGGCCAACGAGAGCATTTGACGGCGCGGCTGACGGTCATCCGAATAGTTGCATCTGGGCCATTTGGACGATACCGTCCTTAGAAATCTCCACGTGACGGTATGAAAACTGGAGAAAAATGTTGTTAAAACAGCATTTTATGGTGAGTTTTGAGGGGTATTCGGCTGACGGTATTTTCGGCCGAAATGGGGCGGAAAATGTTGACGGACACAGCTCTCAAGCAACTGAAATCAAAAGAAAAAGACTATAAAGTTGCTGACCGCGACGGCATGTACGTCGTGGTCAAAAAGGCGGGCTCAGTTGTCTTTCGTCTTGACTACCGGCTGCATGGACGGCGCGAGACCCTCACCATCGGAAAGTATGGTCGAGACGGGCTGACGCTGGCCCAGGCGCGCGAGAAGTGTATGGCCGCACGGAAGGCGGTTCAGGACGGCCAGTCTCCCGCGCAGGAGAAGCAACGTGCGAAGCGGCGTTTGCAGGAGGCCAAGAGCTTCGGCCAGTTCTCGGAGCGGTGGCTTACTCAAGGACGCATGGCTGAGAGCACCAAGGCGATGCGCCGCCACATCTATGATCGCGATATCGCCCCGGCCTGGAAGAACCGGCTCCTGACGGAAATCACCCCCGATGACCTTCGAGCCCTATGCGCGCGCGTGAAGGACCGGGGCGCGCCGGCGACGGCCATCCACGTGCGCGATATCGTCAAACAGGTTTACGGGTTTGCCATCCTGCATGGCGAAAAGGTTCCCAACCCTGCCGACGAGGTGGGGCCGGCGTCCATCGCGACATTTGAGGTTCGCGACCGCGCGCTGTCACCCAGCGAAATCCGCATCGCCTTTACGCTCCTGGGGCGCATTGCGACGCTTCCGACTATTCGCCTCGGGCTTAAGCTCATTCTGCTGACGATGGTTCGCAAGAGTGAGCTGCAGGACGCCGTATGGTCAGAGGTGGATTTCGAGAACGCGGTCTGGTCAATCCCGAAAGAACGGATGAAGCGCTCCAAGCCCCACAACGTCTATCTGTCTCAGCAATCGCTGGACATTCTGATAGCGCTGAAAACTTGCGCCGGAAATTCACCGTACTTGCTGCCATCTCGCTATGAGGCCGACGAGCCGATGTCGCGCGCCACGTTCAACCGCGTCACCACGGCCATCCGTGACCTCGCAAAGGAGGAGAGTCTCCCGTTGGCGCCATTCACCGTGCATGACTTGCGTCGCACTGGATCGACGCTTCTCAACGAAGTGGGCTTCAATGCCGACTGGATTGAGAAGTGTCTCGCCCACGAAGACGGGCGGTCATCGCTCGGCGTGTACAATAAGGCCGAATACGAGCCTCAACGCCGGCATATGTTGCAGGAATGGGCCAACCTCGTCGATGCGTGGACCAAGGGCGAAAAGTATACACCGACGCTTCTGCCAACATCTGTGCAGATGGTTACACATGACCCGACGGCGTAAATGTCGGCGGTTGCCTACGCAGTCTGCGGCGTGACGACGGGTCGTGATTTCCGCAACCGGACATCAGGATGCGGTGCCGATGCGGCTCTCGCGCCGGAGGTTTTACGTCGCTCGTCGATCCACGCCTCGATCTCAAGGAGATCCCACACGACGCAGCGGGGTGTGAGGTGGAAACGTCGCGGGAATTCGCCGCGCTGCTCCATTTCGTAAATCGTGCTGTCAGCAAGTGGCACGATAGCGCGCAACTCGTGGCGGCGGATCATGCGCTTGTTGATGCCGGCCTTTTGAGTGCGGGAAGACGCCATCGGAATCCACCAATATTTCTGAAGCAATAGTGCTCGATTGATGCAACGCGCGCTTGTGCCTTCACCGCGTCGGCGAGCTTTCCGCGCGAACGCGCGTAGCAGCGTTTTCGGCGGGAAGACGCGGGACATGCGGGGACGAGGTTGCAGTCGGCATGTGAAGCTCACGTCACGCGATTGGGTCAGGTGGAGCGATCCGTGAAGTGTTTCGAGAATGAGGAGGAAAAGCTAGGAATGATGCGCGCGCTTGGACGGGCCATCGTCGATCTGCTGCAATGCTGCAATTGGAGGCGAACATGAGTGAGGCTTTTCCCGAGGAAGCGCTGGACCCGCAGACCTTGGACCTGGCCGATTGCCTGCGCCGTGCGCTCGATATGGGTGAGGTGCGTTCGACTCATGCGGTCTATGCGAGCGCACTGCATCTGGCATGGCGGCTGCAGGGTTTTCCCATGGCCGAGCGCATCCTATTGTATGAGGGCGTATCGGGGCTGCTTCGCGTCAATGCGCTCGGATATGACGAGGACGCCTAAGGCTAGGTCCGGCGGGTGGGGTACGCTCCTTTGGCCGGACCCAGCGGGCTGAGTGGAAAACGGAGTGGTACATTCTGCCAGCAGTGATGGATTGGACGGATTACGCTTAATTTCTAAGGGTTTTCGGCGTGTCGTGTGCACGACGTGTTCACAGCTACAGGGGGCTCACCCTAGTAGGCGCGCGGTCGTGTGCACTCGGCGCGCATAGCGAATATCGGGAACACCAGCGAGTTTAAGGGATCGGTCGGCGCACTAACGGCGCCTGGTACGTGGCGCAGCGCTCAGATGGCGCGTATTCGATTGCCCCGCGCGTTGTGCTCGACTTCCGCGAGCCCCAGCGCTTCCATCAATGGCGGCACATACATCCCGAACCGCCCACGCAATCCCTTCTTGAGCCCATACCAGCCGCCAACTGGATTGTTCGTCGATCGGCCCCAGGCTTCCACGGTTCCGGGCTTGGCGTCTTTTTGTTCGTCGGCGGAGCCAAGCTCCATCCAATCGCCATGCGCCTTGAGCATCGCGCGCAGGTCATCGAGGCACCGCGCGTCGTAGAGCAGCACTGTCTTCCCGACGGTGCAAACAAAGGACGTCCTTCCCGTCCTTCACGTCGCGATGCATCGTGAACTCGGAGGTTAGCGGCGGTGTTTTCAGCACCCATGGATCGTCAGGCGTTCCTTTGGTTTTGGCGGATTTCTTCGCGGCCATGGCACTGCTCCTGCGTTACTAAGTGTGAGGTTTATGATCTGCGACAGTCCAATGGACTGCAACTTCGTCCTTGAGACGTACGTCACCATCACGCCCAAATTCGCAGGTGGTAGACACTACGGCCCGCGTCGCTCGAAATGCACGTCGGGATATTGCGGGGCTGGTCCCGCAAGCAACGGCTGCGTCGGGGCGTCCTTCAAGTAGCGGTCAAAGAACGCGCGCGAATAGACGTTGATGATGGTGTGTGCGCGCCGCGCATCTATTGGACCCAGACCGAGCCAGCGGTTCAACGGCGAGGCCACAAAGTAGGGGAAGTCGGACAGCTCGACGCACTCTGAGAGGACGGAAATAATGTGAAGGACGCGGCCCGCGTCCTTCAATGAGAACAGCGTGTTGCTGGTGTTCCTTCACATTATTTTCTGCTGGTGATTAATGAAGCTTCTGAAGGACGACAAGCGCGCGTTCCTGTCGGCCGCAGCGCAGGCCCAGACCGCGATCGATTGGCTCCTTGCCAAGAGCCCGCCGCTCGACAACACGAATGCGTCTAGTATGCGCGAAGCCCCAGATGCGTACTCATCGGTGCGAAATCACGATCCTGATGCAACAGCTGATAGCCGCGCCGGATGCAGAACGCGCCGATGATGACATCGATGGTCTTACGGGGCGTCTGGCCCGACGCGCGCAACGCGCGATAAAGCCGCGCCGTTTCGACGGCCGGCTGATCGCCGAGCATGTCTTCCACTTGGAAGGCCCGCAGCGCTGCCTCAATTTGCGCCGCATGGGCTTCGTCGCGCGCGCCCTGCAGACATTCAAGCAAGATCAGATCGCCGACGATGATGTCGTTCGGATTGGCGATCGCCCGCAATTTCGTGACCGCCGCACCCGCTTCATTGCGGAAATGCGCGATCCAGACAGAGGTATCGACAACGATCACGCCTGCACGTCGCCATCGCGCCGCATTGCCTCCAGATCACCGTCCCAGCCGATCCCGGCGGTCGCCCGGATAGCCTCCCGGCGCCGCTTCTGGCTGACCACCTGGCGCAACGCCTCCTCCACCGTCGCCCGCTTGGTCGCCAAGCCCGTCGCGGCCATCGCCTCGTCGAGGAGTTCGTCGTCAATTTCGATATTGGTCCGCATGGCAGGGCTCTATGTGTATAGTGCGCCAAATATATACACATTGCCGCACAAGGCAAGAAGTTTGTCTATGATTTGTTCTCTGAGCCTCTCCTGAGCCAGCGCCGCAAAGCTCACCCACGCCTTCCACGAACCGCTTCATCGCAAGCCTCCCGCGTCACAGCAGAAAGCTTGAACTGCTTCGCCGTTTTTACACAGCCTCGGCCCAAAGGCGACATTTAGACTACCGCGGTTTTGGGAGTGAATTTCGAATAGGTCTGGTTCGCTGCAAGGATGACGTGGTCCTCTACCCCGTTTTCGCGATCCCCGTTGATCGCCGCGTATTCCGGGGAAGTCATCATTTCGAGGAAGGCCGCTCGGGAGGGGTAGTGTGCCAGCACCACCCAGTCCCAGCGCCCATCACCAAGACTACCAACCGAAACGCCTTCTACTGTTCCTGCCCAGATAATCGTACCGCCTACCTTCTTGAGCAGCGGCATGTCTCCCTTCGAGTAGCGCGAATAGGCATCCCAGCCAGACCCGTTGCCATCAAGCGATCGCTCGCGGAAGCGGACGAGGTTGACCATAACGACCGGCCCTTCATCCGGGAGACTGCGGACAAAATCTTCGTTGAGATCGCTGGGGCGCGTCATTGTTCCGCTTCCAGCGGCGTCGCGTTCCACGCATCGGTGAAATGCTTCGAGAAAGACTTGAACATCGTCTCTGAAATGTAACTGCCGCGCATCGGTCGTGTCCCTGAACGTGGTGTACGAGCCGGCGCTCGTCGCGGTCTCACCGGCGGGTTGGGCCGGTCGGGTGCTGTCATCTGTGGATGGCCCCCGCGCTGCAAGTGTGAATTTGGTTTGATGTTGGGATCTGTCGGGGTGCGGTCATCTGTCCGGCCTGTTGGCGCGGCGCTGATGTCCGCTGGCCCTGATGGAGTCCGCTAGCCAGGTCCCTATCAGTCCATCGAGCTCAAGGCTCCGACAGCACCTCGGGTTGTCCTGGCCTGCGGCCGCGTTCAGATCGTCATCATCATCCCTTGTGCACCCTTACAGTTCGGAGCGGCGACGCCGGGTCGCCGCGGTCTCGGTCAGGCCATGACTGGCGGGCGGTAGACCTCGCCCCGCTTCAACACGGCCCAGGCTATCCTGGCGTTCTTGTTGGCCATGGCGACGGTCACGACGCGTGCCGGCCGGCGCTCCAGCAGGGCGTTGATCCATGACGCCGATGCCGATGTACTGGTCCGGGCACGACGGATCACCGAGGTCGCCCCAACCACCAGCAGCTTGCGCAGATAGCCGTCGCCCATCTTGGAGATGCGGCCGAGCCGGTCCTTGCCGCCCGAGGAGTTCTGGCGTGGAACCAGACCCAGGAAGGCGGCGAACTCACGGCCGGAGCGGAACAGGCCAGGGTCGGTCACGGCGGCCGAAAGCGCGGTGGCGGTGATGATGCCGATGCCCGGTATGGTCGCCAGTCTCTGGCTTGCCTCGTCCTGGCGATGCCAGGCGAGCAGCTGGCGTTCGAGCCCATGGATTTCGGTGGCGAGAGTGCAGAGCTGTTCGGCCAATCTCAGCAGAGCAGATCGGGCCAGCTCCGGAAGCTCGCCAGCTCCCGCCTGACGGACCTGCTCGACCAATTCGCAGGCCCGACGCGCGCCCTGCGGGGCGATGATCCCGAACTCGGCGCAGTGGCCGCGAATGGCGTTGATCAGCATGGTCCGCTGGCGCACCAGCAGCTCGCGGGTCCGGTGCAGCACGAGAACACCCTGGCGCTCGGCGCTCTTGATCGGCACGAACCGCATGGTCGGCCGGGTGACCGCCTCGCAGATCGCCTCGGCGTCGGCCGCGTCGTTCTTCTGTCGACGCAGATAGGCCTTCACGTATGAGGGCGGCATCAGCCGCACCTGGTGGCCCAGTGCCGAGAGCTCACGGGCCCAGAAGTGCGCCGTGGCGCAGGCTTCCATTCCGACCAGGCATGCAGGGATCGCCTCGAAAAACCTCATAACCTCCGCGCGGCGCAGCTTCTTCGTGACGGTGACCTGGCCAACGGCGTCGACGCCGTGGACCTGAAACACCGACTTGGCGATATCAATCCCAATCGTGGTAACGTTCATGGTGGATGGCTCCTGTTTAGGTGGGCGCTTCAAGCAACGGCCACCCTAAGGCGCTAAGACGCCGGACACAGGGGCCATCCACCCCATCAGTCCAACGCAAACTTGTTCCACTGGCGGGAGTCTGGGCAGGGGTCCCGGAGCCTAGCGGGGATCAGTTGAGCCCACCGAGCATTGCTGACATCCGATGCTGCAGGCCACATGGTTTGTCCTGCACAGCTGAGAGGCATGCATCGGCGTGCTCCGTACCATGTTAGTACTGAGTGAGCATCGTCCGAGTTACACAAAGCCTTACACATCCGGCCGCTCTGTGATAGATTAAGTCGAATTATCAAGTGGTTGATACTGGCGTGCGGACTTAAAATCCGCTTTTCGCGAGGAAGTGCGGGTTCGAGTCCCGCCGTCCGCACCATCTTTTGCTCCAACTCGCCACCAGCTGCTCTCGTCGGTATCCCGCTGACGAAATCGTGACGCCCCCGCGACTTCGCGTGGCGCCCTCTGGACGAACGCGTCGAAGTCGCTATTTGCAGGGCTGTTCACTCGGTCCGGGCCCCTCTGGCGCACGCGGCGGCGCGCGCGATGTCGGACTTCCCGGGAGCAGGCCATGAACAGGCCCGCTCCAATGGCGCAACACGCAGCGCCGCCGACGGAGCATGTCCGTGGAATATCTCACTGGCGCATTTGCGGGCCAGCCAGTCTGGCTGTGGCTCGCCTTTCTCGCATTCATAGGTTTCCTGCTGTGGGTCGATCTCGGCCTGCTGAACAAGAAGGATGGCGTGGTCTCGCCGGCCAAGAGCGCAGGCATGTGGGCGCTGTTTGCGTCCATCGCCGTAGCCTTCGGGGCCTACGTCTATTTTGGCTACCAGCCGCCCGCCGAATTCTACAATGCGCCGGAGGATCTGAACCGCCAGGCGGTGATCCAGTACTTCACCGGCTATCTGCTGGAGACGGCGCTCGCCTTCGACAACATCTTCGTCATCTCGATGATCTTCGCCTACTTCGCGGTGCCGCCGGCTTACCAGCACCGCGTGCTGTTCTGGGGGATCATCGGCGCCATCGTTTTCCGCGCCATCTTCATCGGCGTCGGCGCCGCCGTCGTGAACCAGTTCACCTGGGTGCTCTTTATCTTCGCCGCCTTCCTCATCTTCACCGGCTGGAAGATGCTGGCGGACAAGGGCGGCGGACATGACGTGAAGCTTGAGGACAACATCGTTCTCAAACTTGTGCGTCGCTTCGTGCCGGTGACCGACAAGATCGAGAACCACAACTTCTTCAACAAGGTCACCAACGACAAGGGCAAGGTCGTCACCATGGCGACGCCGCTCTTCCTGGCGCTGATCATGGTGGAGGCGGTGGATATCGTGTTCGCCGTGGATTCCGTGCCGGCGATCTTCGCGGTCACACGCGATCCCTTCATCGTCTACACGTCGAACATCTTCGCCATTCTCGGCCTGCGCTCGATGTATTTCATGCTCGCGGCGGCGGTGGAGCGGTTCAGGTACCTGAAGTACGGCCTCGCGCTGGTGCTGGTGCTGATCGGCGTGAAGATCGTCTGGAACTTCGGCCTCTACAAGGAACTGCACGTCGTGCCGTACCTCGAGGCACACTGGTCCTTGATCGGCACGCTGTCGCTCCTGGGCGGCTCCATACTCTACTCGTTGTGGGCGACGCGGAACGTGTCGAAGACCGTATCGGCGGAATAGGGCCTGAAAACCTGAACGGCCGCCGCGAGAGCAAATCGCGGCGGCCGTTCCGGAGCAGATGACTTTTGGTGAGCAGTGAAACCGGTGGGGGAATCTGCGACGCCCGGTTGAGCAGCGGGGCGGCGCCAGGTCGGCCTAAGACGTCTCCGTTGTCCTTCTTTTGCTTCGTTGGGGTCGCTCTTCGAAGCGTCCCGTCACGGCACAGATTGGCGTCGGAGGGTGAAGGCCCGGTAAATTCAGCGGCGCTCGCGCGCAAAAAAACGCGCTGCAAAAAAGTTCATACCTGTAAACAAGATCGCCGCCCGACCGGCTTCCCGGCGGGCGGCGACCCTGACTTGCGCTGCTTCAGGGAGGAGGGAATTAAAGCGCGCGCTTGAGGGTCAGGACGAAACGCTCGTCGCTCACCTCGTCGCCTGACGGACCGACGAGCGAGGGATCAAGATCGGTATCGAAGTACCGCAGATCGATGCCGAAGCCGTAGGCGCTGAACGTGCCGCCGACGTTCCAGGTCGTGTAGTTGTCGCCGGCGCCGAAGTAGTAGTTGGCGACATCGACTTCCTGATGACCGACGGCCCCCGAAACCCCGAACTTGTCGGTGATGGTGTAGGCCACGACGCCTTCGACATAGTAGGCGGGGTCGCCGGCGGTGAAGGTGAACTCGGGCGTGTAGTACACGGTCGCGCCGAGCGACAGGTTTTCAATCGGGGCGAACGAGGCGCCGGCCTTGAATTCCACCATGTCGGCGTTGAAAGAGTCGTCCAGCCCGGGATAGAAATAGCCGATGACGCCGAAATCGAACGTCACCGGTCCGAGCACAGGCTTTACGCCCGCGTAAACGTCCACTTCCGTGGTGCCGTCGAGGCCGAAATCGATGCTCGACCCCCACGCGCCCGCGTAAAGCATGCCGTGGCTGACGTCGAAGCCGCCCTGGATGGCGATGTCGCTGTCGCTCTGGCTGATGCCGCGGAACACGTAGTCCGACGTCAGCGCGACGTTGCCGGAGAACGTTGTCTCCGTCTCCGCGCTGGCCACGCCCGACGTCGCCACGAGGGCGGAAGTCGCCAGCAACGCCGCCCCGAACATCTTCTTGAATAGTTTCATGCACACTTCTCCCGCGATCCCCGCCGCAGCCTTCGCCGCGACTCAAGCCCCCTTGGGGGCGACAACGAAGGGCATGAGAGTGCGTGGACGTGATTGCGTCGACGTTAACGCGGCAAAACCGACCGATCCGGCTGCAGTGGGCTCATGTTGCACTGCAATAGGGCGGCTTCGCCTCGATCTTGGGCGCCGTATCGCTAGGTCAGCGGGCGGCCAGCGGGGCGAATCCCAGATGCATGCCGGCGTCGACCATCAGGGTTTCCCCGGTGACGTGCCGGGCGGCGTCCGAGATGAAGAACAGTCCTGCGTCGGCGATGTCGTCGGGGCCGGAGGCGACCTTGAGCGGCGTCGTGTTGATCACGTTCTCGCGGATGCGGGCGGTCGTGTCGTCGCCGAAAGCGTCGGTGAACCAGCGGGTGTCGATGAAGCCGGGGCAGAGCGCGTTGACGCGGATCTTCGGCGCCAGCGCCCGCGCGAGCGACAGCGTCATCGTGTTCAGCGCACCCTTCGTGGCCGCATACGCCACCGACGAGCCGATGCCCGTCACCCCGGCGATGGAGGACACCATCAGTACGCTCGGCCGGTCGGCGGCCTCCAGCAGCGGCCGGCACGCGCGCACCATCTGGAAGGGGCCGACGACGTTGACGCTGTAAAGCCAGAGGAAATCCTCGCTCTTCAGCCCCGCGAGGTCGGCGTGGTTGGGGACGTGCTTGGTGGCGCCGGCGTTGTTCACCAGCGCGTCGATGCGGCCCCACTTCTTCGCGGCGTCGGCGATCTGCACGCACGCCGCGTCATCGGACACGTCGCCCTGCGCAATGGAGACGTCAGCGCCCGCGCTGCGGACGAGATCGGCGGTGGCTTCGGCTTCCTTGAGGCTCTTGGTGCAGTTCAGCACCACCGCCTTCGCGCCGCGCTCTGCGGCCTTGATGGCCATCGAGGCGCCGAGGCCCGTCGCCGAGCCCGTGACCAGAAGCACCTTGCCGTCGAAGTCGCGCATGTTTCTCTTCCCTCTGGCTGTCTTTCTGGTTTCAAGCCCGCGCGATATCGGTCTGGCCGAAATCTTCGCCCTTGAACAACAACGGCGCATCGAGCGCCTTGGCGGTTGCGTACACGAGACAGTCGCCGAAGTTCAACGCTGCGGGATGACGGCCCTTGCCGTACGTGCGGAACGCTTCGCGGGCGAGGTCCGCTTGAGTGGCATCGAAATGGACCACTGCTAGACCAAGTTGGAAGAGGCGGTCCAAGACGCCGTCGAGTATCACTTGGCCCGTCGCGCCGTACCGGCCCTCAATGACCAATGTGGCTTCGACAAGCGCCGTCGCAGGTAGCGCGGCGGCTTTCGCGGTTGCGATCTGTTGCACAAGGTCGAGCCAATCAGGTTCCTGCTGCGCGACAGCGACAATCACGGATGTATCGACGATCATCCGGGAAGTGTGTCGTAGCCAAGAATTTCATCGTCGGTGAGATCGCTCACCGGCTTTGTGTCCCGCAGCACGGCGCCGAGTTCGCCGATTTCCCGGATGATCCGGTCCCGCTCTTCTGCGCTCAGCTTTGGTTTCGGGCGCCCCTCAAAAGATGCCGCCTGTTCCCGAACGCCGGGCGCTTCGTGAAGGGTCAAAAACGCTTCGATCCGGCGGAACATTGCGAGCCGCATGTGCAGCTTGCCGTTGAGCAGGTCAGACAGATGCCCGGCGCCGATCCCGAGATGCGCGGCGAGCTCGGCCTGCGTGCGGCCATTGGCCTTCAAGCGTGTGCGGATCGTATCCAGGTCCATGGCAAGTTAGCAAATACCGAATTTCATCCATCGGTGCAAGGCGCGCGCTTGCGGTGCGGCGGGCATTCGCTATGCGTCACCCCATTCCATCATGAGCAGACCTACCGCCACCTACGCCGATCTCGGCGCGATCGTCGTGTGCACGCTTGCGTGGGGCAGCACCTGGTACGCGATCACGCACCAGCTGGGCGTCGTCGATCCCGTGGTGTCGGTGGTCTGGCGCTTCCTCCTCGCAGCGGCGCTGCTGTTTGCGTGGTGCCTGCTGCGGCGCGAACCCTTGTGGCTCACGCGCAGCCAGAATCTGGAGGCGCTCGGCCTCGGCATATCCACGTTCGCGATCAATTACGTGTTCGTCTATTGGGCGGAGGCGCGCGTGAGTTCGGCGGTGGTCGCAGTTCTGTTTGCATCGCTGACGTTCGTGAACCTCGTGCTGTTTCGCGTCGTATTCGGCGATCGCGCACGCGTCGGCGCCTGGATCGCCGCGGTGCTCGGCATCTGCGGCATCGCCATCCTGTCGTGGGGAGAAATCTCCGGGTCATCCTTCGACGCCAGCACCTGGTACGGCATTGCGCTCGTCTTCGTCGGCGTGGCCGGTTCGGCGATCGGCAACGTCTATGCGCGACGCGGGCAGGCCATCGGCGCGCCCATCGCGGCCTCGACGGCATGGGCCATGGTCTATGGAGTCGCCGCGCTTGTGATCGTGGGATTGGTGCGCGGCGTGGAGTGGCGGATCGACCTGCGTGCGCCGTACATGCTGTCGCTTCTCTATCTCTCCGTCATCGGATCGGTCGTCACCTTCGTGCTTTACTACGGTCTCGCGCGGCGGCGCGGCTACGCGGTGGCGTCCTACATCTCTGCTCTCACGCCGCCGCTCGCCATGCTCATTTCCACGCTGTTCGAGGGCAAGCACTGGGGCCCGTTTGCGTTCGGCGGCGTCGCCTTCGTGCTGGCGGGGCAGTGGCTGCTGCTGCGGTCTCGAAAAGACCCCAATTGAAAACGGCCCTGTTTATTGACGTTTTGACGCAGTTCCCGTATCAGCACGTCTCGTTCCGTAGAAAGACAAGGCCGTAATGCAAGACCACGCATCCAACCCAAAGCTAGCGCCGTCAGGGCGTCATGGCTGGATGCGTGCGGGCCCATGTCCGGAGCGTACCACCAGTCTCTGACTCCCTCGACGGCGCATCGTTTTCGCCGCGCGTGAGGCGTCGCGTCCGTTCGCGGACGCGCGCGCACGCTGTCATTGAAGGAGGCCGCCATGAAGCTCATGGCGCAGCTGGCGCCCAAGGTGCGTCCCGCTGAACCCACGTCCACGCTCCGCTTCATTGCGGGCGAGCATGCCGTGCGCGTCGCGGACCATTGGCCTGCGCCGCACGGCGCCTATCTCCAGATGCCGGCGCAACGTCGGCACCTCGCGCACTTTGTGCTCGCGCTCGGTCTCTTCGAAAACCGCGACACCATGCGTGCGGCGCTTGAGGGCGTGCGCGCCGACGATGTCGCGCGCCGCTATCTCGGCCATCCGCCGCAGGGCTTCCTGAAGGCGCTCGCGCGCATCGGCGAGGCGGCGTGGACGAGCGAGGACTATCTGCGCCTCTACGAGCTCTTCGCCGACGAAGGCGGAGCGGCGGTGCTGCTGCATACGCAGGAGATCACCGTCGACCTCGTGCACGCGATCGAGCGGCTGCCCCGCGCGCTGCGCACGCACGCCATCGCCCGCCACCTAGGCGCGGCCGGCGCGGCGGATGCGCTGGGCGAAGGCTGGCGCGCGATCCGTCAGGTGCGTGGAGATGCGGCGGCGGCCGCCGCCGTCGCCCGCTGGGCCCGCGCGAGTGAGCCGAAGCGTCTCTTCGCCATGGCGGCGGAGGACCTTTCTCCACAGCGCTTCGATCCGGCGCCGTTTCCGGTCCATCCGGACATGCGCCGTCTCGGTGGGACGGGGGCGCTCGAAGACGCCGGGCGCCGCTTCCGCAACTGCCTTGCGACCTACGTCGATCGCGCGGCGCTGGGGACGGTGGCGCTCTACGAGTGGGCGGGGCCGCCGCCGGCGGCGTTCGCGTTCTCCCGCGACGGCTTCTTCGGCTGGCGGCTGGAGGAGGCGCGCGGCGTGGGCAACACCATCCTCGACGTTGCGGATCGCGCGCGCGCGGTCGCGGCGATGGAGGTGGTGGGCGTGCGGGTGGGGCGTTCCGGGGCTGATCTGCGTGCGGCGCTGCGCAAGCTCGCCGAGCTTGAGTACGACTGGATCAACCCGAGCGACCCGGTGCTGAGCGCGTTCGGTATCTACGAGGATATCTAGCGGAGCAGGCACCCCACGCGGCGCGAGCACACGTCGGGGATGTCGGCGCGCGTATCGGACTCAGGGGCCGCCCCTTGACCCGGTACGGGCGCCGGCATCGTCTCGGCCACCGTCTGGCGCTGGGCCGGAGCCCTGTCGTTCCACGCGCCGGCGGCCCACGCGCCCACGGCCCCGATCACCGCCACCGCACTCGCGATGACGATTGATTCCGGCGAGAGGCGACGGGACTTCTGCATTGACGCATCTGGCCAGCCGGCTCGCCTTGGGTCAACCGGTCATCGACAAACGGTCTGCGTCCTGCGTCGGACGACGCCCGGCGTGCAATCGGGCGCGGGCCGCGTTAGCAAGCCGCCATGTCAAATTCTCCGCCTACCGGCCTCACCCAGCTCGGCGCACCGGTCGCCGCGCCGACGAGCCCCGAAGCCGCCATTCTGGAGCGCGTGCCCAATCCGCACCCCGGCACGCTCTACCTCACGCGGTTCGCGGCGCCGGAGTTCACCTCCATCTGCCCGGTAACAGGCCAGCCGGACTTCGGGCACCTCGTCATCGACTACGCGCCGAGCGACTGGATCGTGGAATCCAAGAGCCTGAAGCTCTTCCTGCAGAGCTTCCGCAACCATGGCGCCTTCCACGAGGCGTGCACGGTCTATGTGGGCAAGCGCATTGTCGACGCGATCGCCCCATTTTGGCTCCGCATTGGCGGGTACTGGTATCCGCGCGGCGGGATTCCCATCGATGTCTTCTGGCAGACTGGGGCGCCGCCGCAGGGTTTGTGGCTGCCCGACCAGGGCGTGGCGCCGTATCGCGGAAGAGGTTGACCTTGAAGCTACTCATCGCGGCGCTCGTATCGTTTTTCTTCGTCGGGAACGCACACGCCAGCGTCGTGCTCAACGGCGTGGTCGTCGATCCGCAGAGTCTCGTGCGCGGGCCTTTGCTGACGCAGGCACTTCAGGCATGGAACGCGACGCCGGAAGCGAAGCGCGAACGCATCGCCATCGTCGACTTCGCGCTGCCGTCGACGACCAGGCGCTTCCACATGGTCGATCTGAGGACCGGCGCGGTGGAGAGCTATCTCACTGCGCACGGACGCGGCTCCGATCTCGGCCATGACGGCATTGCGGAGAGTTTCTCCAACGAACCCGGCTCCAACGCTTCGTCGCTCGGCGCGTATCTCTCCGCGAGCCGCTATATGGGCGCGCACGGACTGTCGCTCCGTTTGAAAGGCCTCGACGCGACGCAGAACGCCAACGCCGAACCGCGCGCCATCGTCCTGCACTCGGCGCCGTATATGGATACCGACTGGCGGCGCGCACACGGCAAGCCGGGGCGATCCTTCGGCTGCTTCGTCGTCGAGACGCCGCTCATCGAGCACGTGGTGACACGGCTCGAGAACGGCGTTCTCATTTTCGCGGGGCGTTAGAGCATATCCCCGCCGCACGCCGACGCCGTCGTGCCATGCGCTTTGTACGCCTTGATGACATTGCGGCCCGTCGTCCACTTGTGGACTTCATCCGGTCCGTCGACGAGACGCTGTGCGCGGATGTGGGTGTACCAGGCGGCGAGCGGGGTATCGCGGCTGTAGCCGAGCGCGCCGTGCAGCTGGATCGCGGTGTCGACGACCTTGTGGACCATGTTGGCGAGGAACACCTTCGCGATGCCGTTCTCCTGGCGCATGTCCATCTTGTGCTCGGCCTTGTAGGCGATGTGCAGCAGCATGAGGCGCGCGATGTAGAGCTCGCTCGCGCACTCGGCGAGCATGAATTGCACGCCCTGACGTTCGCTCAGCACCTTGCCGAAGGTCTCGCGCTGCGAGACGTAGGCGGTCGCCATGTCGAGCGCGCGCTGCGCCATCGAGACGTTGTGCATGCCGTGCCGCATGCGGCCGTAGGCGAGACGGTGCTGGCCCATGTTGAAGCCGCCGCCTTCGCCGCCGAGCAGGTTTTCGGCCGGCACTTCGAGATTGGTGATCTCGATCTCGGAGTGGCCGCCGCCCATGATGTGCGAGAGCGGGCCTTCCACGGCCATCGTCTGGATGTCGCGCTTGATCTTGTAGCCGGGGTTGGGAAGCTCGACGAGGAACGTCGAGAACTGCTGGTGGCGCGGCGCGTTCGGATCCGTTTTCGCCATCACCAGCGCGATGTCGGCCGCACTGGCGGCGGAGGAAAACCACTTCTCGCCGTTGAGGACGTAGGTGTCGTTGCCCTTTTTCTCGGCCCGCGTCTGCATGCCGGTGGCGTCCGCGCCGGCGGCCTTTTCGGTCATCGAATAGCAGATGCGTTTCTCGCCGTTGAGCAGCGGCTTCAGGAACTTTTCTTTCTGATACTCAGTGCCGTGCTCGAGCAGGGTGAGCATCGTCGCGTCGTCAGGGCCTTGCGTGTTCATGGAGAGCGCGCCGAGATGGCTCATGCCCAGCTCCATCTGCACCAGCGCATTGGCGAGCGGCCCCAGGCCCATGCCGCCATGCTCCTTGGGGATGAAGGGGCACCACAGCCCTTGCGCGCGCGCCTTCTTGCGCAGCTCCGCCAGCACGGTCTTGTAGTCCTCGCCCGCGTGCAGGCGCTTTTCGGCGGGGATGCATTCGTCGGCCACCCACTGGCGGACCTTCTCGCGGATTTTCTTGGCTTCCGGCGGGATTTCGAAGTCGATGGACATGGGCGGTTCCTCCTCGTGTTCTCCTGTCGAGGCTAACACGCCGAGGCCCATGCCGATCAACCATTGTGTGAAGGTGCATTATCACCGTTGGTGATGTATGCGCGGGCCATGAACTTGCGCTCCATCGATCTCAATCTGCTGCCGGTGTTCGAAGCCATCTACGCCGAACGCAGCCTCACGCGCGCCAGCGAGGCGCTGCACATCACCCAACCGGCGGTCTCCAACGCGCTCGCGCGTCTGCGTCGGGCGGTGGACGATCCGCTCTTCGTGCGCGCGCATCAGGGCATGACGCCGACGCCTGCCGCCCAGGCGCTCATCGGGCCGGTGCGCGAGGCGCTGGCGCGGTTGCGCTCGGGGCTGGGGCAGCGCGCGCGGTTCGATCCGGCGGTATCGGAGCGCATTTTCACGGTATCCGCATCGGACACGGCGGCGGCCGCCATTGCGCCCGCGCTGCTGAGGGCGCTCGGCCATGCGCCGCGCGTGCGTTTCCACTGGGTGCAGACCGACCGCGCCGACGTGCCGGGCGAACTCGCCTCCGGGCAGATCGATTTCGCCATCGACATCGATGCGCTGGCGCGTCCGGAACTCGACAGCGCGCCGCTGTTCGAGGACCGCTATGTCTGCGCGCTGCGGCGCGATCATCCGAAGGCGCGCAAGAAACTCTCGCTGGCGACGTTTCTCGCGCTACAGCACATCGCGGTCTCGTCGCGGCGCACAGGTCGCAGCGTCGTCGACGTGACGCTCGCGCAACTCGGCGAACGCGTGCGGCCCGCCATGCGTTTCCGCCACTTCCTGCCGGCGTTTCATGTGGTCATGTCGTCGGATGTGGCGGTGGTGGCGCCACGCTCCATTGCGCTCAGCTACGACGTGGCTGTGTGCGAACTGCCGTTTGACGCGCCGGCGCTGGGCCTGAGCCTCTTCTGGCGGCGTGACGCGGGCCACGACGGCGCCATCGTGTGGGCGCGAGACCAGCTGCTGGCGGCGAGCGTGGCGACGGTGTAGAGAAGGGGTGCTCCTGCGGAGGCCATTCATGTCGCGCAATCCGGCAATCCTTTTTTTGAAGACCTGCGGCGTCATCACCGCGCTTGTCGCCTTCACGCTTGTTGCGCCGCAAACGGCAGTGGGCGCGCCGGGCGGCGGCAGCTCCGGCGGCGGGTCCATGCCGTCGACCTCCGGTCGCGGCGGCGATCCCGCGCGTGCGTATCAGGAAGGGGTCGCGGCGATGGAAGCGCGCGACTACCGTACGGCGGTCGCGAAGTTTCGCACCGTCGTGGGCGCCGCGCCCAACGATCCCAGCGTGAACTACGCCTATGCGCTCGCCCTCATCGGCAACGGGGAGCCGCGCGACGCCATTCGCCCGCTGCAGCGTTCGCTGCGCAGCGACGCCGCGCCACCGGATGCCCGAAAGCAACTCGGACTCATCCATCTTCAGCTGGGCGATCGCGCGAAGGCGACTGAGCAGCTCGCTGCAGCTGCGGCGTCTCTTGCGGCCTGCGACGCCGCCTGCGGCGACGTCCGGCGTGCACAGTTTCAAGCGGCCCACGATGCGCTCAAGGCCGCGCTCGATGCGCCGGTCGCGCCCGCCGCGCCGACGACCGGCTGGCTGATACCCGGCCCGCTGGAGGGGCGCGAAGCTTACGCCGCCGCCGTGGGACTGGTGAATCAGGAGCGCTTTGCGGAGGCGCTCGCCGCCCTCGATGTGGCGCAAGCCGCAATCGGGCCGCATCCGGACATTCTCAACTATCGCGGTTTCGCGAGCCGCAAGCTTGGACGCTTCGATGCCGCGATGGGCTTCTACGTCGAAGCGCTCGCGCTCGATCCCGATCACCGCGGCGCCAACGAATATCTGGGCGAACTCTATTTGCAGGTTGGTCGCATCGACGATGCCCGCCGCCAGCTCGCGAAACTCGATACGCTGTGCCCCTATGGGTGTGCCGAACGCGAGGAACTCGATCGCTGGATCACCGTCGCCGCGCGGTGAAGACGCTGCGCACCGCGCTGGCGCTGTTGTTCATCGCCGCCGCCGCACCGCAGGATGCTTTGCTGCGCGAGGCGGCGTGGACCGCGCCGGGCGGTGATCTCGCCGCTGCGCTGACAGCGGGGCCGGGCGAGTGTCTGGCGCGAACAGATGCGCTCGTCGAGACGGGGCGCGCGCTGTTTCGCAGTCCCTACCTGCTCGGCGGTCCGGCGGCGCGCGTGGGTCTGAGTTGCGATGCCTGCCACAGCGAAGGACGCCGGAACGCACACTTTCTGCTGGCCGAACTCTCCGACGCCGCAGGGACGGCCGACGTCACCGCCGAGTGGGCGAGCAAGACGCGCGGCGACGGGGTGCGCAATCCGGTGATCATTCCCGATCTCGTCGGCGTCGCTGGCAAGACGACCTTCGGCGGGCGACGCGAGCCCTCGCTGGAGACCTTCGTGCGCGGCGTCATCGTCGAGGAGTTTCAGGGGCAGGAGCCGAGCCCGCGCGCCTTCGCCGGTGTGCTGGCGTACGTTCGCGCGCTGGAACCGGGTGCGTGTGCGGCGCCCGCACCCCTGACGGTCGCCGCCGCCGCCGACGATGTGCGGCGTGCGGTGGTCGCGGCGCAAGCCAGCGCCAGTCTTGGTGACGACAGGACAACGCGCGCGCTGGCGCTTGCCGTGCAGGATCGCATTGCACGCATCGCTGAACGTCTGCCGGCGCCTTTGTTCGACGCCGACCGCCGGCGGTTGCAGATCCTGTCACGCGATGTCGCCAGCGCGCGCGACGCATCCTCGTTCGGCCCCGCGTGGCTCGTGCGGTTCGACGCAGCGGTCGCACGCATCGCGCGGCGGGAGCGACGCACCCACTTCGACGCAACGACGCTGCGCAAGGCGCTCGAAACGCCCTGATCTAGCTGGCGGCTGCAGGCTTGCGCTTGTTGGCGCAGCGGTTGGAGCAGTAGCGCATCTCTTCCCAGTTGCGCGCCCACTTGCGCCGCCACTGGAAGGGAATGCCGCACGCGGCGCAGGTCTTTACCGGCAGGTCGGACTTGTCGCGGCGCGGGCCGTTGGCGTTCTTCTTCATGCGACGTCTCCCGTCCGTGATGGCGCCAGGCGACGCGCGATCCACCATGTGCCGAGCGCCCAGAGTGCGCCGATGCTCCAGCCCGCGAGAACGTCGGTGGGATAGTGGACGCCGAGATAGAGCCGGCTCGATCCGATCAGCAGCGTTATCACGATCGCGAGCCCGACGATGTAGCCCTTGTGCGCCTTTTGCCTGTCGGAGCGCGCCAGGAGCGCGCCGAGCGTCAGGTATGTGATCGCCGAGAGCATGGCGTGGCCGCTCGGAAAGCTGAAGCTGTCGATGGGCACGCCTGCCGCCACGAATTCCGGGCGTGCCCGTTCGAAGATGTTTTTCAGCAGCGCGTTGAACAGCGTGCCCGCGATCATGGAGGCCGCGAAGATGCCGGCGAGCCGGTAGCGGCGGCTGATGAGAAGATAACCGGCTGCACTCAGGACGATGAGCGTCAGCACCGTCGTCGAGCCGAGGCTGGTGATGTCCTTCATCGCGATGATGAACCACTCGGGGCCGATCGGCTCATGCGGTGCGCCGGGTTCGCGCATGGTCGCGAGAATGGCGCGGTCGATGGGGTCCGCTTCGCCTTCGCTGACCTCGTCCATCATTTCGATGGTGGCGTAGATGAGAAACGCGGGCAGCAGGAAGCCCAGCAGGGGGACGATCTCCAGTCGCGTGAAGCGATCGCGGAGCGCGCTGAGGATGGGATGTGACAGCATGGTCGCCCAGAACGCCCGAGGTCGCTCGCGGTTCACCCGATCACGACGTGTTCAACGCCCCAGAAGAGCGGCGACTTCGGCAGGTCGATGAAGCGCTTCTCGTCTTCCAGCAGCATCCGGCCCGCCTCGGCGGCCTTCGGATCGCTCGCACTCGCGGCCATGTCCTCGAACGAGTCCCACCAGAGGTCGGCGACGCCGTCGTAGCCCTCGGGTCCGCCGCGTGCGCGACGCAGGTCTTCGCCGGTTTCGGCGGGCAGGCTGTGCATCTGCACATAGCGGCGAATGCGCAACGGTTCCTTCACGCTTGCGACAAGCGGTGCATGCGTTTCGCGCCAGTATGTCTGGAAATCGTCACGGCTCAGATGCGGCAGGCGCACGAGGCAGAAGGTGAGTTTGATCATCTGAAGACGCCCTTGATCGGCACATGGTCGCTGGGCTTTTCCTTGCCGCGCGCATCGCGATGGATGGCGACGCTTTCGAGTTTGTCGGCGGCCTGCGGCGAGCACATGAGATGGTCGATGCGGATGCCGTTGTTCTTGTTCCAGGCGCCGGCCTGATAGTCCCAGAACGTGTAGACGTTCGGCGCGCCGTCGACCTGCATGTAGGCGTCGGTGAAGCCGAGGTTCGCCAGCGCGCGATAACGGTTCTTCGATTCCGGCAGGAAGAGCGCATCGTCCGCCCACGCCGCGACGCTGTGGCAGTCCACGTCGCGCGGAATGATGTTGTAGTCGCCGGCGATCACATAAGGCTCCTCAAGCGCGAGGCGTGCCTTCGCGTGCGCGAGCAGCGCATCCATGAAGCGCAGCTTGTAGTCGTATTTCTCGGTGCCGACAGGATTGCCGTTCGGCGCATAGAGCGAAGCGACGCGGAAGGGCCCGCCGGGCGCCGCGATCACCGCCTCTATCCAGCGTGACTGCGGATCGTCCTCCATGCCGGGCAGGCCGCGCGTGACGTCCTCGATGCGATGCTTCGAGAGCAGCGCCACGCCGTTGTAGGTCTTCTGGCCGTGCGTCTCGATATTGTAGCCGAGGTCCTCGATCTCACTGCGCGGAAACTTCGGATCCTCGCACTTCAGCTCCTGCAGGCACACGACGTCGGCGTCGATTTCCTTCAGCACCTCCAGCGCCGTCGGCAGACGCGCATTGATGGAGTTCACGTTCCAGGCGGCGATGGACAGGGGCACTTTGTATTCCAATTGAAACTTTGGATGATTGTACGCCGTGCTTCCCCGCGAGGGGAAGCTGTCAGCGCGTCAGCGCTGACTGATGGGGCGGTAAGCGAAAAGCGCGAGACGGAGCCGCCGCCCCATCCGTCGCTCGCGTTTCGCGAGCGCCACCTTCCCCTCGCGGGGAGGGACGGGAGTCTAGTTCCACACCGGGGGCTTCCGATCCTTCCACGGGCATTCCTTCTCCAGCTGCCCGGCGAGGCGATAGAGCGTGCCTTCGTCGCCGTAGCGGCCGGTGAACATCATGGCGATGGGGAGCTCGGCCTTCGACTGCCAGAGCGGCAGCGACAGCGACGGCTGACCGGTGATGTTGAAGAGCGGCGTGAACGGGAAGGCCGCGCTTGAGCGGCGGTCGTATTCCTTGAGGTCGCTCATCAGTGGATCGAGGTGATCCACGCGCGGGGGCGGCGTTCCGGTGACCGGGCAGAGATAGACGTCGGCCGTCTCGAAATGCGCGAGGATCTGGCGGCTCATGATCCGGAGCTGCTGCCAGCCCCAGAAGGCCTGTTCGCCGGTGACGCGTTTGCCCGCCTCGTAGCCGCGGCGCGCGAGTGGACCGATCTCGCCGTCGCGCGGCTCGCGCCCGATGCGTTCGACGCGCCGTTTCATGCCGGCGGCGAAGTGCGCCGCAGAGACGAGGCCCTGCGCGCGGTAGAAGAGGCGATAGTCGATCCCGAAATTCCGTTCGACGAGTGTGTGGCCGAGCGCCTTCAGCATCTCGACCGTGCGTAGCAGCGCTTCATGCACCTCCGGATCGAACGGCCGCCCGCTCGGCGTCTCCGCGCTCCACGCGATGGTGAGTTTGCCCGGGCCGCGTTCGACGTCCGCGAGATAGGGGCCGAGCTTCATCGGCGCCGCGTAGGGGCTTGCCGCTTCGGGGTAACCCGTCGCGTCGAGCATGGCGGCGCTGTCGCGCACGGAACGGCTGACGACGTGGTCCACCGAGAAGCCGATCGCGCGATCGGTGTCGTCCTGGCCATTCGGGTTTCGGTCGCGCGTGACCTTCATGCCAACGAGGCCGCAGCACGCGGCAGGTATGCGGATCGAGCCGAGACCGTCGCTCGCGTGTGCGAGCGGGACCATGCCGGACGCCGTCGCCGACGCCGCGCCGCCCGACGAGCCGCCCGAGACATGATCGGTGTTCCACGGATTGCGGCAGGGGCCGAGCATTTCCGATTGCGTGACGCCCGGAATGCCGAACTCGGGCGTATTCGTCTTGCCGACGAGCACCACGCCCGTGGCGCGGTAGCGGCGCACGAGTTCGCTGTCCTCGGCGTCGCTGGCGACCGCCGCATAATGGCTCGCTGACGTGCGCGGCCAGCCCTTCACCTTCAGGCCGAGATCCTTGATCAGGAACGGCACGCCTTCGAACGGGCCTTTCGGGAGCGGCCCCGTCGCCACGCGGCGCGCTTCCTCGAAGGCAGTGTGGACGACGGCGTTCAGCTGGCCGTTGTGGCGTTCGATCCGCGTGATCGTGGCCTCCACCAGTTCCAGCGGCGTGACCGCGCGATCCTTCACGAGCTGCGCGAGCGCGAGGCCGTCGTGGTCGGCGAAATCCGGCATGCTCATGGTGCGCTTCCCCTTGTTTTCCGGAAGGTTAGCGCGCCGCGCCATACGGCGTCAAAAGCCCACCATCACCTTGCATTGCGAGGACGGCTTGCGCAGCGCCTCGAACGCCTCCGGCAGTGCATCCAGCGTGATGCGGTCCGTGATCATGGCCATCGGCTCGATGCGGTCCTTGGCGATCATGTCGATGACGAAGGCGAATTCCTGCGCGGTGTAGCCGAGCACGAACTGCACGTTCAGTTCCTTCATGATGCCGACCAGCGGCATGATGGAATCCATGCCCTGGCACACGCCGGCCACCACGATGCGGCCGCGACGGGGCGCTGCGAGAAACGCCTCGTTCAACATGCCCGGATTGCCGACGCATTCGAAGATCACGTCCGGGCCCTTGCCCGCGATCTTCTCGACCTGGCTCGTCAGCGGCTGTGCGGGATCGATGACGTCGGTGGCGCCGAACTGCGCGGCCATCTTGATGCGCGCGGGCGCGCGCTCGGAGACGATGACATGTCGCGCCCCGGAGAACTTCGCCCACAGCGCGACTGCAAGACCCACGGGCCCCGCGCCGATGATCAGCACCGTCTCGCCGCGCGTGACCTTGCCGAGATCGACCGCGTGCAGTCCCACCGCGAGCGGCTCAACGAGCGCGCCTTCCTCCAAGGAAACAACATCGGGCAAGCGGTGCGCGGTAGACGAACCGATGCGCACATATTCCGCGTAGGCGCCGGGTTGGGCGCCGAGCCCGATAGGCACGCCTTTGGCGCAGGCCGCCGCCCCGTAACCGATGTTGACGCAAGGGGAGCTGTCGCCGCAGCACAGATAGGGAAATCCCGCGACGCGGGCGCCTTCCTTCCATTCGCCCTTGAGCGCGGAACCGATCGCGACGACCTCGCCGGAAAATTCATGCCCCATCACCGCGCCAGACGGCAAAGGCATCATCGTGCCGGCCTCGCTCATGTGCAGGTCCGACCCGCAAATCCCGCAGGCGCGCACTTTCAGGATGAGGTCTCGCGGGCCCGGCTTCGGATCGTCGAACGCTTCCACGACGAGTGGTTTACCCACTTCCTTGAATACGGCTGCACGCATCGCCGTCGCTCCTTCCCTTTGGCCTTTTCGTTTGTCCGTGAGCCTGCCAAGGTTATGCGCAAAGAACAATCGGCGTGATCAATCGCCGGCGGAGGAATAGTGACGGTCAATCTGGGCGATGTGCTGGATCTCGTGGCGCAAACGGTGCGGCCGGACGATCCTGCTGTGATCTGCGACGATGTCGTAACGACATGGGGCGATCTCGATCGCCGCGCCAATTCCGTGGCGCGCGCGTTGATTGCGGCCGGTCTGCAGCCCAATGCCAAAGTCGCGCTCTACATGCGCAACGGGCCGGCCTACGTCGAAAGCCTCGCGGCGACGTTCAAGGGACGCCTCGCGCATGTGAACGTGAACTACCGCTACGGCGTCGATGAGCTGCTCTACATCCTCGACAACGCCGACGCGGAAGCGGTGATCTTCGGTTTGGAATTCGCGACGCAGGCGGCGGCGCTGATGCCGCGCGCGCCGATGGTGAAGGCATGGATTCAGGTCGGCGGCGAGACGATTGCCGGGGCGCAATCTTACGACGACGTTGCGTCCGGTGACGGCGCGCCGCTTGGCATCGAGCGCAGTCCCGATGATATTTTCCTGCTCTACACGGGCGGCACGACGGGCCTGCCCAAGGGCGTGATGTGGCCGTCGTCGGCGTTCTGGTCGGCGAACATGCCTGGCCGCGCGGCTGTGCCGGGTGCGGAGCCGCCGGCGACCGTCGAGGCGTTGATGGACCAGATCCGCAGCGGCGCAGGGCGCATGCCGACCTATGTCGCGCCGCCCCTGATGCATGGCACCGGTCTCTTCAGCGCGGTGAACGCGATGACGAAGGGCGGCACGGTGGTGGTGACGTACAATCCGCATTTCAACGCGAACGAAGCGGCGACCGCCGTTGCAAAGCACAAGTGCGGCTCGATCATCATCGTGGGCGACGCGTTTGCGCGGCCGCTGGTGGATGCGCTGCGCGGCGGTGAGCACGACGTCAGCCATGTGCGCTCAATGACGTCGAGCGGCATGATGTGGAGCCCGGAGGTCAAGCAGGGATTGCTTGAGTTCATGCCGGACGCGGTGCTGTTCGACAGTTTCGGCTCGTCGGAGGGCACCGGGCTCGGCGTGTCGCTCGTCTCGCGCGACGCGCCGCCGTCGGAAGCGAAGTTCGAGGTCGCGTCCACGATCGTCGTGCGGCCGGATGATTTCACGCTGGTGACGCCGGGATCGGGTGAAGTTGGGCTCGTCGCGAAATTCGGCAACCTGCCGATCGGTTACTACAAGGATCCCGAGCGCACCGCGAAGACCTACGTCATGATCAACGGCGAACGCCACCTCATCAGCGGCGATCACGCCACGGTCGAAGCGGACGGTTCGATCCGCCTGCTCGGACGCGGGAGCCATTGCATCAACTCCGCTGGCGAAAAGATCTATCCCGAGGAAGTCGAGGAGGCGATCAAGACGCACCCGGCGGTGTTCGACGCGCTCGTGTTCGGCACGCCCGACCCGCGCTTCGGCCAGACGGTGTCGGCGGTCGCGAGTCTGAAGGATGGCGCAAGCGCCAGCGAGGCCGAACTCATCGCCCACGTGCGCGAGAAGCTCGCAGCCTACAAGGCGCCGAAAAAGCTCGTGCTCGCCGCGGTCACGCCGCGCGCGCCCAACGGCAAGGCCGACTATGCGGCGGCCAAGGAATTGTTTGCCCAGTCATAAATTCACAACGTCGTAAGTCCGGGGAGGAACAGAACCACCATGAGCATGCGCCTGAAGGACGGCATTTTTCTCGCACCGTTCCATCCGTTGAACGAAGACCCGACGCTCGCGCTCCAGCGCGACCTTGAGCTGATCGAACATCTCGATCGGCTCGGCTACGAGGAAGCATGGGTGGGCGAGCACCACTCCGCCGGTTTCGAGATCATCGCCTCGCCCGAACTGTTCATTGCTGCAGCGGCCGAGCGCACCAAGCGCATCCGCCTCGGCACGGGCGTCGTTTCGTTGCCGTACCACCACCCACTGACGGCCGCGAACCGCATCCTGCAGCTCGATCACCAGACCAAAGGCCGCGTGATGTTCGGCGTCGGGCCGGGACTTTTGCCCTCGGACGCCTTCCAGCTCGGCATCGATCCCCAGACCCAGCGCGACCGCATGGTCGAAGCGGTGGAAGTGATCCTGCGCCTCTTCAAGGGCGAGCGCGTCACGCACAAGGCCGACTGGTTCACGCTCAACAACGCATCGTGCCAGCTGAAACCCTACACGTGGCCGCATCCGGAAATCGCGGTGGCTTCGTCGGTGACGCCGTCGGGCGGCAAGCTCGCGGGCAAGCATGGCTTCGGCATGCTTTGTGTCGCGGCGACGCAGGCTGGCGGCTACGATGCGCTCGGCATCAACTGGAAGATCGCCAATGAAACCGCCGCCGCCAACGGCAAGACAATGAACCCGGAAAAGCTGCGTCTGGTCGGACCGGTGCACATCGCGCCGACGCGCGAGGAGGCGTGGGCCAACGTCGAATTCGGCGCGCGCGAGTGGCTCAAGTACATGACGAGCATCAACCCCGCCGGCATGATGATGAGCCGCGAAGGCGATCCGCTGAAACACATGGTCGAAGACGGCATCGCGGTGATCGGCACGCCCGACGACGCCATTGCGCAGATCAAGCGCTTGCGCGCAAAGCAGGGCGATTTCGGCGTCTTCCTGCAACTTGCGACCAACTGGGCGCCGTTCGACAAGACCAAGACGAGCTATGAGCTATGGCGTCGTCACGTGACGACCGTCGTCAACGGGATGAACGACCAGCGCCAGGAAAGTTACGATCACGCCGTCGGCAACGCGGCGGAGTTCATGCAGGCGGCGACCAACGCGGTGCTGTCGACGATCGCCAAGCACCACGCGGAAGAAGGCGCGAAGGCGGAGAAGAAGTAGGCCCTAGGTGCGCACCCGCATCTGCCCCAGATAGTCGCGCTTGCCGAGCGGCGCGCCTTTCTGGCGGAGGATGTCGTAGGTGGTGGTCGCGTGGAAATGCAGGTTCGGCAGCGAGAATGAGAGCAGGAAGCCTTCCGCCGTGAACGGGATTTTCATCTCGCCCATCTGGAAGAGCATGTCGCGGCCCTCGAGCGCGTTCACGTCTGCCGGATCGAGCTCCTTCAGCGCCGCAACCGCGTCGGCGACCTTCTTCTGCAGCCCCGCGTAATCAAGCGGCTCGATGGAGGTCGGCGGCGTCGACACGCCGGCGTGCACTTCTTCGATGGCGCCGATGGAGTGGTGGACGACCGACAGCACCTGGAAGCGGAAGGGCAACATCTCCGGATGCAGCCGCGTCTTCACGATCTCCTGCGGGTCGATGTTGTTGTCGATGCAGTGTGACAGACCGCGATCGAGGACGACACCGATGGCGCCGACGGTCTGGATGAACGGACGCACGACGGCGTCGTGCAGTGTGATGGTCATAAGTAGTTCCTCCCGTTGCGGACTCTAGCGTGCGCGGAGCCCGATGCAAAACGGCCCCGACTTGCGCCGGGGCCGTATCGTTGATCTGTTTTCAGTCTAGGTTCAGCGCGGCGCCATGCGGATGGAGCCGTCGAGGCGCACGCATTCGCCGTTGAAATAGCCGTTCCTGATCATTTCGAGCGCGAGCGAGGCGTATTCTTCCGGATTCCCCAGACGCTTGGGGAACGGCACTTGGGCGCCGAGGGCGTCCTTGATCGGCTGCGGAGCGGCTGCCAGCAGCGGCGTGTTGAAGATGCCCGGCAGGATCGTGTTCACGCGGATGGCTTCGCCCGAGAGATCGCGCGCGATCGGCAGCGTCATGCCGACGACGCCGCCCTTGGACGCCGAGTACGCCGCCTGGCCGATCTGGCCGTCCTCGGCCGCGACCGACGCGGTGTTGACGATCGCGCCGCGATCGCCGTCGGCGAGCGGGGGCAGCGTCAGCATGCCGGCGGCGGACTTCGCGATGCAGCGGAAGGTGCCGACGAGATTGATCTGGATGATGAGGTCGAACTGGTTGAGCGGGAAGTGCTTGATCTCGCCCGTATCCTTCGCGCGCGAGGCGGTCTTCACGGCGTTGCCTGTGCCCGCGCAGTTCACGAGGATGCGCTCCTGACCGATGGCCGCGCGGGCCTTGGCGAATCCGGCGTCGACGCTCGCTTCGTCGGTGACATTGACCTTGCAGAAGACGCCGCCCAGTTCCTTGGCAAGTTGCTCGCCCTTCTCCTCATTGAGGTCGAACAGTGCGACCTTCACGCCTTGTGCAGCGAGCGCGCGGGCGGTGGCCGCGCCGAGGCCGGAGGCGCCGCCGGTGATCACGGCGGAAATGGACGAGTCGAGCTTCATGGCGGTTTCTCCCGATAGGACCGAGGCTGTTGTCTGGCGCCGTTGAAGCACTCCGGCGAAGCGCGCGAAAGTCCTGCCGGAAGGGAAGCAGAGATCTCGACCGCTTTCAGGCCAAGTGGATTCCGGTTGGCCGCCCGGAAAGCGGTCAAGATTGGGATTCTAGAGCAACTTTTCCCACCACGACCGCACGGTCGTGGTGGGGTTGCTCTAGGCGTGCGCCCCGCCGCTAGGTAACACGCCTCAGATGAGTTTGACGCCGATCTACTGGGGCCTCGCGGGCCTGCTCGCCACGCTTTACCTCGCGCGGGTCGGCGATCCGCCAGGACGCACGCGCACGCTGCTCAAGACCTTGTCGGTGGTCGCGCTCGCGCTGGTGGCGCTGATCGGGGGCGGGTTCATCCTGCTGGTGCTGGCGCTGCTGCTCTGCGCGCTGGGAGACTTCTTCCTGTCGCGTCCGGGCGAAGCGTCGCTCAAGGCGGGGATGGCGGCGTTCGCGGCCGGGCATCTCGTTTATATCGCGCTGTTTCTCAATCAGGGCGGTGGCCTCGGCTACGACGTGCTGCGCATCCTGATCCAGCTCGCCATTGCGGGCGCGGCGGGCGGCGTCGCGCACTGGCTATGGCCCGATCTCGGCGAGATGCGGCGTCCAGTGGCGGCCTATATGGCGATCGTGGCGTCGATGACATTGCTTGCCGTCGGCCTGCCCCCGTCGCTGTGGCTGGTGAGTGTCGGCGCCATGCTGTTCATGACGTCGGATGCGCTGCTGGCGGGGGAACTTTTCAAGTTGACGGCCGACAGCCCATCGCGCCGGTGGACCTCGCCCACGGTTTGGACGCTCTACTGGACCGGTCAGGCGCTGATCACGGCGGGATTTTTGTATCCGGCGAAGTGAGGACGGGCGCGCGGGTTTCACGCCAGGTGATGTAGATCGTTGATGCGATGATGACGCCCGCGCCCACAAGCATGAAAGCGTCCGGTCTTTCCGCGAAGATCAACCAGCCGAAGAAGATGGCGAGCGGCAGTCGCACATAGTCGATCAACCCCATGAGCGAGGCGTCCGCCGACGACAGGGCGCGTACGTAGCAGCTCTGTGCGCCGACGCCCGCGAAGCCCATGCCGAGAAAGAGCGCAAAGTGCATGAGCGTCGGCTGCTTCCAGGCGAGGAACGCGAACGGCAGGCCGACGACGGTGGTGAAGATGTTCGTCCACGCCACGAGCGTCAGCGTCGAGTGATCTCGCGTGAGATCCTTCACGGTGACGAGCGTGACGCCGAACAGCATGGCCGATGCCAGCGCCGCGAGCACGGCGATGCTCGGCATTTCCCCGCCCGTCGGACGCAGCATGATGAGCACGCCGGCAAAGCCGATGCCCACCGCCGTCCAGCGCCGCACGCCGACCTTCTCCCTCAGCAGCCACACGGCGAGGATGGTGACGAACAGCACGCGCGAAAAGCTGATGGCCTGGCTGTCCGCGAGCGGCAGATGCGCAAACGCGTAGAAGCCCGCGAAAAATCCCAGCGTCGAAAAAGCGCAGCGGCGCAGGACTGTCCACGGTCGCTTCACGGCCAGCGCGTTCGGTCCTGCGCGCAGCAGGAACGGGGCCACCGCCACCATGCCCGCCGCGCAGCGGAAGAACACCATCTGACTTTCCGGATACTCCGCCCGCACGAGGATTTTCAGCAGGATCGCCATCGCGGTGAAGCAGCCCGCAGATGCAAGCATCCACAGGGCGCCCCTCGCATTGGAGGAAAGGGCGTTCGGCGAAGGAGTGGCGGGGGGACTCACGGGAAGGTGAACACTAGAAGCCGTTCGGCCTGTTGGCGAGGCGCATTTGAGCTAGGATGGTCGCCACCGAGGAGATCGCTCATGCGCCTTGCCGTCGTCGTTTTCGCCATTTCGCTCGTCGCCTGCGGCCGGTCGCCGGAAGCGGAGTTCGCCGACACGGCCCCGCCGCAGATGTTCGGCCAGGTACGCGCCGCGGGCACCGAACCGTTCTGGGGGCTCTCCGTCTCGCCGAAGGAGGGGTTTGTCCTCACTGAAGCGGGCGCGCCCGATCCGGTGCGTGCGACCTATGTAGAGCCGGAAGCTATCGACGGCGGCGGGCGCTTCAATGCGGGCGCATTCACGCTGACGGTCACGCAGGGCACGTGTTCGGACGGGATGTCGGACATCGCGTATCCGCTGAACGCGCGCGTCGTGGTCGGCGATCGCACGCTGGTCGGGTGCGCGTACTATCCATGGGGCGCGAACTTGACCTCGCTCATTCCGGCGATCGATGCGTGTCTCGCGAAGGTGCCCGCGCGCATGCCGGTGACGCATGGCTATCTGAAGGACGGCTTCGCGTATGTGCGTCTTTCCGCGAGCGGGCCGGAGGAAACCTATGACTGCGTCTACCAGGCGGGCGAAGCGACGGTGAAGCGCGCCGAAGGACAACTCCCCGGCGAACGCATACCCACTTTCTATCGCGCGCCGATGGACGATCCGGGCGAGTCCTGTGCGCCGCACGAAGAGATCAAGGACTCCAGCGGCGTACTGCTTGGCTGGTCCATCGCCGACGGCGCGTGCTGACATCGAACGAAAGAGAACACCATGTCCGACGACATCGACGCCGCGCCGACCCCCATTCCCGAAGGCTTCACCGACTGGGGCTGGCGACGCGGCTTCGGCGGCGTGTGTGGTCCGCTCTACGGCAAGGAATTGCCGGACTTCAAACGTCAGATGGGCTTCCGCGTTGAGCAGCATCACACCAACGGCATGAAGGCCGCGCACGGCGGCATGCTGATGACGTTCGCGGACGTGGCGTGGGGCAATACGGTGTCGGTCGAGCGCTCCAGCTTCTGGGTGACGATCAAGCTGACCTGCGAGTTTCTGTCCTCCGCGCGCCTCGGCGAATGGGTGGAAGGCGGCGGCGAAGTACTGAACATCGTCGACGACGTGTTCACGGTGGCCGGCAAGGTGTGGGTGGGCGATCGCCTGATCCTCACCGGCAGCGGCGTGTTCAAGGCGTTGACGCCGCGCGAGCCGCGCCCCGGCGAACGTGCCTACGAGACGGCTTAAACTTCCAGGGCGAGTAGCGCGAAACTCGCAAGCCAGTGTTCGCCCATATAGTCGCCGGCCACATGCGGCAGGGCGCTTTGCAGATGGATATCCGCTGTATCAATCGCGACGACGCGCGCGGGATCGTTCTGCGCGAGTGCGGCTGCAATGCCGCGCCAGCACCACGCACGCGACAGGTTCAATCCATCGAGATGCGCGATCTTGCCGTCGGTGCGGTCGCTGACGGTCACCGGCGTGAAGAGCGTTGCGGGACGGCGTGTGGCGACATTCGGCAGGAACGCCGCGAACCATGCGCGGAAGTCGGACGGCGCCAGCACGCGCCGCATCGCCTCCGCTTCCATGAGCGCTGACGACAGAAACTCGTCCTGAGAAGGCTCCCAGGCCTGACAATCCTGATCCAGCGCATACCAGCGCCGCGCACTGTCGGTGAGCAGAACGCGCAGGTCTTCGGCGCCGAAAGCGTCACAATAGTCGAGCGCGAGCGCTGTCGCGAACGCAGTGTTCGTATGTGCGCCTGCGCGCACCGGGTAGGTCGCCAGCGGCAGATAGGCGAGAAAGCGCGCAACGAAGGCGTCCGCAAGCGGTTGCAGCGTAGCGCTCCAGCGCTGACCGTCTGCATCGTCGAACTGTTTCAGCTCAGCCGCGAGCTTGAGGAGCCACGCCCAGCCATAGGGGCGCTCGAAGACGCGTGAGTGCGGGCGCGCGAGATAGGCGCACTCTGCGGCGACATTCTCAGGCGTGAACGCGACGTCGAATTGTGAGCGGAGCGCAGCACATTCGGTGCGGTCGGGAAAACGTCTCAGGCACCGTGCAAGCGTCCAGTAGCCGTGAACACACGAGTGCCAGTCAAAGCTGCCAAAGAAGATCGGGTGCTGGGCGCGCGGCGTCGTTCCGTCGGTGTCGGAAAGCCAGACGTGATCGAGCTTGTGCGGATAGGCGCGTGCGACGTGGCCGAGGGCGATGGTGGTGAAGCGTGTGGCGATGTCGGCGGTCAGGCGCATGTCAGAACCGGAACACGAGGAAGTACATGAGCGCCGTGTTCACTACGAGCAGCGGCAGCGCCGTGGGGATCTGCGCCTTGATCACCGCGTCGCGGTCCGGGAGCTGCAGCAGCGCCGCCGGCACGAGATTGAAGTTCGCCGCCATCGGCGTCATCAGAGTGCCGCAGAAGCCCGACAGCATTCCGATGGCGGCCATGATCGCGGGATTGCCGCCGAAATGGTTCACGATCAGCGGCAGGCCGATGGCCGCCGTCATCACCGGGAACGCGGCGAATGCATTGCCCATCAGCACGGTGAACAGCGCCATGCCGCCGCAATAGGCGATCACCGCAGCGATCCGGCTGCCTTCGGGAATGACCGTGCTTGCGAGATCGCCGATCACCGCGCCCACGCCGGTCGCCGCGAACACCGCGCCGAGCGAGGCGAGCATCTGCGGCAGGAGCGCCGCCCATCCCACGGTGTCCATCAAGCGGCGTCCCTCCGTCAGCGGCGCATGCAGCGGCGGACGGAAGAGCGACAGCGCCAGCAGCGTCGCCAGCACCGCGCCGATGGCGAGCGAGATGAGCGTCGCCTGTTTCGGCTGGAAGATTGGGTGGCCGGCGATCGTTGCATCCTTGAGGACGATGCCGCCGAACAGCGCGACCGCAGGGATCACCAATGCCGGCAGGAACAGCAGATCGCCCCGACGCGCCGCCGACGCGACGCGTGTCGCTGCATCCGTCGTCTTCGGTTTGCCCTGTCCGAGAAATCCGAGACCGCCCACGAGCGCGATGGCGAGCACCAGCAAGCCGTTGCCGAAGTCGCCGAGCCGGGAGCCGAAGAGGAAACTGACCGCGACCAGCCCCCAGAACGCGGTGTTGCCCCAGCGCTTGGGGTTCTCGCCGTCGCGCGCGTTGATGATGGCGATGGCGGCGAAGAAGGCCCCGGCGAGCCAATAGACCATGTCGAGCGTGATCATGCTGCGCGCTCTGCCTGTGCAAGACGCGCATCCAGTCGCAGCATCCGCCAGCCATGCACGATCAGCGCAGCGATGGCCGTGGGAATGGCCCAGAGCGACAGGTGCAGTGGCTCCACGAAGATGCCGTTCTGCTCCAGAAAGCCCTTCATCAGCAGGATCGAGGAAATCGCGATGAAGATGTCCTCGCCGAAGAAGAGCGCGATGTTGTCGACCGCCGCTGCGTGCGCGCGCACGGTGTGGCGGGTGTCGTCGGAGATGTCGCCGAGGGTTTTTTCCGCCGCTGCCTCCGCCATTGGTGCGATCAGCGGACGCACCATCTGCGCGTGCCCGCCCAGCGAGGTGAGGCCGAGCGCCGACGTCGCCTGCCGGATCACGAAGTAGGCGAAGAGCAGCCGCCCGGTCGTCGCCTGTGCGATGCGACCGGCCAGGACGCGCGCGCGCTCCTGCAGGCCCTCGCGCTCCAGCAGGCCGATAGCGGCTACGACGAGCCACACCGCACTCACATAGCGGTTGTCATTGAACGCCTTGCCGAAGACCGAGATGACCTCGACCGGCCCCATGTCCGCCGCCAGTCCTGTCGTCAGCGCGGCGGCGGCGATCACCAGCAGCGGATTGAAGCGCAGCACGAAGCCCGCAATCACCACCGCAATGCCCAGAAGCGTCAGCACGCGCCCTCCCTCCGTCGCGCGCATCGGCGCTTGATCGCGCCGCAGTGGCGCCGCGCGGTCCTGCCGGGTATGGAACGCGGACGCTCACGGGTAGGCAAGAGGCGCATCATGGTCAAACGGCTTTCGGTTCTTCTTTCTGCTCTGGCGCTTGCGGCGTGTGCGAGTGCCGCGCCCTCAGGGCCGGTCTCCCTGGAGCAGGTCTGGCGCACCGAAGGGTTTGCGCAGCCCGAAAGCGTCGCGCCCAGCGCCGACGGCAAGATGTTTTACGTCTCCAACGTCGCCGGCGAACCTGCGGGCAAGGACGGCGTCGGCTTCATCTCGCGGATCACGCCGGCGGGCGCGGTGATCGATCGCGAATGGGTGACGGGGCTGAACGCGCCGAAGGGCATGGCGGTCGCGGGTGGGAAACTCCACGTCTCCGACATCGACGCGCTGGTGACGATCGATGCCGCGACCGGCGCCGTCGCATCGCGCACGCCGATCGAAGGCGCGCGCTTCCTCAATGACGTGGCGATGGCGCGGGACGGCGCCGTGCTCATCAGCGATTCCGGCGGCGCGAAGATCTATGCGGTGACCAACGGCGCCGTGAGCGTGTGGCTCGCCGATCCGCTGCTTGCGGCGGTCAACGGTCTGACGCCCGAGCGCGACCGGCTCCTCGTCTCCACCATGCAGGGCAAAGTGCTCGCCATCGACTGGACGACGCGCGCGATCACCGTGCTCGGCGAAGGCATCGGCGACGGCGACGGCGTCTCGCCCTTGGGCGGCGGGCACATCCTCGTCAGCGAGTGGCGCGGGCGCATCTTCCACATGACGCCGGACGGCGTCCCGAACACGATCCTCGACACGCGCGAGGCGCGCATCCTGCAGAACGACTTCGTCCTCGTCGGCGACACGCTCTACGTCGCGAACATGCTGCCGGGCACGGTCACGGCGTGGAAGATCAAGCGCTGATCAGCCGTAGTTCGGTGCGCGCTTCTCAAGGAACGCCTTGACGCCTTCCTGGAAGTCCTCGCCCTGCGCGCACAGGATCTGGTTGCGGTCTTCCATCGCGATGGCAGCTTCGAGCCCTTGTGCGTCGATGGCGTGGTTGAGGCATTCCTTGGTAAGACGCAGGCCCAGCGGCGTGGCGTGCAGCATGTCCTTCACGAAGCCGTCCACTTCCGCGTCGACCTCTTCCGGCAGGACGACGCGGCTGACGAGACCGAGACACAGCGCGCGCTGTGCATCGATGAAGCGGCCGGTCAGCATGAACTCCGCCGCCACGGAGCTGCCGACCATGCGCGGCAGGAAATAGCTCACGCCGATATCGCACGCCGAAAGACCGATACGAATGAAGGCCGCGTTCATGCGCGTCGTCGGCGTGGCGATGCGCACGTCCGACGCCAGCGCCAACGCAAAGCCGCCGCCGCTGGCCGCACCCTGCACGGCGGCCACGATCGGTTGCGGGCAGCGGCGCATGGCCATCACGATTTCGGAGATGGAGCGCTGGCTGTCGAGGCCCGTGCCGATCGTCCGCGCGGCGTTGGAGCGCTCCTTGAGGTCGAGGCCGGCGCAGAAATTGTCGCCCGCGCCGCGCAACACAACCACGCGCACGTCGCGGCGCCAGTAGAGGTTCACGAAGAAGTCACGCAGCTCGCTCACGAGTTTGGTGTTGAGCGCGTTCAGGCTCTTCGGGCGGTTCATCGTCGCGGTGACGACGGCGCCGGTCTCCTCGACGATCAGGTGTTCATAAGCGGCGGACATGGCGGGCTCCCTTGGATGGCCGGACTGTCCGGGAGGGCGTGCGGGCGGTCAACGGGCGCCGCAGCGGGAAGGAGGGTTGTCAGCCGGCGCGTGAAGCCCCTACATCCCCCGCCTCATGGCGCGTTTTCTCATCACCTCCGCACTCCCGTACATCAACGGCATCAAGCACCTCGGCAATCTGGCGGGGTCCATGCTGCCGGCGGACGTGCATGCGCGGTTCCGCCGTCTGCAGGGCCATGAGGTGCTCTATCTCTGCGCTACCGACGAGCACGGCACGCCGGCGGAGCTTGCGGCCGCCGAAGCCGGGCAGGACGTGCGCGCCTATTGCGACGAGCAGCACCTGATCCAGAAGGCGGCGTGCGATGGCTTCAGGCTTTCGTTCGATCACTTTGGCCGCTCGTCCAATCCGCCGAACCACAAGCTGACACAGCATTTCTGCGAGAAGCTGGAAGCGGCGGGGCTGATCGAGGAGCGCACGTCGAAGCAGGTCTATTCCGTCGACGACGGCCGCTTCCTGCCGGACCGGTATGTGGAAGGCACATGCCCGCATTGCGGTTTCGAGCGCGCGCGCGGCGACCAGTGCGACAACTGCGGGCGGCTGCTTGATCCGACGGATCTGAAAAGTCCGCGCTCCAAGATTTCGGGCTCCACCAATCTCGAAGTCCGCGACACCGCGCATATCTTCCTGCTGCAAGGCAAGATGCAGGAGCGCATCCGCGCGTGGGTGGACGCCTCCAACGACTGGCCGAACCTCGCGCGCTCCATTGCTTACAAATGGCTCGACGAGGGCCTCATCGACCGTGCGATCACGCGCGATCTGTCGTGGGGCGTGAAGGTCACGAAGGACGGGGCGCCGCGACCGGGCTTCGAGACGAAGGTGTTCTACGTCTGGTTCGATGCGCCGATCGAATATATCGCCGCCGGCGCCGAATGGGCCGAGGCGACGGGCGGGAACTGGGAGCGCTGGTGGCGGACCGACAAGGGCGCTGACGACGTCACCTATGTGGAATTCATGGGCAAGGACAACGTCGCTTTCCACACCGTTAGCTTCCCGGTGACGATCATGGGCTCGGGCGAGCCGTGGAAGCTGGTCGACCGGCTCAAGGCCTTCAACTGGGTGACGTGGTACGGCGGCAAATTCTCCACGTCTGAAAAGCGCGGCATCTTCATGGACACCGCGCTTGAGCTGCTGCCGAGCGACTACTGGCGCTGGTATCTGATGGCGAATGCGCCGGAGAGCTCGGACGCGGCGTTCACGCTCGAACAGTTCCAGCAGACGGTGAACGCCGATCTCGCCAACGTGTTCGGCAATTTCGTGAACCGCATCACGCGTTTCGGCGCGGCGAAGTTCGACTCGAAGGTCCCCGATGGCGGCGCGCCGGGCGATCTTGAAGCGAATCTTGCCAAGGATGTGGCCGAACGCATCGCGGCGCTCACGCAGCATCACGAGGAGATGGAATTCCGCAAGGCGGCGGCCGAGCTGCGTGCGCTCTGGGCCGTCGGCAATGAGTATCTGCAGGTCGCCGCGCCGTGGACGGCGTTCAAGACGGACGTGGACTACGCCGCCGTCGGCGTGCGCACGGGGATCAATCTCGTCGCGCTGTTTGCGGTCCTCGCGCAGCCCTTCATTCCGGACGCGGCGAAGACCGTTCTTGATGCATTGAGCATTCCTGAAGCGAACCGCAGCTGGCCAAGGACCGACGCCGCGGGTCTTCTGGACGCGCTGCCGCGCGGTCACGCCTTCACGCCGCCTGATGTTCTCTTCAAGAAGATCGAGGACACGGACGTCGCCGCGTGGACGGAGATGTTCGGCGGCGGCTGACCCTTAGGCTCCGTAGTACGCGAACGACGCCCAGTAGTAGGGATGCGCATAGGGCTTCGAGCCCGGCGGCTTTTCCGAAAGGTCGACAAGCAACGACCCGAGCTTGTTGCGATCCTCCTGCGGCGCCGTCGCCAGCGCCGTCTGCACATGCGTGCTCAGGGTCTGCGCCGTCGAATCGCGCAAGAATTTCTGCGCCGCCGTCAGCGCCCGCGCGGGATCGAGACCGCCGGTGATGTGAAACTGCATCATGCGATGCATGAGGATGGCCGTCGACCAGTCCTCCACCTTCCATAGCGCGCCCACGACGCCGCGGACTCCCTTGGCCAGCAGGGCGTTCGGCATGCTCGATGGCGTGCGCAGCAGGTTCTCGCTCGTCTTGCTGGTTTCGCAGGCCGACAGCACCGCGAGCGCCATGTTGAGCCGCGCGGGGTTGGCGGCGATCTCGCGTACCGTGAGAAGCGAATTGCCGCCGAGCGCGATGCCGGCCGCGTTGTTTCCGGTGAAGCCGAAGCCGCCGTGCGTGGCGAGATAGAAATACTGTGCGCCGCTCGATTGTAGCGTGGCGATGAGATTGCGCGTGGTCACGCCTGCGGGGAGGCGCTGTGAGGCCGGTGCGCCGAAGAGCGACCGCTGAAGCACGAATTCCGCATCCGCACCCGCGAGATCGCCGGTAGGGTTGAACAGCCCGACAAGGCGCGGCGGCTGGCGCGGCAGCTCCGGCAAGGCGACGAGGGTGGCGAGGTCGGGCGTCTCTGCGATCGCGTAGTGATCGATGAGGCTGCGGCCCGTCGTCGGATTGGTGGCGGAGCGGATCGGCAGTTTCGCGAGATCGGTCGGCTGCACGATGGCGATGCGCGCCCCGTCCTGAACGCCCGCCTGCGCAAGCGTGGTCTGGATCTGGCCTGCGTAATAGACCCAGAACGTCTTTGTCAGCTTGTCGAGTTCCCGCTTGAACGTCGCGCCCGAACTCGGACCGCCTTCGCCGTCATCGGCCCCGTACGCGCCGTTCCACCCGCCGAGCGCGCCGCGCTGGAAGGTCTCGCGCCAGAGCGAGCCCCACAGCAGCGTCTCCATTTCCTCGGTGTCGAAGGTCGGCCCGCCGTTGGTGGCGAGTTCGCGAACGATCGTGGTCGGGCCGCGCGGTGCCTTCGCGTGGATGACGAGGTTCGAGCCCGCCGGCGTCACGACGACGCCCACCACGACATCGAAACGGCGCAGTAGCGTCGTCGCGTCGCGCGGGCTTGCGGTAGTGTCCGGCACGGTCTGCGGATTGGCGGTGCGCGTGGCGTCGGGCGACGTGCGCTTGCTCGCTTCGAGCCAACGCCACGCGGACGCCGCGTCGTTCTTCAGCGCCGCCAGTCGCGCGCCGAGCGCAAACAGCGTCGTCATGTTTTCCAGATGCAGGCCGTAGCGCTGGTCTTCGCTGTAGTCGGCGCTCACAGGCGGCGCCGTACGCGGGATCGCGCCGAGGCCCTGGTTGAACCAGGTCTGCGCATCGACGAGATCGCGCCGCAGCAGCGCCGTGGTGAGCCCTGCGATGCAGATGCGGAGCGCAACGCCCGAAGTGGGTGGCAACACCATGCGCGCGTCAGCGGCGGCGCGCGACGCGAGCGCAAGCTCCGCCATTTTGCGGGGACGGCGCTCCTCCAGCATCATCTCCGCGAGGAAGAGCCGCGACAGGCCCCACGCCCCCTGCGAGACTCGGCCGACCGCGGGATCGGCGTTGGCCTGCAGCAGCGCGCGCGCGCGCGCCCAGTCCGCCGGCGTCTGCCCGAAAAAGGCGCCTCGCAGGCGGATCGCCAGATTGACCCGCGCCTTGGCGATTTCGAACAGGTCGCGACGGGTCTCGGCCTGGCGGAGCGCCGCCTCCAGCCGGCCGATCTCGGCCCGTTCGCCGGATTGGGCATGTGCGAGGCCGGGGCCGGCGAACGCCGCCGCCAAACCTGCCGTGAAAACCCGGCGGGAGGGCTCGGTGATTGCACCGAGTGTGCTGTTTTCGCCTGTGGCGCGCATGCCTTTCCTTGCGCCGGGCGCGCGCCTGTTGGCAAGCGGCGCCTGGCCCGGCTAGAACGCCGGTTAGGAATACAGGGCCGAGTTGGTCGGGCCGAGGAGCAAGCGCCGTGGAAACCATCGAGTCGCTGTTCAACCAGTTCCTGACCTTCATGCAGGGCGGCTTCTACGCCGTGAACGGCCCGCAGGGGCTCATCATCGCCCTGCTGGCGGTGGTCATCATGCAGAACTGGTCGCAATGGCTGCCGCTTACGCTGGGCGCGACCATCTGCTACGCGATCGTGGAAGCGGTCAGGCCCATCATCTTCGACAAGGGTGAACTTAAGCTGCCGCCGGTGGTGGAGCCCGGCTACTGGCTGCAGGTCGGCGGACTTTTCGTCGGCCTCGCGATCATCATCGCCATGTTCTTCGCGGTGAAGAAGATCCTCTTCATGCGCGGCGGCGGTCACGCGAAGGCCAAAGCGCACTAGGCGCTTTTGCGCGCCGCCTCGTAGAGCGCGATGGCGGCGGCCACCGAGACATTCAGGCTTTCCATGTCCGGCGCGATCGGAATGCGCGCGCGCACGTCGCACGATTTCGCCACCAGCTCGCGCAATCCCTTGCCTTCGGCGCCCAGCACGATGGCGGCGGGGCGCAGATCGTTGAGCGCTTTCGCCAGCGACATGCCCGCTTCGCCTTCGAGCCCCACGGTGACGTAACCCGCCTCTGCAAGTTCCTCCACAGCGCGCGCGATGTTCACGACGCGTGCGTGCGGCACGATTTCGATGGCGCCGGCGGCGGCCTTGGCGAGCGCGCCGGTGAGGGGCGGGGACTTGCGATCCTGCATGACGATGGCGCGTGCGCCGAACGCGGCGGCGGAGCGGAAGATGGCGCCGACATTCTGCGGATCGGTGACGCTGTCGAGGATCAGCACGGGGCGGCCGTCGAGCGGCGCGCAGATCGCGAGGAGGTCGTCGGGCTCCAGCGGCGGCGCGCGAACCGCGAGACCCTGATGCACGGCGCCGGGCGGCAGCAGGCGGTCGATCGCGTCGGCCTCCAGCACTTCCACCTTCATGTCTTTCGGCAACCGGTCGGCGGCGTTGCGCGAGGCGATGAGGCGTTCGATCTTGCGGGCGGGGTTGGCGAGCGCGGCCAGCGTGGCGTGCACGCCCCAGATCCAGCGCGTCTCGGCCTCGCCGTTTTCCCCGCGCGGACCCGATTTCGGGCCTCCGCGACCGGGTGGGCCACGCCTATTGAGCGGGGGAGATGACCTCACTATAAGACGCGCCTCCGCTTCGGACGGAGCGTTCTAACGGCCAACGCCGCGAACGTCCAAGCGGATCGCCCCCGGAGATAACCGGCCTGGGGTCGCACGACTGGTACGGAAGGGTGGCCGAGTGGTTAATGGCAGCAGACTGTAAATCTGCCCGCGAGAGCGTACGCTGGTTCGAATCCAGCCCCTTCCACCAGCCTTCGCGCGCTGCGCGCGCTTCGGCTGGCAAGCCAGCCTGAAGAGCATTCCATGAATTGTCGCACCATCGAGACCAACGGCATCCGCCTGCGCGCGGTTGTCGAGGGGACGGGCCCGCTCGTCGTCTTCGTGCACGGCTTTCCGGAGAGCTGGTATTCTTGGCGCCACCAGATCGCGCCCGTCGTTGCGGCTGGGTTCACGGCGTGTGCGATCGACGTGCGCGGCTATGGCGGTTCCGACAAGCCGCATCCCGTGGAAGCCTACGACATGGAAACGCTCGTCGCCGATGTGGCGGGGGTGATTGAGGCGCTCTCGCCGGATGGAAAGGCGATCCTCGTCGGGCATGACTGGGGCGCGCCGGTCGTGTGGTCGACGGCGCTGACGCGGCCCGATCGCGTGCGCGCGGTGGCGGGACTTTCGGTGCCGTACCTGGGTATTCCCACCGTGCCGATGGTCAACATCTTCGACGCGGTGTTCACGCAACGCGGGTTGTTCTTCTATCAGGTCTATTTCCAGAAACCAGGCGTCGCGGAGGCCGAACTCGAAGCTGATCCGCGCCTGGGTCTGCGCAAGTTCTACTACGCCATCAGCGGCGACGCGCCGGACGGGACGTGGCCGAAGGACAAGAAGCACGGCGACACGCTGCTGCATCGTTTGCCCGATCCGCAGCCGTTTCCCGCGTGGCTCACCAAAGCCGATGAGGATTTCTACACCGCCGAGTTCACGCAGTCGGGCTTTCGCGGGCCGCTCAACCGCTACCGCAACGCGCACCGCGACTTCGCGTTTCTCAACCGCTTCCAGGGCAAGACCATCCAGCAGCCGTCCTTCTTCATCGGCGGCTCGCGCGATCTCGTGCTGAAAATGGCGCCGGGCGTGGACATGGTGGAGATCATGAAGGCTCAACTGCCGAACCTGCAGGGCGCCCATGTGCTGGAAGGCTGCGGCCACTGGACCCAGCAGGAGCGACCCGCCGAAGTGAATGCGCTGCTGGTTCCTTGGCTCAAATCACTCTGAACCGTGACGGCAGAGTCGGCCACGACTTATGCAAATATCCGAGCGATATCCGTGGCTTCCAGCAACCGCCACTGCCCGGCGGCGAGGTCGTCAGGTAAGGTGAGCGCGCCAATCCTGTCGCGGTGCAGGGCATCGACATGGTTGCCGATCGCCGCAAACATGCGGCGCACCTGATGGTAGCGGCCTTCATGCAACCTCAGGAGGCCGGAGCGCTCGGTAAGGGGTTCGAAATCCGCGGGCAGAAGCGGCTTGTCGTCGCTTTCCAGCATCAGTCCGCCGGCCCCGAAGACCTGCGTCTCGTCGCCCTTGAGCGGTCGCGCGAGATCGACGCGATAGCGTTTCGCCACATGGCTTTTCGGCGCGATGATCCGGTGCAGCAGCGCGCCGTCGTCGGTCATGAGCAGGAGGCCCGACGTGTTCTTGTCGAGCCGGCCGACCGTGGAGATCGCCGGGTCCCGGCGGCGCCAGCGCAGAGGCAGGAGATCATAGACCAGCGCGCCCGCTTCCTTGTGCGAGCAGGTGACGCCCGGCGGTTTGTGCAAAGCGATGATCAGGCCGGGCGGCGGATCGATGCGTTCACGGTCGATCGACATGCGCGCCGGCAGATCGGGTGTGACGGCGATGCGCGTACTGACATCATCGACCGGCTTGCCGTCGATAACGATGCGATCGCCATTGGCCATGCGCTCGATGTCGCGGCGTGAGCCATAGCCCATGTTCGCGAGCAGGCGGTCGATGCGCATGGTCGGCGTCTTGGTCACTTGCGGGCCTCATAAATCTTGAAGCCGTCGGCTTCGTGATCGAGACGCACGGACTTGAACGCCGCCGCCAGCGCCGTCTCGTAGGGCAGGTGACGGTTGGCGACGAGCCAGCAAACGCCGCCCGGACGCAACATCCTCGCCGCGTTGCGGATGAACGCCTGACCCAGCGCCTTGTCCTCGATCCCTGCATTGTGAAAGGGCGGGTTCATCACGACGAAGTCGAGCTTGTCGAAGCGCGCATCGCCGCCGGACGCATCGGCCCAGTGAAAATGCGCGCGCGGGTCCGTCATATTGCGCCGTGCGGCGTCTATTGCGCGACGGTCGATATCGATGAGGCCCAGCCGTGTGACGGCTGGGGACTGCAGCACGCGCAGCGACAGATAGCCGATGCCGCAGCCGAGGTCGGCGCCGCAGCCCTCAAGGCGCGGACGACGTGCGGCGAGCAGAACGCTTCCCGCATCGACGCGATCCCAGCTGAACACGCCCGGTTGCGACCAGAGTCCGAGCGCGTCCATGAAACGCGGCGCGCCCGCGATGCGCGCGTCGTCGACACCGGTCAGAGACGCGGGACGTCGCGCCACGCAGATGCGGTGGTGGCTTTTGCTGGTTTCATCGACGGCGCAGCCGAAGGCCTCCAGTTCCTTGCGCAGGCGCGCGCCGCCCTTGTCCTTCAGCGCTAGCGCAATGAGCTCTGCGTCGTGCGCGAGCGCCGTAAGCGCGTCCGCCATGGCATGGCGGCGCTCCACGGTGCCGGGCGGCGCCAGCATGACGATGCGCGCATACGATCCGGGGCGCGCGGCGCCGAGATCGCTTGCGCCGGGATGAAGCGGCGAGAGCTGTCGCGCGGCGCCAGACGTGTGCGCCAGTTGCGGCGGCGGCGTTCCATACACGCCATGCAAAAGTTCGGCTTCCGGCATCGGCGCGCTTTGCATCGCTATCTGGCAAACCAGACGACGTGACGCGGACCCTTGCCGTTGCTGCGCGCGCGCACGGTGACCTCTTCGACCTTGAAGCCGGTCGCGTTCAGACGTTTTGAAAACGCTGGGTCCGGCGCTGCCGACCATATCGCCAGCACGCCGCCCGGCTTGAGCGCGGCCCTGGCTGAAGCAAGTCCCGCCATCGAATAGATCTGGTTGTTGGCCGCGCGCGTGAGCCCGTCGGGACCGTTGTCGACGTCGAGCAGGATCGCATCGTAGCTGCGACGCGCCGCGCCGATCGCTACGGCGACATCGCCGGCAATGAGATGCACGCGCGTATCGTCGAGACAGCCCGCCGTCAGTGCCGCCATCGGACCGCGCGCCCATTCGATGATTTCGGGAACAAGTTCCGCCAGCGTGATGCGCGCGCCCGGCGTCAGACGCGCCAGCGCCGCCCGCAACGTGAAGCCCATGCCGTAACCGCCGACAAGTAGATGGGGCGCAGGGTTTGCGCCGAGACGCTCGCAGGTCATGACCGCAAGCGCTTCTTCCGAACCGCTCATGCGGGTGCTCATGAGCTCGTTGCGGTCGAGCACGATCATATGGTCGTCCCCGTGCCGGAACAGCCGCAGCTCGCTGCCCCCTGGAACGAGGGCCGTCCCGATCAACTCCCGCGGTATCATGCCGCCCTATTTCAGACCGAGCGCCGCAAGGCCAGCCTGTTCTGTCGGCGGCGGTCGCCACGCCTGCAAACCCGTGTGTCGTTGAGGGGGAGTGAGGTGTTGGGGGCCCTGCGGCGTGGGCCGGTGTTTTTGGGCTGCACCCAAGCCCCTTTATGCCGCCTTGGCGCGGTGCTAGGAGGGCGATCGTTATCGTCCCCGTCAAAGGGATGTGCGGGTGTAGCTCAATGGTAGAGCTCTAGTCTTCCAAACTAGTGACAGGGGTTCGATTCCCCTCACCCGCTCCAAACACCTTACTTGACGCCTGACAATACACGGATAAACACCGCGCTTTCGAGAGCGGGCGCGATGGCGCGCAAGGGCGAAAAGCACTTTCAGAGGACCTCATGGGCAAGGCCAAATTCGAGCGGACGAAGCCGCACTGCAACATCGGCACGATCGGTCACGTCGACCACGGCAAGACGACGCTGACGGCGGCGATCACGATGACGCTGGCGAAGTCCGGCGGCGCGA